>OGDF01006181.1_pt1 | contig 12076 bp, 7 predicted proteins | sample 1570141 | NCBI WGS metagenome assembly OGDF01 (sample SAMEA4370581, study PRJEB24528) | human gut metagenome | reverse complement strand
TTGGATGCAACCTTAGGATATGGCGGACATACAAGAAAGATGTTAGAAAAGTTACAGGGCAAAGGTCATATCTACGCATTAGATGTAGATCCGATCGAATCTGTAAAGACAGAGAAACGTCTGCATGATGCAGGGTTTGGAGAAGATATCTTAACGATCAAGCATATTAATTTTGCTAATATTGATCAGGTAGCCGAAGAAGTTGGACCATTCGATTTCATTTTAGCCGACCTTGGCGTATCCTCCATGCAGATTGATAATCCGGAAAGAGGATTTTCTTATAAATTTGAAGGACCATTAGATTTAAGACTGAATCCAGAAAAAGGAATTTCAGCGGCAGAGCGTTTAGAAGATATCACGAAGGCTGAATTTGAAGGAATGCTCATTGAAAATGCAGATGAGCCGTATGCAAAACAGATTGCAAAAGAAACCGTTGCAACGATGAAACGGGGAAAGAAGATCAAGACAACAACAGATCTTAAAGATGTCATTGAAAGAGCATTAAACTTTTTGCCGGAAAAAGAGCGAAAAGAAGCAGTTAAAAAATCCTGCCAGAGAACATTTCAGGCTTTGCGTATTGATGTAAACAGCGAGTTTGAAGTATTAGAAGAATTATTGGAGAAACTTCCAGACGCATTGGCACCAGGTGGAAAGGTTGCGATCCTTACATTCCACTCTGGAGAAGATCGACTTGTAAAACATGCGTTTAAGTATGGGAAGAAAATAGGAATCTACAGTGATGTAGCCAAAGATGTTATTCGTCCATCAAAAGAGGAATGTGCCCAGAACGGAAGAGCAAAATCAACAAAGATGCGCTGGGCGATCAAAGTGAAATAAAAATTAAAAGGAAGGGAAATATTAAAAAGAGGTATGCTTTTTAATATTTCCTTTTTTTCAAAAATATGAAAGAAAATGGTTTAAAATGATTGACTTTGACTGAAACTGTGTTATAATGAAGAAAAAAAAGAAACAAATGATTGATTTTGACGTTTTTAATTTTGGAAAAGGAGGATAACCTGTATGAGAATTACAGAGCTGTTGCAGGATGCAACAATTGACCTTGGTGTGAAGGTTAACAGCAAAGAAGAAGCAATTGATCATCTGGTTGATTTAATGGTCAAGGGCGGAAACATCACAGATCGCGAAGAATACAAGAAGGGCATTTTAGCAAGAGAAGCTAATGGAACAACTGGTATCGGAGGAGGGATTGCAATTCCTCATTCTAAGAACAAAGCAGTAACTAAGGCTGGTTTGGCTTCTATGACAGTACCAGACGGAGTCGATTATGAAGCAATGGATGGAGAACCATCTGACGTATTTTTTATGATCGCAGCACCAGCAGAAGGAAGTGACGTGCATTTAGAGGCATTGTCAAGATTATCTGTGATCTTAATGGATCCAGTATTTAAGGACAGCTTATTGAAGGCAACAAGCAAGGAAGAATATCTTGCATTGATCGACAAGAAAGAAACAGAAAAATTCCCAGAAGAGGCGGCGAAGGAAGAAGAGAAACCTGCTGTACAAGAAGAGAAAGCAGACGATGGAACGATCAGAGTTCTTGCAGTTACAGCATGCCCAACAGGAATCGCTCATACATTCATGGCAGCAGAATCTCTTGAGAATAAAGCAAAAGAGATGGGAATTACATTAAAAGCTGAGACAAATGGTTCAGGTGGAGCAAAGAATGTCTTAACAAAAGAAGAGATTGAAAATTGTGATGGAATCATCGTAGCAGCAGATAAGAACGTTGAGATGGCACGTTTTGATGGAAAACAGGTTCTTCAGACAAAAGTAGCGGACGGAATTAATAAACCAGAAGAACTGATCCAGACAATTTTAGATAAGAAAGCACCAACATATCATCATTCAGGAGCAGCAGCACAAGAAGATAGTGCAGAAGGTGAAAGCGTTGGACGTCAGATTTATAAACATCTGATGAATGGTGTATCTCATATGCTGCCATTTGTAATCGGTGGAGGTATCTTGATCGCTCTTGCATTCTTAGTAGATAATCAGGCAATCAACCCGGCAAACTTCGGTAAGAATACACCACTTGCAGCTTTACTAAAGACAATCGGTGAACAGGCATTTGGATTTATGCTTCCAATCTTAGCTGGATTTATTGCAATGAGTATTGCAGACCGACCAGGATTAGCGATAGGTTTCGTTGGTGGAGCATTAGCAAATGGTGGTTATACATTTGCAAATATCATGGCATATGACTCTACCAAAGCCGTTTCCTCTGGATTTATCGGAGCATTATTTGCAGGTTTTGTTGGTGGATATATCATGGTTTTATTAAGAAAACTGTTTGATAAATTACCAAGTGCATTAGAAGGGTTAAAACCAATTTTACTATTCCCAGTTTGTGGTATTTTAATTATGGGTGTTGTGATGATCGCAGTTAATCCGGTTGTTGGAGCGATCAATACAGGACTGAATAACTTCTTATCATCTATGAGTGGAACAAGTTCTATCCTTTTAGGAGCAGTTCTTGGTGGAATGATGTCCATTGATATGGGTGGTCCATTTAATAAAGCAGCTTACGTATTTGGTACTGCACAGTTAACAGTAGCCAATGCAGGACCAGAACAGTATGCGATCATGGCAGCTGTTATGGCCGGAGGAATGGTACCTCCACTTGCGATCGCACTTTGTACAACATTCTTCAAGAATCGTTTTACAGAGAGTGAAAGAAAATCTGGTGTTGTAAATTACATCATGGGATTATCATTCATTACAGAAGGAGCTATCCCGTTTGCAGCAGGAGATCCAATCCATATCCTGCCACCATGTATCGTAGGATCTGCAGTAGCAGGTGCGTTATCCATGGCATTTAAATGTGGACTTCCAGCACCACACGGTGGAATCTTTGTTATTGGAGTCATCACGAATCCAGTACAATACTTAATTTCTGTAGTAGTTGGTGCAGTTATTGGAATGGTCGTTATGTCATTTACAAAGAAACCATTAAATAACCATTTACAATAAATTAATTCCTCATATTTTCATAAGCAATATTTATAATAAGTAAACAGAGATTGTGAAATTTTGCAATCTCTGTTTGCTATTTTGATAAAACAATGATATACTAGATAAGATTTTAGAAATCAAAGACAGTTCATTCGTACCATCCTGTCTATAAACAAAACTAGGACTGAGAAGAAGATTTTCAGGATACAGGTACGCGTGCTTGTATCCTTTTTTGATTGAAAATATATGTAGAAGGGAAAGAAGAAAATGTATCAGTTAACAACACATGCATCCTTTGATTCAGCTCATTTTTTATCGGGTTATGAAGGAAAATGCAGCAATATCCACGGTCACCGCTGGAAATTAGAAGTTACCGTACAAAGTGAAACATTAGAACAGACAGGGCAGATTCGAGGAATGGTTGTCGATTTTGGACAGTTAAAAGATGATATCAAAAAATTAGCAGATGAGTTTGATCATAGTCTGATCATAGAAGATGGAACATTAAAAGAGAAGACAGTAGAAGCATTGAAAGAGGAAAATTTCAAAATGATCTTCGTAGATTTTCGTCCAACTGCAGAGAGTTTTGCAAAATATTTTTATGATAGAGTGAAAGAAATCGGATATGATGTCAAGTTAGCGAAAGTTTATGAGACACCAAATAATATGGCAGCATATGGGGAGTAAATGAGATGGAAACATTTAAAGTAGTCGAAACCTTTGTAAGTATCAACGGAGAAGGAAAGAAAGCTGGTCGTCTTGCTATGTTTATCCGATTGAAAGGATGTAACTTAAACTGCTCTTACTGTGACACAACATGGGCAAACAAAAGAAATGCAAAGTGTGAACTTTTAACAGCGCCACAGATCGTAGAAAGAATTAAAGAGGCAGGAGTAGAACTCGTTACATTAACTGGTGGAGAACCACTTCTTGATGAAAATGTATCAGAACTGATCGGAAGTATCTTAATGATGCCAAAAGTTGAGATTGAGATTGAGACAAACGGAAGTGTACCGATCAAATATTATAAAGAAAGAGATAACAGATTGACAATGACAATGGATTATAAACTTCCATCCAGCAACATGGAAGAGAGTATGTGCCTTGAAAATATGGAATATTTAAAACCATGGGACGTTGTCAAATTTGTTATTGGAAGCAGGGAAGATTTAAACAGAGCAAAAGAAATCATCGAAAGATTCAGCCTGTGCCAGAAGGCGATCGTATATTTCAGTCCTGTATTTGGCAAGATCGAACCAGAAGAAATCGTTGAATTTATGAAAGAAAACAAGCTTAACAAAGTCAGGTTCCAGATTCAGATCCATAAAGTTGTATGGGACCCTGACAAGACAGGTGTATAGGAGGAAATACTATGGCAATCGATAAAGAAGCGATCAAGGAACATATAAGAGGTATTCTTGTTGCACTTGGAGATGATCCAAACCGTGAAGGGTTAAAAGAAACACCAGATCGTGTAGCGAAAATGTATGAAGAAGTCTTTGAAGGAATGAATTACAGCAATCATGAGATCGCACAGATGTTTTCAAAGACATTTGAAGATGATCTAAGTGTCAAAGATCATAAAGATATGGTGATCGTAAAAGATATTGATATCTTTAGTTATTGTGAGCATCATATGGCATTAATGTATGATATGAAAGTCTCTGTGGCATATTTGCCAAAAGACAAGGTATTAGGACTTAGTAAGATTGCAAGAATCTGTGATATGGTTGGAAAACGTTTACAGCTTCAGGAAAGGATCGGAAGTGATATCGCAGAGATCATCATGGAAGTTTCAGGAAGTGAAGATGTAGCCGTTTATATCGAAGGGTGCCATAGCTGCATGAGTGCAAGAGGAATCAAAAAACAAAATGCTAAGACAGTGACAACAACACTTCGTGGAGCATTTGACACAGATTCTACATTAAAATGGCATTTTATGATGCAGGCAGGAAAATAAGAAAAGGAGAGAAGCAAAATGGCAAAACCAAACAAGGCCGTTGTTGTATTCAGCGGTGGACAAGACAGCACAACATGCCTTTTCTGGGCAAAGAAGAAATATGATGAAGTGATCGCGCTTTCATTTAATTATGGACAGAGACATTCAAAGGAACTCGAATGTGCAAAGAAAATCTGTAAAGAACACGGTGTAGAACATCATATTCTGGATATGGGATTGTTAAATCAGTTAGCACCAAACTCTCTTACCAGAGTAGATATGGAAGTAGATCATGAAGCACCAAAAGAAGGGACACCAAATTCATTTGTCGATGGAAGAAATATGTTATTCTTAACATTTGCAGCTGTTTTTGCAAAACAAAGAGATATTCATGTGTTAGTAACGGGTGTTTCCCAGAGTGATTTCAGTGGATATCCAGATTGCCGCCATGTCTTTATCTCATCTTTAGAAACAACATTAACACTTGCCATGGATTATGAGTTTGAAGTGATCACACCACTGATGTGGATTGACAAGAAACAGACATGGGAGATGGCTGACAAATTAGGTGTTTTTGATATCGTAAGAAATGAAACTTTAACATGCTATAATGGAGTGATGGGTGATGGATGCGGAGAATGCCCAGCATGTAAGTTAAGAAGACATGGATTAGAGGAATATTTAAAAGTCCGTGGACATAAATAAGAATATACAAAAGAGAAAAAGGATCTTGTAATTGTACAAGGTTCTTTTTGCTATTTATACATATGAATAAATGAAAAAAAGTTGCAAGAAAGCATTGATAAAATTTTAACAATAGTGTACTATGTATTTGTAGCGAAACAATCGATTGAAATCGGATATTCAGATATATGAGGATAAGTTCAATTTCGGTCATCCAGGTAAAAGGAGATGTAGTTATGGCAAGATTTACATTACCAAGAGATTTATACTTCGGAGAAAACGCATTAGAGACACTAAAAACAATCAAAGGAAACAAAGCAGTATTATGCCTAGGCGGCGGATCTATGAAACGTTTTGGATTTGTTGACAAGGTTGTTGGATATTTGAAAGAAGCTGGAATTGAAACAAAACTGATCGAAGGAATCGAACCAGATCCATCTGTAGAAACTGTTATGAAAGGTGCCAAAGTGATGCAGGAATTTGAACCAGACCTGATCATCGCAATGGGTGGAGGATCACCAATTGATGCAGCAAAGGCAATGTGGGTATTTTATGAGCATCCACAGACAACCTTTGATGACATCAAAGATCCATTTACAATCCCACCACTTCGTAATAAAGCAACATTTATCGCAATTCCATCAACCTCAGGAACAGCAACAGAGGTAACGGCATTCTCAGTAATTACAGATTACAGTACAGGAATCAAATACCCACTGGCTGATTTTGAGATCACACCAGATGTAGCGATCGTAGATCCATCATTGGCAGAGACCATGCCACAGACATTAACAGCACATACAGGAATGGATGCATTAACTCATGCAATCGAAGCTTACGTTGCAGGATTACATTCTCCATTCTCAGATCCGTTAGCGATCCATGCGATCGAGATGATCTTTGATAACCTGAAAGCATCTTATGAAGGGGACATGCAAGCAAGAGGAAACATGCATATCGCACAGTGCCTGGCAGGAATGGCATTTTCTAACGCACTGCTTGGAATCGTACATTCCTTAGCCCATAAGACAGGAGCAGTCTTTGATACAGGACACATTCCTCATGGATGTGCAAATGCAATCTATCTTCCATATGTCATCCAGTACAATGCCAAAGTCTGTGAAGACAGATTCGCAATGATCGCAAGAAAATTAGGACTTCCTGGAGTTACAGATAAGGCATTAACTTTATCACTGATCAAAGCAGTAGAAGATTTGAGAGCAAGTCTTAATATTGTGTCTAATCTGAAAGATTTCGGAGTAAATGAAGAAGAATTTATTGAGAAGAAACATATGATCGCAGAGAGAGCAGTTGGAGATGCTTGTACGGGATCTAATCCGAGAGAAACATCTGTTGAGGATATGGAGAAGATATTGGAATGTATTTATTATGGTAAGGATGTGACATTCTAAAATTTAATTTATAAAACAAACAGTAGTGTATCGAGTATAAAATGAAACAGACACATATATTAGGGTTTGAAAAACGAATTCCATTGACGGCTTTTTTGCAAAACGCTGATTCGCAAAGATTCCTCTGCAAACTCGCCTACGGCTCAAACATGCAGCCATCTTTGCTGCGATTTTTCAAAAAAGCCTATGGAAATTCTATCATTTCGAACCCTAATATATGTGTCTGTTTCATTTTATACCTGAAGGCTACTTGGTTTTAAAATTAAGATTTTCATAGACAGAGGGAATGCTGGATATAGTTTATAGGATTCCAATAAAGTTTTCGACAAACAGAAATTGTTAAAAAATGCTTTATATAAATGATTTGAATTCAAAAATATAGTATGTTATTGTTAAAATATAAAACAATAAAACGGATAAATGATTAGGAACAATAAAGTTGAAGGTATAGGAATTAAGCTGGTGGTACATAGAGGAAGAAACAATGAGGAAAAACAATAAAATCTTACTTATATAGTTTAACGATCTTACCTAAAGCCAAAAATTTAAGAATGAACGCATATATGATTTATAAAGTGCAGGTAATAGGATTGAATAATTAAGTAACATCAATGCATTTCTAAAAATTTAAGAAGTGAGGGGTGGTCATATGAATCAAAAGAAGCAATTAACAAAACTTCAAAGAAAACAAGAAGAATGCCAGCTATTTTCCAAAAAAGATAAGAAGATTATAAAGCAGTTAAGTCAATGTAATAGCAGTTATTATAAAGCAAAAGTAATGGATATGCTTATTTATGAACTAGAAGACTGGAGTTATGATATTCTAAAAGTCATGGTAAAAGATCAAGACAGACTTGTTGCGGAAATGGCGGTGCGATCCTTGGCAAATTTTATTAAGGCAGAGGATTTTGCAAGTTTATTGGAAGAGTTTGAAGAGTGCACGGATTTTATAAAATATGATATTGTTGATATGATAGGATATATTGGATTTAAGAGAAAACTGTCTGATGATGTTATAGAAAAAAGGATGCATGAAATATTATCAAAGTTAAAGAAAGACAGAAGGGCAGTTTATAGTACTTATGCGGAATTATATTATGTAACGCAGGAAAAAAAATATATTTATGAAATCTTAAAAGATTTAAAATCTAAAGATGATGACATAAGGCATTATGTTTTGTATACAATAGATAGAATGATTATAGAAAATAACTTAAATGATAAAAAATTATTAGATGATCATAAACAGTTATTACAAAAAATGGAACAAAAATTACATTTAAATATGAAACACGAAGAACGATATAACCGTATATTCAGAGAACGTTTAATTCGTTCCATTCGTAAAACATTAGGAAAGCCGACAGAAATCATTTATTCCAAGGAAAGAAATTTTTATGAACAGATTCCAGAGGATTCGGAACATATTTTACAAAGATGTATTTTCGAATTATATTATCCAATCCATGATGATCGACAAGAAATCGTTTTAAATCTGTTAAGAGACAATAAAGAAAAAATAAAAGATGAATGTTTTTACATTTTTGGAAGTTACATTGAAAGTCTCTATGGAAATGATGAAGTTAATGTATATCAAGAATGGCTGGAAGAGAATGGTTCAAGAGAAAATGAAGCAATCATCTTATATTTGAGGGCAGTTTGGGAAGTTGCACTTAGTGATTATGAAGTATCAAATAAAAGAGCCTTAAGATATGCAAAAAAAGCTTTGAAATGTACCAAAGATATTCCTGCAATTTATCATCTCATTGGCAGACTAACAAGCCCGGATACGGATTATTACATAGAGCTAAAAGAAAAAGTGAAACAACATACAAAATATGTAACACTACACGAAATCGATGATATTCCATTGGAACAATTATATAGCTATGAGACATTTTTACAGATGGATGTTCTAAAGAGGATTGTAAAACCAGAGAATTTTTCATGTATCTGTATTGAAGAAGATTATGAGAAGTTTTGGAATTGGGGATTGGAGAAGAGTGTTTTTGGTGAATAGACGAAGTCAGTAAAATAATGTATAATAAGAACCAAAATAAGGAGGAATCCAACTCATGGGAAGATATCTAAATAGTTCAATTCCATATGCGTTATATCAAGGTGAAGCAAATCAGCCATATTTTGTAGATAAATCATTATTGCTGACAGAATTGTTCCCTGTTTTGGATGCAGGGAATCAGCATGTTTGTATCACAAGACCAAGACGTTTTGGAAAAACGATCATGGCTAATATGATCGCAGCATTTTTGAGCAAAAAAGTGGATTCAGATTCGATTTTTGGAAGATTAAAGATTGCCGGTAATACGAAATATAAAGAATACAGAAATAAATATAATGTGATTTCTATTGATTTTAGTAAGATATCAAGATCCTGTGATTCATATGCTGATTATATAGGGAAAATCGAAATAACGTTGATCAGAGATTTGAAAAAGAAATATCCACAGATCGAAGTTTACGAAGATGATTCTGCGGCGGATGTGCTAGAGACGATTTTTGAAGAATGCAGTCAGGAACGTTTTGTTTTTGTTTTGGATGAATGGGATTTTATTTTCCATAAAGATTTTATTACGGAAGAAAATAAAAAGCAGTATATCCAGTTTTTAAGTAATTTATTAAAAGACCGCCCATATGTTCAAATGACTTATATGACAGGAATTCTTCCAATTGCAAAATATTCCGATGGATCGGAATTAAATATGTTTGATGAGTATGATATGGCATGCAAAGAAAAATACAGTGAATATTTTGGCTTTTTGGATGAGGAAGTGGATCAGCTTTATAATATTTATAAAAAGATAACAAAGAACCCGAAGATTTTAAGAATTGAATTAAAAGAATGGTATGATGGTTATCGAGCGGCAGCAGGAGATTATTTATATAATCCAAGATGTGTTGTCTGTGCATTAAGAGATAACCAACTGGCAAACTATTGGACAAGTTCGGGAACTTACGATTCCATTTTCAACTATATCAAAGGAAATATAGCGGATGTGAGAAATGATATTGTATTGATGGTTGCGGGAGAACGTGTTCCGGCAAAAATGCAGCAATATGCAGCAACAGCAAATGATTTATATACAAAAGACCAGATTTATTCAGCAATTGTAAATTTAGTATATCTTTCTGCAAGAGATGAATATCGTGTTGAGAGAGAAGATAAAGCAGGAAAAGGATTTGTGGATTTTATCTTCTATCCAAAAAGAAATGATATACCTGGAATCATTTTAGAACTTAAAATAAATCATACGCCACAGGAAGCAATAGAACAGATTAAAGAGAAGAATTACCAATTGAAATTCCAAGGAAAAATTGGAGAAATTTCAGCATATGAAGGAAGTATATTAGCAGTTGGAATCAGTTATGATAGAAAAACGAAGAAGCATAGTTGTGAAGTAGAAAAGCTATAAATAAAAAAAGGATACACAATCAATTTGAAAGTAATATAAAATCGGTTGTGTATCTTTTTATTATGGCATTATTTTAGCTGATCAGGCAGAAAACTGAAAATATATTTTTCTGATTTTTTTACTATGAATGCGCCAATATAAGTGGCAAGAAGTTCAAAAATCAACCCAATATAAACAGAAATTCTAAACATACCACAAAATCTTATGATCCAGAAAGTCAGAACATGATGGACAAGCATTGCTTGATAACTGTATTTTGCAAGAAAAGATATGAATGGAAAATTAAATTTCATTACAAAATATCCGAAAGAGTACAGAAAAATAAATAAAATAAAACCCATAAAAACAATTGGAAAATTGTCACCAAAATAAGAACGAAAATCTATATTACATAGTACTAAAATAATACCGAAAGAAATAAAAGATGTCCATTTACTTAATAAAAAGTTTCGATGTTCATAAAACCATATTCCAGCAAGAAAAGACGCTGTGCATACAAAAAAATCGGTTCTTCCAAGATCACATATGATTTGAAGAATAAAAATGGCACTTATGATCATATAAACAACAGATCGATGATTTTTCCATAATGTTAAAAAAACAGGAAATAAGATATAAATAAGAATTATAACACCTAAAAACCATTCACCAACTGAATAATATCCTATACCATTTGGTAAAAAATATCCATCTATACCTATTATTGAAAAAAGAATATAGATAGGATTCCCACCCCAAAAAATTGTTTGGTGTTGCATGGATCGAATAATAAATACGGCAAGCCATACAAGCCAAAAAGAAGGGTAAATACTTCGAAATCTGCGGTAATAATATTTTTTGAATGAAAAATGAGAAGCGTAATTCATAAATAATACATATCCACTGATGATTAGAAATGTATAGACCGCTGATTGTCCCCAGCGGCCAGATGCATAACCATATAAAGGAAGATGTTTATTTGTAATATGATCTTGAACTAATGAACAACTATAATGATATATAACGATAATTAACATGGAAATTGCACGTACAAATACAATTGCAAGGTCTTTATGTTTTGAAATCATAAAACAATACCTCTGTTTCTAATGAAATGATCGTAATTCATGTACCGCAAATGTAATCGCACATATCGCCGCAAATCCATCCGCAATTGGTGCTGAAAACATAACTCCCTCAATTCCAAAGAAAATCGGCAGAATGATCATCAATGGCAGCAAGAAAATAACCTGTCTGGTCAATGAAAGGAAAATACCACGGTTCGCCTTTCCAATCGCCGTAAAAAAGTTCGCAGTAATTGGCTGTAAACCATTAATAAAAGTACAAAACAAGAAAATTCGAAAGAACTTCTCAGCAAAACGGAAGTAAGCTTCACTCTCAGAACCAAAGATTCCAATGATCTGTCGTGGGAACAACTGGAAGCAGATAAAAGAAACCGTACTGATGATCGTTGCAGAGATTGCAGCTTTTAAATAGGCTTCTCGCACACGATCCAGTTTCTTCGCACCATAGTTATAACTGATGATTGGCTGTAATCCTTGGGAAATACCAATATTAATGGAGAAAAAGATCATATTGATCTTTGTGATGATCCCGGCACATGCTAGAGGGATATCGCTTCCGTAAGAAGATTTTGC
>OGDF01006162.1_pt1 | contig 12105 bp, 7 predicted proteins | sample 1570141 | NCBI WGS metagenome assembly OGDF01 (sample SAMEA4370581, study PRJEB24528) | human gut metagenome | reverse complement strand
TTTTTGTTACTACCACTATATACATACATATTATCTACAGAAGAATATGGAGTAGTAGATTTACTAAACACATTGGTAAGTCTATTTATGCCAGTGGTAACATTACAAATAGAGCAAGGAGTATTTAGATATTTATTAGATTCAAGAGGAAACAAAGAAAATGAAAAAAGCATAATAAGCAATACAGTTATATTTACAATTTTTCAAACAATTATTTATTTATTTGTATTTATAATTGCAAGTAATTGGATACATAATGACTATAAATACTTTTTAGCAGTTAACCTTGTAGCAACAATGTTCTCAAATATATTCTTACAAATAAGTAGAGGACTAGGAGATAACACAAAATATGCAATTGGTAGTTTCCTATCAGGAGCCGTTTCTGTAATATTAAATGTGTTATTCATAGTTGTATTCAAGTGGGGAGCTTATGGAATATTATCTGCAACACTGATTGGAAATATAACTTGTGCTTCATATATATTCTTCTCAAAAAGATTAGGCGAATACATATCATTTAAGAAAAAAGATAATCAAACATTAAAAGAAATGCTAAAATATTCGGTACCACTTGTACCTAATATGCTTTCTTGGTGGATTGTTAATGCATCAGATAGAATGATAATATCTACTATATTAGGAATAGCACAAAATGGCATATATTCTGCAGCTAACAAATTCTCTGGAGTTGTATCAACATTATATAGTGTATTTAATTTAACTTGGACAGAATCTGCTGCTTTAAATATTGAATCAGAAGATAGAGACAATTTCTTTAGTGAGATATTTGGATTTACGATAAGATTCTTTGGAACAGTTTGTATTGGAATAATTGCTGTAATGCCATTTGTATTTAATATATTAATAAATGAAAAATTTGGAGAAGCATATTATCAAATTCCAATATTAATGATTGCAACAATGTTCAATATATTAGTAAGTTTCTTAGGCTCAATTTATGTGGCTAAAAAGTTGACTAAAGAAATTGCAAAAACGTCTATCTTTGCGGCAATAATAAATTTAGTAGTAAATATCTCACTTGTAAACTTTATTGGACTATATGCAGCATCAATTTCAACAGCTGTTTCTTATTTTGCAATGTTTGCATATAGAATAATAGATTCAAGAAAATATGTAAAATTATCTGTACCAAAAAAACTAGTATTCTCATTTATTATAGTTACAGCAATAACAGTAATAACATATTATGTAAGGAACACAGCACTATCTGTTATAACATTAATTATGGTAGTAATTTATGCATTATTAATAAACAAAAACAGTATGCAATATATTGTGAAAGCAGTAAATAAGAAAATGAAAAAATAAAAATGCCAAAAAGAATCAAAATTTTTTATAGATAAGTTAACTTTTCTTGGTGCAAATTCTTATTAAGGATATTTTATGATATAGAGGGGATGGGATAACTATGAAAAAGGTTATTGTAAGTATATTAATAATATCAATTCTAAGCACTATATTTTGTAGTATAAAAACCTTTGCAGAAACAGAGTATAATCAAACAATTATAAATCCGCAAAATAATGGTATTAATTCATTTCCAGAAAGCTACAGAATATTACTAAATAAATTAGTACAAAATGGACATACAAACTGGAAATTCAAAGCTTTTTATACAAACATAGAATGGGACGAGCTTGTAAAAAATGAAAATGTTCATATGAAAAATACAATAGTAAAAAGCAGTAATACAAGATATCCAGATAGCTGGTATGATAGTTGTAACGGAGAAGGAGATAAAAACTATTATTGTGCATCTGAAGACATAGTTAATTATTATTTAGATCCAAGAAACTTTTTAACAGAGGTAACGATATTTGAGTTTTTAGATTTATCAAACAGTAATACAGTTAGCATAGCAAACATAGAAAAAGCAGTAGCTGGAACATATTTACAAGGTTATAGTAGTGATGGAATTAAATACTCTCAAATGATTTATGATGCAGCAAAAGCTTCTGGAGAAAGTGCTTACAGCATAATAGTAAAAATATTTCAAGAAATAGGAAATGGAACAGAACTTCCAGATATGATTTCAGGAACGGACAGTGAGTATCCAAATACATACAATTTCTTTAATTATGGAGCAAATGATGGAGATAACAATAAAAAAACTGCTCTAAAATATGCAAAAGAAGAAGGCTGGAACACGCCATACAAAGCTCTAGTAGAAGGGGCAAAAAAGATGGCAAATTCATATTTAAAACAAGGACAAAACACAAAATACACTTTCAAATTTGATGTTGTTGGAAAATCATTTAGTGAATTATATACACATCAATATATGACAAATGTACAAGACCCGACTTTTCAAGCAGAAATGTTATATGAAAATTATGTACAAAACAATTGGCTAGACAATGAACTTACTTTTATTATACCAATATACAAAAATATGCCAACGTATGTAAAATTGCCAAGCAATATGGAAGGAAACTTATATTACGTAAGCTCAAATTGGAGTGGAGTATATTTAAGAAATGGACCAGGAGGAAGAGAGACAATTTATGAAAACATAATGTCTGTACCAAGAGATTCTCTAGTATCTGTACTAGAATCCAATATAAACGGTTGGGCAAAGGTAGATTACAATGGTGTAATTGGATATATGTCAGAGGCATTTTTAACACCAGTTAATAAAAAGAAAGATACATATAAAGTACCGCAAAGTACAGAATTGCCATTTAATGATGTGGGGACAAATGACTGGTATTACAGTTCTATAAAATACACATACCAAAAAGGAATAATAAAAGGTGCAACAGAAACAGAATTTAGACCAAATGTAAAATTCTCAAGAGGCATGCTTGTAACAATATTATGGAGAATTGAAGGCGAACCAAAAGTAACAAATGCAAAAGAATTTGCAGATGTAACAAGTGGAAAATATTATTATAATGCAATAAGATGGGCAACATCAAAAGGAATAGTAAATGGATACTCAAATGGAAAATTTGGACCAGAAGACAACATCACAAGAGAACAACTAGCAGTAATGTTAAGAAACTATGCAAAATATAAAGGCAAAAATGTAAGTCAAACTGCAGACATAAGCAAATACAAAGATTCAGGCAAAACAAGTGGATATGCAAAAACATCAGTGCAATGGGCAATAGCAAAAGGCATAATAAGCGGAAAAGACAACGGAACAAGAATAGATCCACAAGGAACAGCAAGCAGAGCAGAAGCAGCTGCAATGATTTATAATTATTGTATAAAGATAAAATAATAAAAGGGGGATATTTTTATGAAGAAAATTAAAATTTTAGCAATGTCGTTAATTACTGTATTAATATCAATGATGCTAAATGTCAGCTGGGCAGCAAGTGATTTTGAAGTTAATGTGGAAGAAACAATAGAATTGCAGGTATCAAATATTAGATATGTTGATGCGGTATGGAGAACTGAAAACTCTAAAATTGCAACCATTCAAACAAGTGGGCAAGGAGGAATATCAATTGGAAGCTATCATAATTATAGCTATTCTGTTGTTGTAAAAGGAGTTAGTAAAGGAGAAACAACCTTATATTTAGAGAGTTCAACAGCTGGAGTTCTTGCAATGGCTACAATAAAAGTAACAAATGAACTTAGAAGTATAGAATTCTATGAAAATAATGTTCAAATAGAATATGGAATGAATTATCAAGCACAATTAATATATAATCCACAAAGTCCAGATGATATTGGGGAGCCAGTATGGCGTTCTGAAAATGAGAGCATTGCAACTGTTGACCAGAATGGACTTATAATAAGATGGGCAACATCAAAAGGAATAGTAAATGGATACTCAAATGGAAAATTTGGACCAGAAGACAACATCACAAGAGAACAACTAGCAGTAATGTTAAGAAACTATGCAAAATATAAAGGCAAAAATGTAAGTCAAACTGCAGACATAAGCAAATACAAAGATTCAGGCAAAACAAGTGGATATGCAAAAACATCAGTGCAATGGGCAATAGCAAAAGGCATAATAAGCGGAAAAGACAACGGAACAAGAATAGATCCACAAGGAACAGCAAGCAGAGCAGAAGCAGCTGCAATGATTTATAATTATTGTACTAAGATAAAATAAATTAAATTTTTTGAGAGCCGATGAGATTTATTAAAGAATAAAAAATTGGAAAGAAAAAGAATTATATTTTGACAAATACAAAATTTTAATTCTTTTTCTACCAAACTAAGGAAGGAATATAAATGGAAGAAGAGTTGATAAGTGTAATTTTACCAATATACAATGTAGAAAAATATTTAGAAAAATGTTTGAAATCTGTAATAAACCAAACATACAAAAATTTAGAAATAATACTTGTAGATGATGGTTCGAAAGATAATTCGCCAAAAATATGTGACGAATATGCAGTAAAAGATAAAAGAATAGTAGTAATTCATAAAAGTAATGGTGGCTTATCTGATGCAAGAAATGCTGGAATAGAAATTGCAAAAGGTAAATATATAACACTAATCGATTCTGATGACTATGTTGAAAAAGATTATGTTCAATTTCTATATCAATTAATAAAAGAAAACAACGCTGAAATGTCTATTTGTTCTCATACAGTTTTATATACAAATGGAACAAGAATAGAAAAAGAAACAGGAGAACATTTAGTATTAGATCCAAAAACAACATTAGAAAAAATATTATATGATGAGGGAATAGACTTATCTGCTTGGGCTAAAATGTACAAAAAAGAGTTATTTGATAATGTAAAGTACCCAAAGGGAAGAATATTTGAAGATGCAGCAACAACATATTTATTAATTGACGAGTGCAAAAAAATTGTATTAGGTTCAGAAAGCAAATACTATTATATAATTAGAGATAATTCAATTACAACCAAAGGCTTCTCTCCTAAAAAAATGCAATTAATAGATTCTACGCAAGAAATGTGTGATTATGTAAAAAATAAATACCCAGATCTAGAAAAGGCTGCAGACAGAAGGTTAATGTATGCTTATCTAGCAACACTTTCTCAGCTTGCTAATTGCAAAGATAAGTATCCGGAAGAACAAAAAAAGCTTATGGAATATATTAAGCAAAATAGAAAAAAAGCATTAAAGGATAAAAGAATAAAAAAGAGAGACAGAATTGCATTATATAGTACAATATTTGGCTTTGCATTTTATAAATTTGTATGGAAGTTATACAAAAAGTTAACAGGAAGAGAAAAATAAAAAATTATATATATTAAACTATTGAACAATTAACCTTATTAGTAATATAATGGAGTCAGTAAAATTGAAAAATTGTAATTTTGAGTATATCAAAATTTGATTCTTTATAAAAAATTATATAAATATGAGGGGGGAATACTTATGAAAAACAAAAAAATTATTACAATGGCATTAATACTATTATTAATAATAACTATTGCAAATGTTGTAAATGCAGATGTACCTAAAGTTATTGGTGCAAATAAGACAGAAGCGGTAGAAAAGATGGATACTGCAAGTGTAACACCAGATAAATTGCCAGGCAGCATAATTCCAATAAACAAATTAAAACAATATCAAATGCTAGAAGGTGAAGAAGACAAGTTATTTATTGCTTCACCAAAATGTGACTTGGAATCTATTGTAAAAGAATTCAAAAACGGTACAGGGGAAATAGATAGTTCAAGTAAATATTATGCACAATTAGAAAAAATGGCAAATGGAAAGAACTTTTTATATTTACCACTTAAGATTTCAATGCCAAAGAGCATAAATAAGGTGCGTTTGCTAACAGATAACTCTGATTTATTATTAGGAAAAGATGGATTTAATTACATAAAGCAAAATGCAGACGATTCTTATACTTTTTATTTGGAATTTGCATTAAAAAGTGGTGATTACTGGGAGATTGGAGCTGGAATACAAGAACTTGAAAAAGAGCTTATTTTTGAATGTTACACAAAATCTACAGATACTACACCTGTTAGAACAAGTAAGGTAGTTATAACTCCAAAAGATATTAACTATGTTGCAGATAGCGAAGAAACTAAAAACTATGCTATCACTAAAGAAGGAAAATTTATAGAAATAGACACTGTTGAAGCAAACGACAATAATACATATCCAGCACAATTACAAATACCAGAAAGACTAAAAAATAAATTTAGCTATGATGCAAAAACAGATACAGTAACTATGGATAATGTGGGAACAGCAGGCAAAAATACATTTATAATTATAAGTTCTAAAAACTTCTATATAAAAGGCAACAATAATATTGATGGTGAAGTATTTTTAACACCACTAGAGATGAATGTTAAAATGGATCCTAAAGCTGTTTTAGATTGTTTTTTAACAAATACTCTTGGAGTAGAAGTTAATATTAATTATGAAGACATAGAAAAAACATTATATGTAGACAGAACAGTAACAGAAAAAGGTTATGGAATAATTGTAATGACAAAACTTCAAAGCACAAAACTATTTTCTGATGTAAAACAATCTGATTGGTATTATAATGCAGTAAAATATATGAAAGATAATAGATATATGTCTGGAACAACAGAAACAACATATTCACCAAGCTCTAAATTAACAAGAGGAATGCTTGTAACAATATTACATAATATGGAAGGAAAACCAAAAGTTACAGGGACAGGTAAATTTGCAGATGTACAAAACAAGAATATGTATTACTACAGCGCAGTTTTATGGGCAAGCAATAATAAAATTGTAAATGGTTATACAAATGGAAAATTTGGAGCAAATGACAATATAACGAGAGAACAACTTGCTGTTATGCTAAGCAATTACTGTAAATATAAAGGCAAATATAAAGCGACAAATGCTAATTATAGTAAATTCTCAGACAGTGGTAAAATATCTGGTTATGCAAAAATAGGAATGAATTGGGCTGTTGGACACAAGATTGTAAATGGTTCAAACGGAAAGCTAAATCCACAAGGAACTGCAACAAGAGCAGAAGCAGCTGCAATGATTTATAATTATTGTATAAAGATAAAATAATCTGAGTTATAGTAAAATCTAAAATTATTAGGAAAAATGAAAGGAAATAAGAATGAAAAATGTAATAAATAAAATAATTGTAACACTCTTTGTAATAATACTAGTAACAACAGTATTTAATATTTTACCAAAATCATTAGCCAATAGTAATGGTGATTATACATATGATGTACGAGATGATGGAACTATTGAGATTACTAAATACAATGGTAGTGCTAGTAATTTAAATATTCCATCAACAATAGATGGAAAGCAAGTTTCGTATATTGGTAGTGACTCATTTCGAGGAAATAAGTATTTAAATAGTGTAACGATACCAGATAGTGTAAAAGTAATACAATCACGTGCTTTTGCAGAATGTTCAAATTTATCAACTTTAAAATTTGGAAAAAATGTTGAAAAAATATATGATTATGTATTTTATCAGACTAATATTACAGAAATAACACTACCTGAAAAGTTAAATCATATTAGTGGTATTGCTTTTCTTGGAAATTGTGTGATAAAAAATATAAATGTCGATGCAAACAATAAAAATTTTTCAAGCAATAATGGAATAGTATTTAGTAAAGATAAAAAGAAAATAGTGTTATATCCACAAGGTAAAACTGAAAAGGCGTATACAATTCCATCAACAGTGGAGGAAATATGTGATTCTGCATTTTCGTATGCACAAGTAGAAAGCATAACAATACCAAAAAGTGTAAAAAAATTTGGTAATTATGTTTTTTCATCAACAAATATAACATCAATAACAATTCCAAGCACAGTAACAGAGATGGGATATGGACCTGTCGCAGACTGCCAAAAATTGATATCAGCTAATATTCAATCAAAAGTTAAAGTACTTCCATATGATATGTTTAATGGTTGTGCCAGTCTAAAAAATGTTACACTAAATGATAACATAGAAGAAATTTATAATAGAGCATTTTACGGCTGTAAGTCACTTAGCAATATAACTCTTCCAAAGAACTTGAAGAAAATCGATGCTGGAAGCTTTTATGAATGTTCAAATTTAAATAATATAAAAATTCCTTCTGGAGTAAGGTACATATCTAATTATGCATTTAACAATAACACAACATTAGATATTTCAGCTACGAAATTAGAAAAATTAGAAGATGGCTCTTATAGAGTACTCACAACAATAAAAATAGATGGTTATTTTGACTACCAAAAGGCAAATGAAGTATTAACAATTGTAAATAATGAAAGAGCAAATAATGGATTATCTGCCTTGAAAATGGACAGATCTTTATTAGAAACTGCAATGCAAAGAGCAGCTGAAAGTTCAATATATTGGAATCATATAAGACCAGATGGTTCGGATTGCTTTACTGCAAATAGTAAGATGACAAGAGAAAATATAGCATGTGGTGCATGGACAGCAGAACAAGTAATGAATTTGTGGATGAATTCTTCAGGGCATAAAGCAAACATATTATCATCAGACAGCAAAAGCATTGGTATTGGATGTTTTAACTACAATGGAGTTAATTATTGGGTACAATGTTTCGGAGAAGACGAGGCAGAAGGAACGACTATAACAGAAAATAAAAATGCTACAAGCAAAATAAGTATAGAAGCGGATTATGTAGATTTGCGTTTAGAAAGATCTTCGATGGAATTAAAAATTGGAGAAAGCCAATATAATGTTATAGAAAACTATGAATGCTCTTATGGTTTGCAATTAGTTAAATTAAATGCTGATTCAGCAATATGGAAAAGTTCAAATGAGAAAATAGCAACAGTAGATGATTATGGAAATGTAAAGGGGATAGCACCTGGGAAAGTAACTATTTCTGCAATAATCGGAGAAATGGAACTAACATATGAGGTAACTATTAAGTTGCCATTTGATGATGTAAATGAAAATGACTGGTTTTATAATGCAGTAAAATATATGAAAGATAATAGATATATGTCTGGAACAACAGAAACAACATATTCACCAAGCTCTAAATTAACAAGAGGAATGCTTGTAACAATATTACATAATATGGAAGGAAAACCAAAAGTTACAGGGACAGGTAAATTTGCAGATGTACAAAACAAGAATATGTATTACTACAGCGCAGTTTTATGGGCAAGCAATAATAAAATTGTAAATGGTTATACAAATGGAAAATTTGGAGCAAATGACAATATAACGAGAGAACAACTTGCTGTTATGCTAAGCAATTACTGTAAATATAAAGGCAAATATAAAGCGACAAATGCTAATTATAGTAAATTCTCAGACAGTGGTAAAATATCAGGTTTTGCAAAAACAGGAATGAATTGGGCTGTCGGCAACAAAATAGTAAATGGTTCAAATGGAAAACTAAATCCACAGGGAACAGCGAATAGAGCAGAAGCAGCTGCAATGATTTATAACTATTGCAATAGAATAAAATAATAGGGGAAATTAAATGGAAAATGAAATATCTAAGAAAAAAAGCAATAGGGTTATATATTTTGATATTTTAAACATTATTGCAATAATTGCAGTAATAGCCATGCACTGTAATAGTATAGTGCATGGCAAACCTAATTCTACGGCATGGACAACCAGTCTTATAATAGAATGTATGTGTTACTTTGCAGTGCCATTATTTTGTATGCTTTCCGGAGCAACTTTAATGAATTATAGAGAAAAATATGATACAAAGACTTTTTTTAAAAGAAGACTGCTTAAAGTTGCAATTCCATTCATCTTTTGGGCAATTATAATGTTTGTTTGGAAGATACACATAGGTTGGCTAAATATACAAAGCATTAATACACCAATTAAATTTATAAATGCATTTTTTGCCAATAAAGAAGAAGCAACATATTATTTTATGTTTATAATATTAGGGTTATATCTTACTATGCCATTATTATCGTTATTAGCAAAAAAGGAATATACAAAACAACTATAGTTTGTTGTTTTATTATACTTTATATTTAATGCTTTCTTGCCTAATATATTAGGATTATTTAAAATACAATTAAATACCAATTTAACTGTTCAACTGGGAGGGTATGCAATATTTATAATACTTGGATATTTATTATCAACTCAAAATATAACTAAAAAATATAGAATACTAATTTATGCTGGAGCTATAATAGGACTTATATATAGATTTGCAACAACATTTTATTTAAGTAAACAAGCTGGAAGCGTTGTAAAAACAACTTGGGGGTATACATCTTGGCACGCAATATTACTTACAGCAGCAGTTTTTCTTATAATAAAGAATTTAAATTTTGAAAAAATTATAACAAATAGCAAAGTAAGAAACTTTATAACAAAAATGTCAGGTTGCAGCTTTGGAATTTATTTAATACATAAAATTGTTATGTATTATGAACAAAAAATACTTAGTGTAGATGTATATTCATGGCAATGGAGAACAATTGGCATATTTTCAACATATATAATATGTTTAGTGATAGTAAGTATAATAAAAAAATTACCATTTTTGAAGAAAACTGTACCATAAAAAGAAGAAAGGAAAATTTATGAAAATAGATGAACCAAATGAGTTATTTTTAAAGGTAAAAAAGAATATAACAAAAAATGATATATTTATAATTTTAGTAGTTTTAGTACTAGGAATAATAAACAATTTCTCTTTTTTTATAACAGAAGGAATAGCACCAGATGCTTTATCATCAGCTGATTTTAATATAGCAGGAAACTGGGAGATAAAGTTAGGAAGATTTGGAATTAAATATATAAATTTATTGAGATATGGATTAGTAAATAAATTTATTATAGTATTTATATCTTTAATATTTCTTGCATTGGCAGTTGTTGTAATATCAAGAATATTTGAAATAAAAAATAAAACTGCTATAGCAATTATTGCTGCAATTGTAGCTGTAGCTCCACAATTTACAGAAACATATTTCTTTATCTATTGTGCTGATGCATATGCTTTTGCATTTTTAACATCAACATTAACAGTATTCTTTTTAAAAAAAGCTGAAAATAAAAAATGGAATTATTTAATTGCTTGTTTATGTACTATAATAACTTGCTCAATGTATCAGGCCTATTTAGGAGTGATACTAGGATTGTTTGTAATATATACAATAAATCAATTTCTTAGAGAAAAAAATGTTAAAGATATTTTATTAGAAGTGTTGAAAGATATTGTTACAATAGGAATTGGAATAATAATATATTATCTCATTTTAAAAGTAATATTAGCAATATTGGGATTATCTTTAGCGTCTTATAAAGGTGCAGATAGTTTAGGTATAAATACTATAAAAGCATTACCAAAGTCTATTATACAAACATATAGGGATTTTTACAATTTCTTCTTTACAAACAAGATAATAAGAAATTCATATTATAAAAGAATGCAAATAAACTCAGCATTATTTATGATATCATTAATTGGGTTAATACTGAATTTTGTAAGTATGAAAGGGAACAAAAAGATATTAAGAACAGTATTAACAATTTTGGCAATTATAACTTTTCCAATAGTAGTAAGCATAATGGATCTAATTGCACCATCGACTACAGTAAACTTAGTTACTGGACCAGGAATAATAACATCAGTAGTATTGATGATAGTAATATATAATAACTTAAAGAATAATTCGATAAATAATATAATTAAATATTTATGCATAATACTAATTACAATATTAACGAACTCATTTATAATACAAAATACTTATACATATATGAACAGGCAAGAAACATTTAGAAATTATTATACAGTTGCAAATGATATATATGGTAAAGCTACTAGTTTAGAAGATTATTCTACAACTAAAAAATGGTTATTTAGTGATGTAATAAAATTTAAAGCTAATAATCTGGAAAAAACTAATGGATTTATAAGTTATGATAATGAAACTTGGAATAATTACAATGGAATATTACAAAACTATAGATTTTTTGATAAATATTTAGGAGTAAAAATAAAGATATGTTCAAAAGATGAATATGATAGTATTGTTAAAAGTGATGAATTTAAAAATATGCCAATATATCCTAATAATGGATCAATAAAAATTATAAATAATATTATTGTAATAAAAATATCAGACAAAGTATTCTAAAAAATAAAGAGGTAAATTATGAAATACGATTATTTAATAGTAGGCTCTGGCCTATTTGGTTCAATA
>OGDF01006160.1_pt1 | contig 12106 bp, 6 predicted proteins | sample 1570141 | NCBI WGS metagenome assembly OGDF01 (sample SAMEA4370581, study PRJEB24528) | human gut metagenome | reverse complement strand
GACCGCAACCGCACCTCTCCGTTTGCGTTCACCGGCAACAAGTTCGAGTTCCGCATGCCCGGTTCCTCGGCTTCCATTTCCGGCATCAACGTCGTGCTCAACACGGCGGTCGCCGAGAGCCTTGAGCAGTTTGCTGACGCGCTCGAGGGCAGCAAGGACTTCGAGGCCGACCTGCAGGCGCTCATCCGCAGCGTGCTCATCAAGCACAAGCGCATCCTCTTTAACGGCAACGGCTATGACGATGCCTGGCTGGCGGAGGCTGAGCGCCGTGGCCTGCTGAACCTGCGCACGACGCCGGAGGCACTGCCGTATTACCTCGCCGACAAGAACGTGGCGCTCTTTACCAAGCACCGCGTCTACACCCGCACCGAGATGGAGGCCCGCTATGAGATCCACCTCGAAAACTACAGCAAGGTGCTCAACATTGAGGCGCTGACGATGCTCGAGATGGCGCGGCGCGACATCATGCCCGCCGTCAGCAGCTATCTGCGCGAGCTGTCCGAGACCGCCACGGCGATCCACGCCGTGTCCGTCACAGCTGACTGCTCGTATGAGGAGAGCATCATCCCCGAAATGTCCGCGCTGCTGGGCGATGCCTACCGCAAGGTCCGCAGTCTGGATGAGGCGCTCATGGGCGCCAAGACCGTCGAGGGCAGTCAGGCGCTGGCCAACTACTACCGCGACAAGGTCTTTTCCGCCATGGCGGAGCTGCGCATCACGATCGACCAGCTTGAGACCATGACGCCGTCTGACAAGTGGCCGGTTCCGTCCTACGGCGAGCTGCTGTTCAGCGTGCGGTAAAAAACGCTTTCTCTTTCTTTTTCTCTCTTCTTTCATTTTCATACTTCTGTCAAAAGCATTGACGGAGAAAAGTAGCACGGGCGATCATTCCCAGCGAGTGCGGGACGGTGCGAGCCGCATAACAGAGCCTGTGTGAAGAACACTCCCGAGCTGCAATCTGAACGGGCGAGAGCCTCAGTAGGTGCGCCGTCAAAGCCGGACGTTATCCCGGTGCGGTTTGTTAGAACCCGTGAGAAGTAAAATAGGTGGCACCACGATACGCAGCTACTCGTCCTATTATCTGGACAGTAGCTGCGTATTTTTTGATGTATTCAGGAGGAAAAAATCATGTGTTCCATCATCGGTTATCTCGGCTCGTCCATCTCTGCGCAGGATCTGCGCGCCGGCTTTGACAAGACCATTTCCCGCGGCCCGGACGATACGCGCATGCTGCACATCGGCGCGGCGACGCTCGGCTTCCACCGTCTGGCCATCATGGGCCTGCACCCGGAGGGCATGCAGCCATTCACGCGGGATGGAAGCGCGCTCGTGTGCAACGGCGAGATCTATGGCTTCCGGCCCATCCGCGAGCGGCTCATCGCTGAGGGCGAGACGTTCGAGAGTGAGTCCGATTGTGAGATCCTGCTCCCGCTCTACGAGCGCGAGGGGCTGGACATGTTCCGCGGGCTCGACGCGGAGTTCGCCATGGTCATCTATGATGCCAAGCGCGGCGGCCTCGTCGCGGCGCGCGACCCCATCGGCATCCGCCCGCTGTACTACGGCTATGACGCCGAGGGCGCGATCATCTTCGCCAGCGAGGCGAAAAACCTCGTCGGCCTCGTGCACGATGTCATGCCGTTTCCTCCCGGACACTATTATGCCGACGGCAAATTCACCTGCTACCGCGACATGACGCAGGTCGATGCCGTCTGCGAGGACGATCTGGAGACCGTCTGCACCCACATCCGCGAGAAGCTCATCGCCGGCGTGGAAAAGCGGCTCGATGCCGACGCACCGCTCGGCTTCCTGCTCTCCGGCGGCCTGGACAGCAGCCTTGTGTGCGCCATCTCGGCAAAGCTGCTCAAAAAGCCCATCCGCACGTTCGCCATCGGCATGCGTGCCGATGCCATCGACCTCAAGTACGCCCGCGAGGTGGCGGAGTATCTGCATGCCGACCACACCGAGGTCATCATCACGCCCGAAGATGTGATTCAGGCGCTCCCGGAAGTCGTGGCGCTGCTCGGCACCTATGACATCACGACCATCCGCGCGAGCATCGGCATGTACCTTGTCTGCAAGGCCATCCACGAGCAGACCGACCTGCGCGTGCTGCTCACGGGCGAGATCTCCGATGAGCTCTTCGGCTACAAATACACCGACTTCGCGCCCAGCCCGGAGGCGTTTCAGGAGGAATCCGCCAAGCGTATCCGCGAGCTGCATATGTACGATGTCCTGCGCGCCGACCGCTGCATCTCCGTCAACAGCCTCGAGGCCCGCGTGCCGTTCGGCGATCTGGACTTTGTGCAGTATGTCATGTCTATCGACCCGGCCAAGAAGTGCAACGTCTATGGCAAGGGCAAGTACCTGCTGCGCCATGCCTTTGAGGGCGACTGGCTGCCGCACGACATTCTCATGCGCGAGAAGGCGGCCTTCAGCGACGCAGTGGGCCACTCCATGGTCGACGATCTCAAGGCCTATGCCGAGCAAAAGTATACGGACGAGGAATTCGAGACCCTGCGCCGGAAGTACGACTTTGCGCAGCCGTTCACCAAGGAGTCCCTGCTCTACCGCGAGCTGTTTGAGCAGTATTATCCCGGTCAGGCGCACATGATCGTGGATTTCTGGATGCCGAACAAGTCGTGGGCCGGCTGCGACGTGGACGATCCGTCCGCGCGCGTGCTCGCAAACTACGGCGACAGCGGAAAGTGAGGAGAACATGGATGACAATGCGCTGCACATCCGCACCGCGCACCTGAGCGACGCGCCTGCGCTGCGCGCGATCTACGCGCCGTATGTGGAAAAGACGGCCATCACGTTCGAGTGCACCGTGCCGGATGTCGAGGAATTTGCCGCGCGCATGCGCGCCACGCTCCGCCGGTATCCGTATCTGGTCGCGGAGCGCGGCGGCGAGCTCGTCGGCTATGCCTACGCCGGGCCGTTCGGCAGCCGTGCTGCCTATGCCTGGGCGGTGGAGATGAGCATTTACCTGCGTGAGGACCAGCGGCATCAGGGCACCGGCAGGCGGCTGTACGCCGCGCTCGAGGCGGTGCTGCGCGCGCAGAATGTTCAGAATCTCTATGCCTGCATCGGCTATCCGGACGGGGCGGACGATGCGCACCTGACGAAAAACAGCGCGCAGTTTCACGCACACCTCGGCTACCGGATCGTCGGGGAGTTTTCGCGCTGCGGGTATAAATTCGGCACGTGGTACTCCATGGTCTGGATGGAAAAGTGCATCGGCGCGCACGAAGAGAACCCCGCGCCTGTGCGCCCGTTTCCGGAGATCAGCCCGGCGGAGCTGGAATCTATTTTGGATCATGCATAAAGAAACGGACCGTTTCCAAGTCGGAAACGGTCCGCATTTTTATCGCTTTTGCAGCAGTTCATATGCGCCCAGCAGCATCTGCGCTGCCTCAGCGCGCGTGATGGGGGCCATACAGTCGCTCCCGTCCGGGTACACACCGCAGGATGTCAGGCTCGACACGGCGGCGCACGCCCACTCGGGGATATAGTCGCTCTCGAGCGCGGCGGCGGGGGAGGGCTCGAGGAAGCTGCTGAGCATCACGGCCGCTTCGCCCGCCGTGATGCCGCGCTGCGCGTCGAAGACGATCGCCGTGCCGTCGGAGTAACCGGCGATGTCGCCGTTCATGACCGCGGTCGCAACGTAGGTCTTGGCCCACGCGGGGATCTGCTCATCGTCACCGAAGCCGGTCGAGAGCACGCCCTGCAGCACCGAAGTGCCGGTCAGGCGCGTGCACATGGCGAGAAATTCATCGCGCGGCATCGGGCTGTCAGGGTCAAAGAGATACTGCCCGCCGACCTGCCGGCCGACGCACAGCCCCTGCTCGGCGAGCATGACGGCGGCGTATTCCTCCGGCCGGCCGGCCATGTCGCTGTAGGTGATGTCCGGCTTCTGCTTCTTGATGGAGATGAGCACGGTCGCCTCCTGCGACTCGTTGCCGCTGCTGTCGGCGGCGCGGAAGCCGAAGTAGTCGCGCCCGCGCTTGCCGTCGGCGGGAGTGTAGACGAACGTGCCGCTGTCGGTGAGCGTCACGGTGCCCTTGATGGGCTCGGTCGTGATGCGGAAGGTGAGCGGGCTGCCGTCGGGCGCAGTTGCGCTCAGTGTGCCGCCGATGGACGTGCTGCGGAATGTGGTCAGCTCCAGATTTTCGGCCACGGGTGCGGTGGCGGCGGTGTCCTGCTCGGCAAAACCCGCCGGGACGAGCGCCGCGCACAGCGCCAGCGCGCACACGGCCGCAAGAATTTTCTGCTTCATATTGCAAAACCTCCGTGCAAATGTAGGCTGCTCCTAGTTTGCACGGAGGTGGTGGAAATATGCGTTTTGGGCCTTACTCGGTCCGCAGGGCGACGACCGGGTCTTTTTTCGCCGCCATGCCCGACGGGATGAGGCCGGCGATGAACGTCAGCGCCATGCTGATGAGGATCAGCAAAATCGCGCCGAGCACCGGCAGAATGGCGCTCAGGGTCGGCAGACCGGTCAGGTGGTGCACGATGAGGTTGATGGGGATCAGCAGGATCAGCGTACACAGGATGCCCATCACGCCGGCTGTGAAGCCCTCAATGAGCGTTTCGGCGTTGAACACGCGCGAGATGTCCTGCTTGCTCGCGCCGATGGAGCGCAGGATGCCAATCTCCTTCGTGCGCTCGAGCACGGAGATGTAGGTGATGATGCCGATCATGATCGATGACACGACGAGCGAAATGGCCACGAAGCCGATGAGCACGTAGCTGATGGCGTTGATGATCGTCGTGATGCTGCTCATGAGCAGACCGACATAGTCGGTGTAGCTGATCTGGTCGTCCTCGGCGGCGCCGGCGTTGTAGTCATCGATGCACGCGGAGATCTGGTCCTTGTTTTCAAAGCTCGAGGCATAGATGTTGATGGCGCTCGGGGAGTCTTTATCGACGTAGCCGAGCTTTTTCAGGTTGCTGTTGTAGGTCGAGCCGCTGGCCGACGAGGCGACGTAGTTGTCGTACACGTCCGCGTACTGGCTGCGGCTGATGCCCTTGGCGTTGATAGCCGAGATGATCTCCTGCGAGGTCATGCCGCTGTAGGCCTTGACGGTCTCCTGCTGCATCTGCATGGACAGGATCGCGCGCAGGTACGGCCGGAAGAAGCGCGTGAACGTCTCGTCGTCCATGGCGTCGATCATTTCCTTCATCTGCTGCGCGGTCTTGCCGCTGGCCTCGAAGATGCCGTTGTCGGCCATCTCTTTGGCCTCGTCACGGGTGAAGGTTGCCATGGTCTGCGTGAGCGCGGCGTTGAGCGTGGCGTCATCCGGCGTGGTCATGCACTTGCGGTAGACGGTCGCACGGTCGTCCACGCTCAGCTGATTCAGATAGGCCTGCGCGGCGGCAACTTTCTGGTCAGTCGTGGCGGTCGCGGCGTTCGGGAACGCGGAGCCGGTGAACACATCCACATCCGGATTTGCAAGCTGCTTCTGGATGATCTCGGTGCTGTCGGCCTGCTCGATCGCGTAGTCCGTCAGGGCGGAGGTGTAGCCGATGGAGCCGTAGGTGTTGCCGGTCACGCTGCCCTTGGCCGGGCGCACGATGCCGACGATCTTGAGCTGCACGCCGACGGAATCGTTGTTGTAGAGCTGGCGCAGGCCGTCGGCCGTCTGGCTGATGTCTGTGAAGCCGGAGCCGCTGGCCACATAGCCCTCCGACGGGAGGATGAGCTTGAAGCTGCGGCCGCAAAGATCTTCATAGCTCCAGCTGTTTTGCGTCGTGTCGATCTGCTGCTTGCTCATGGACTGCATCATGGCGCTGCTGATGTCGTCCATGCTCTCGAGCCCGAGGGCGTAGAGCGTCAGGTCGGAGATCTCGTTGTTTTTGTCCACAACGAGCACGACCTCGTTGTAATCCTGCGGCCAGGAGCCGTAGATCACGTCGTACTGATTCTGCGTCGAGGCGCTCACGAGCTCGCCGTCCTCGCCGGAGAGCAGCTCCTGCCAGACGTTGAACCCGGAGTAAAAGCCGCCCATGGAGTCGAAGTAGGCCGTGTAGTCGCCGCCGTACATGGACTTCATGACGTTTTGCAGCAGCTCGGTCGTGTCGGCCTTGATGACGGTGCCGTTGGGGTCCTCGGTGTAGACGGCGAAGCCCATGTCATACGTGTACTGGATGCCGCTGATGTAGTCATGGATCTTGTTGTCGGGGTTTTCGAGATATTTCTTGAACTCCGGCAGGTTGTTCGACTGGCCGGTCGCGCTGCTGACCATGGAGTTGAGCATGCTGTACATGACCGTGTTGGCATAGACCTTGTCGAGGTCGTGCGCGTCCTTGTCGTCATCCTTTGCGCCCGACATGGCCGAGAGCATTCCGGACATGTCCACGGGGTTTGCCTCGATCGTCAGCGGGTAGGATGAGAGCGTCTGCTCCTGCACGGTGTCGATGTAGGACTGGAAGCCGTGTGAGAGCGACAGAATGAGCGCGATGCCGATGATGCCGATGGATCCTGCGAACGCGGTGAGCAGGGTGCGGGCCTTTTTCGTCATGAGGTTGTGCAGCGAAAGGCTCATGGCCGTCGCAAAGCTCATGGACGTGTGCTCCTTGACCTTGACCGTCACGGGTGCAGACGTCTCGGACTCCGTGCACGGATTGTCGTCGCCGACGATCCTGCCGTCGAGCAGGCGCACGGTGCGCGTGGCGTATTTCGACGCCAGCTCCGGATTGTGCGTGACCATGATGATGAGCTTATCTTTTGCGATCTCCTGCAGCAGATTCATGATCTGTACGCTCGTTTCGCTGTCGAGCGCGCCGGTCGGCTCGTCGGCGAGCAGAATGTCGGGGTTGTTGACGATGGCGCGCGCGATGGCCACGCGCTGCATCTGGCCGCCGGACATCTGGTTCGGCGCCTTGTCGAGCTGGTCGCCCAGACCGACCTTTTCCAGCGCCTCGACGGCGCGCGCGCGCCGCTCCTCACCCGAGACGCCCGAGAGCGTCAGCGCGAGCTCGACATTTGCCAGCACGCTCTGGTGCGGGATGAGGTTGTAGCTCTGAAAGACGAAGCCGATGGAGTGGTTGCGGTACGTGTCCCAGTCGCGGTCGTCATACTCCTTCGTGGAGCGGCCGTTGATGATGAGGTCACCGGAGGTGTAGCGGTCCAGACCGCCGATGATGTTCAGCAACGTGGTCTTGCCGCAGCCGGACTGGCCCAGAATTGCGACGAACTCGCTCTCACGAAAGGCGATGTCGATGCCCTTGAGCGCCTCAACCTGCGTCGTGCCGGCCTCATAGACCTTGGTGATGTTTTTCAGTTCCAGCATGGATGGGATGCTCCTTTATATGGATGCCGCGCGATGGCGCAGCCTTAGATACTAATTAAAAAGTATTAGGACATAATGATAAGCGCCGCACCGGCATCCGTCAAGCGGCAGCGCGCCGGTTTTGCAGAATTTTAACTGTTTATTCACAAACAAACACGATATAATTTCCCTGCGTCTGCTGTTGAAACATGGGAGAATGTCTGCTATAATGTTTAGTCACCCGGACTAGGGGCCTGAACATGATAACTGGAGAGCTTAGAATATGAAAATTGTGATTGTGGGCGCTGGCCGCGTGGGTTATGCCATTGCGGAACAGCTTCTGACAGAAGGGCATGACATTACCGTCGTCGAGAGTGATCCTGAGCGCGCTGCCTATATTTCTTCCACGCTGGATGTGATTGTGGTCGAGGGCCGCGCGAATGTGGACCAGCTGCGCATTGCCAACGTCGCGGACGCCGACCTGCTTATCGCCGCGACGACCTCGGACGAGACAAACCTCATCAGCTGCATGGTCGGGCGCAAGCTCGGTGCCACGCATACGATCGCGCGCGTGCGCGACGAGGAGTATTATCAGGACGTGGTGCTGCTGCAGGATGAGCTGGGGCTGAGTCTGTCCATCAATCCCGAGCGTACCTCCGCCAAGGAAATCTCGCGTACGCTGCGCTTCCCGGCCGCCACGAAGGTCGAGCCGTTTGCCAACGGCCTTGTGGAGCTCGTGGAGTTCAAGCTGCGCGAGGGCAGCAAGCTCGACGGACTGCGCCTGAACGATTTCCGCGGCCGCTACAGCGACGGTATCCTTATCTGCGCCGTGGAGCGCGAGGGCAGCGTCACAATCCCGAACGGTGACTTTGTGCTCGCCGCCGGGGACTATGTCACCGTGGTCGGCGCGCCGCACGAGCTGCATGAGCTGTTTCGCAAGATCGGCGAGTTCCGCCACGAGGCCGAGAGCGTCATCATCGTCGGCGGCGGCCGCATTGCCGAGCGGCTGGCGCTGGAGCTGGCGCGTATGCACATTCATTCAACGATCATCGAGCGCGACCCGGCCCGCTGCCGCGTCATGAAAACGCTCCTGCCGGAGGCGACCATCATCTGCGCCGACGGCACGAAGCCGGACGTCCTGCGCGAAGAAGGCCTGCCGGAGGCGGACGCGCTCGTCACGCTCACGGAGTCGGACGAGACGAACCTCATCATCTCCTCGTTCGCGCATCACGAGAAAGTACCGAAGATCGTCACCAAGGTGGATGAGGACAATTTCATCCAGCTCGCGGAATCGTATGGCCTGACGACGATCATCCAGCCGGCGGATGTGACGGCCGGCCGCATCGTGGAGTATGTCCGCTGGATGCAGAACTCCGCGCACAGCAGCGGCGTGGAGACGCTGCGCATGGTGGCCGACGGGCAGGCCGAGGCGCTGGAATTCATCGTGCGTGCCGAGAGCCAGTTTCTCGATGTGCCGCTCAAGGCGCTCAAGCTCAAGGACTCCGTGCTCGTTGCCTCGATCATCCGCCGCGGCAAGTGCCGCGTCCCGTCCGGCAACGATGCCATCGAACTCGGCGACCGCGTGGTCGTCGTCACCACCAACCATGGTATGCATGAGCTGAAGGACATTCTGAAATAATTGCGGAAAAAACAGCCGCCGCTCCCCATCGGGGAGCGGCGGCTTTGTTGTTTTTTTATTCCGGACGGCGGAAGATGACGACCTGCGCCGGTGTGTCCGGTGTGAGCGTCATGCGGTTGGTGTCGTAGCGTTGGACATTTGCGCCGTTGCCCTCGAAAATGCCGGTGAAGTCCTCCGGCGCGCGCAGGCGGTGGTTGCTGTGGCCGGGTGCCTGAAAGTGCATCGGGATGATGACGCGCGGCTGCAGCTGTTCGCAGAGGTAGTAGGCAGTGTCCGGCTCGATCGTGTAGATGCCGCCGACGGGGATCATCATCGCGTCGAGCCCCTGCAGCTGCTGCATCTGTTCGGGCGTGGGCTTCGCGCCCAGGTCGCCCAGATGCGCCACGCGCATGCCCTCGGCGGCGAAGATGCGCACCGTGTTCATGCCGCGCAGACGGCCGCGCATGATGTCGTGGTACGTCTCGAGCTCCGTGACGGCAAACGGGTTTGCCTTGCCGGTATTGCGCAGCGTGACGCCCTCGCGGAAGTTGTGGTCGCGATCCTCGTGGCTGATATAGACGGCGTCCGCTGTCAGCCGCACGTGGGGATAGGCCGTGCCGACGCTGGTGTCCTGAAACGGGTCAATGACGGCGCTGTAGCCGCCGGAGACCAGCTCAAAGCAGGAATGGCCATGCCAGATGATGTCCATAAGATGCACCTCGATCATCAAATTTTTCTTTATTTTACTTCCACTTCCTGCGATTGTCAATCTCCGCGCCGGATAATGCGGGCCTTGTTTCGCGGGGAAAAATGTGTTAAAATCAGACGCTATGAATACAACTTTGACTTTTGAACAACGCTATGTGCAGGCGCGCAGACGCTTTATTGCGGCGGACTTCGCGAACCTGAACGATATGCAGAGAAAAGCGGTCCTGGCTACGGAGGGCCCACTGCTGCTGCTGGCCGGTGCCGGCAGCGGTAAAACTACGGTGCTCATCCACAGGATCGCGAATCTCATCCAGTACGGCCGCGGGTCCGACACCGACGAGGTGCCGGAAACGGCGACGGAGGCGGACCTTGCGCTGCTCGAGCGCACGGACCTGACGCCGGAAGAGCGCCGGCGCGCGCAGTGGGCGGCGGCGGTCGAGCCGGTCGAGCCGTGGCGGATCATCGCCATCACGTTCACGAACAAAGCGGCAGACGAGCTCAAGGACCGCATCGAGCGCATGCTCGGGCCCGAGGCTGCGGCGGATATCTGGGCCTCGACGTTCCACTCCGCGTGCGTGCGCATCCTGCGGCGCGATGCCGACAAGCTCGGCTACCCAAACAGCTTCACGATCTACGACACGTCGGACAGTCAGTCGGTCGTCAAGCGCATTCTCAAAGAGATGAATCTCGACGAGAAGGCGTTCCCATATCGCGCCGTGCTCACGGAGATCAGCCGTGCCAAGGACGCCGGCATCACGCCGGAGCAGTATCTGGCGCGCGCGCAGGCGACGCACAACCCGCGCAGCATCCGCATCGGCGAGGTGTACCAGACCTACTGGCAGCGTCTGTTTTCCGCCGGGGCGATGGATTTTGACGACCTCATCTACAACACCGTCCGCCTGCTCGACGAGCATGAGGACGTGCGTGAGCACTGGCAGCGGCGTTTCCGCTACGTGCTCATCGACGAGTATCAGGACACGAACAATCTGCAGTACCGGCTTGCGGCCCTGCTGGCGGACGGGTGGGGCAACATCTGCGTTGTCGGCGATGATGACCAGAGCATCTACAAGTTCCGCGGCGCGACGATCGAGAACATCCTCAACTTTGAAAAGCAGTATAAAAATGCCCGCACCATCCGTCTCGAGCAGAACTACCGCAGCACCGGCCGCATTCTGGACGCGGCCAACCACGTCATCGCCAACAACACCGGCCGAAAGGGCAAAACGCTCTGGACGAAGGCCGAAGCCGGTGACCCGCTCACGCTCTACTGCGCCACGAACGAGAACGACGAGGCGCGCTATGTGGCCACGAAGATCATGGACGATTTCGGCCACGGCATGAACTTCCGCGACCACGCCGTGCTCTACCGCATGAACGCGCAGAGCAACCAGCTCGAATACGCTTTCAAGCGCAACGGCATCCCGTACCGCATCATCGGCGGCACGCGCTTTTTCGACCGCGCGGAGGTCAAGGACATGCTGGCCTACCTGTGCGTCATCCAGACGCCGGGTGATGACCTGCGCCTGACGCGCATCATCAACACGCCTGCTCGCGGCATCGGCGCGCGCACGGTCGAAACGGCCGCGCAGCTCGCGCATGAACAGCAGGCGAGCCTCTTTGACGTCATCCGCCACGCGGACGCCTATCCCGAGCTGCAGCGCAGCCAGATGCGCCTGCGCCAGTTTGCCATCCTGATCGAGGAGCTGCAGGAACAGGCCAAAACCATGCCGCCGGACGAGCTCTATGATCTGGTTGTGGAGCGCAGCGGTTACGTCCGCGCACTCGAGGAAAAGAACACGGCCGAGGATGCTGCACGCATCGAGAACGTGCAGGAGCTCAAGTCGAACATCATCGCCTTCGTCAAGGAGGCCGATAACCCAACGCTCGCGGGATTCCTCGACGAGGTCGCGCTCTATACCGACCTCGATAACTACGACCAGTCCATGGACTGCGTCACACTCATGACCATGCACGCGGCCAAGGGCCTGGAGTTTCCGACGGTGTTCATCGTCGGCTGCGAGGAGGGTATTTTCCCCGGCCTGCGCTGCATCGGCGAGCCGGACGAGATGGAGGAGGAGCGCCGCCTCTGCTACGTCGCGCTCACCCGCGCGCGCGAGCACCTCATTCTCACGTGTGCCCGCCAGCGTATGCTCTTCGGCCGCACGACGGCAAATCGCGTCTCCCGCTTTGTCGAGGAGATCCCGGAGGAAGATATTCAGAAGCTCAACGTCCCGCGCGGCTACGGCTATTCCGAGCCCGGCCGCGACCAGCAGCAGTACCCACCGCGCCAGAGCGCGCCGCGCGCCTATACGGTCTCTGCGCCGGAGCCGCGGCGCAGGCCGCCTGTGCGGCCGGCACCGCCCGCGGCAAAACCGGCGGGCAAAGCTGCCCCGGCCTTCGCCGTCGGCGATCGGGTCACGCACCGCGCATTCGGCTCCGGTGTCGTCACGAAGATCCAGCCCATGGGCGGCGACGCGCTGCTCGAGGTGGAATTCGAGACCGCCGGCAC
>OGDF01006157.1_pt1 | contig 12113 bp, 8 predicted proteins | sample 1570141 | NCBI WGS metagenome assembly OGDF01 (sample SAMEA4370581, study PRJEB24528) | human gut metagenome | reverse complement strand
TTCGGTCGACCTGATCGGCCCGACGCTCGCCGTGCTGTCGTCGCTCATCGGTGTGCCGCCCAAGGGCGTTGCGGGCGTGATTCACAAGACCGATGACCGTTATTTCCATCGTATCGAGGCCATGGAGTATTTCGTTGAGCACGATGACGGGCGCGGCTGCGACGATCTGTCGGGTGCCGATATCGTGCTGCTGGGCGTATCGCGCACGTCCAAGACGCCGCTGTCGATGTATTTGGCCTATCAGGGCTACAAGGTCGCCAATGTCCCACTGGCGCATGGCATGGAGCCGCCCAAGTCGATTTACGAGGTCGACCCGATGCGCCTGTTCGGCCTGATTTCGACCGTCGATGTGATTTCCGAAATTCGCGATAGCCGCTTGGGCGATGACTACGCTCGTGCCGTTGCCGGCTCCTATGCCGAGCCCGAGAGCGTGCACAGCGAGCTCGAGGAAGCTCGCGCCCTCATGAAGTGTCTAGGCTGCTTTGTGGTGCGTACCGACGGCAAGGCCATCGAGGAAAGCGCCTCCGAGATCATTAGCCACTTGGAGGAAATCCAAGAAGTCCCTGCCCGCCGCGCCGCCCGTCGAGCCCAGCAAAAGTAGCTAATTTGGGACGGGGTTTTTAGCTACCCCGGCTGAAGTCGCGACCATTTTGGTCGATTGCCTGCGGGGGCAGCTAAATAAGCCCCGTCCCAAATTAGCTACTTATGGTAAAGCGATTTAGCAAGAAACTAGCATTTGACCTGCAAGTTTGCTGCATTGGTATCTTCATAAGGTAACCACCTTTACCTACCGTTTACCGCCATATTTACCACGTTTACCAACCCCCGCGTCCTCTGCGCAAGCCCGCTCAATGCCCGCCGTATAGTACCCTCACGGCCCGCATCCGGCGGGTCGATTCGTTACCACGGTCGTGCGCGAGAGCGCATGGAAGGGGAAGTATCGTGAGCGATTGCAAGAGGGTTTACCGTTTTGGAACCGACGCCCAGGGCACCTGTGTCACCGAGGGCGACAAGTCCATGAACTTCGTGCTTGGCGGCAAGGGCGCAAACCTTGCCGAGATGAGCCGCATCGGCCTGCCGGTTCCCGGTGGTTTTACCATTACCTGCCAGACCTGTGTCGAGTACTCCGGTGCCGGCAACGTCTGGCCCGAAGGCGCGCTCGATGAGATCGTTGCCGCCGAGGCGGACCTCGAGGCCCGCTGCGGCAAGAAGCTCGGTGACGCCTCCGATCCGCTGCTCGTGTCGGTTCGCTCGGGCGCTCCGTTTTCCATGCCCGGCATGATGGACACGGTCCTCAACTTGGGTCTCAACGACGACTCCGTTCAGGGTCTCATTGCCCAGACGCAAAACCCGCGCTTTGCTTGGGATAGCTACCGCCGCTTTATCCAGATGTTTTCCAACGTCGTCATGGGCGTTGACGCCGACCTGTTCGAGAACGCCCTGACCCAGGCCCGTCTGGTCGCCGGCGTTCGCGTCGATTCCGAGCTTTCGGCCGAGGACCTGCAGGAACTTGTCGAGACCTTTAAGGGCATCTTCTCCGAGAACGTCGATGCCGCCCTGTATCCCGAGCTCGAGGTCGCCGATGGCAAGCCCGTCTTCCCGCACGACCCGGAGCTTCAGCTACGCCTTGCCATCCAGGCCGTCTTTGGCAGCTGGATGAATGAGCGCGCCTGCATCTACCGCAAGCAGCATGGCATTTCCGACGAACTCGGCACCGCCGTCAACGTGCAGGCCATGGCCTTTGGCAACAAGGGCGAGACATCTGCGACCGGCGTTGCCTTCACGCGCAATCCGGCCGACGGCACCAAGGAGTTCTACGGTGACTTTTTGGTTAATGCCCAAGGCGAGGACGTCGTCGCCGGTATCCGCAACACCGAGCCCATCGCCGACCTCAAGACCACCCCGGGCCTTGAGTCCGCGGGCGAGGAGCTCGAGCGCGTCTTCCTGACGCTCGAGGATCACTATCGCGACATGTGCGACATTGAGTTCACCATCGAGCAGGGCAAGCTCTGGATGCTCCAGACCCGCGTGGGCAAGCGAACTGCCACCGCCGCCCTGCGCATCGCCATCGAGATGGTCGAGGAGGGTCTGATCACCCGCGATGAGGCTGTGAGCCGCATCGATCCCGCGCAGCTCGACCAGCTCCTGCACCCACAGTTCGACGCCTCCAAGAAGTACGAGGCTCTCGCCAGCGGTCTTAATGCCAGCCCCGGGGCCGCCGTGGGCGAGGTCGTGTTCTCGAGCGACGACGCCGTCGCGCGCGCCAACGAGGGCCACAAGGTCATTCTGGTTCGTTGGGAGACCAACCCCGACGACCTGAAGGGCATGGTCGCCGCCGAGGGCATTCTGACCAGCCACGGTGGCAAGACGAGCCATGCCGCCGTTATCGCCCGCGGCATGGGTACGCCCTGCGTCTGCGGCGTTGAGCGCTTCCATATCGACGCCGCCGAGAAGGTCGTGCGCATCGAGGGCAGTGACCGCGTGCTGCACGAGGGCGACGTCATCTCCATCGACGGTACCCAGGGTATCGTCGTCGACGGCGCCGTTGATCTGGTCTCGGCCGAGCTCACCGGCGATCTGGGCACTATCCTGTCCTGGGCCGACGAGATTCGTCTGGACGAGACCGGCGGCCACGCCAACCATGTGCGCGTCAACGCCGACAACCCCGAGGATGCCACGCTCGCACTCGAGTTTGGCGCCGAGGCCATCGGCCTGTGCCGCACCGAGCACATGTTCCTGGGCGACCGCAAGAACATCATCCAGAGCTTTATCCTGTCTGACGATGAGGCCGTGAAGCAGCAGGCCCTGGCCGACCTGCTCAAGGTTCAGACCGAGGACTTCCTGGCGATGTTCAAGACCATGTCCGGTCGCGATGTGGTCGTCCGCCTGCTCGATCCGCCGCTTCATGAGTTCCTGGATAATCCTCGCGAGCTCGAGGTCGCCATCACCAAGAAGGAAGCCGCTGGCGCCAGCGAGGAAGAGCTTGCCGTCCTGCGCGCCCGCCTGCGTCGTATCGACGGCATGGTTGAGTCCAACCCGATGCTCGGCCTGCGCGGCGTGCGCCTGTCCGTCGTCTTTGGCGATCTGCCGCTCATGCAGGTCCGCGCTGTGGCCACGGCTGCTGCCCGCCTTATCAAGGAAGGCGTCGACCCGCGCCCCGAGATCATGGTTCCGCTCGTTTCCATCACGGCCGAGCATGTCCAGACCCGCGAGGTTATCGAGCGCGTGATCGCAGAGGTTTCCGACGAAGAGGGCGTCGAGCTCAACATTCCCGTGGGCACGATGCTCGAGCTGCCACGCGCGTGCATGGTCGCTGACGAGATCGCCCATCACGCCGACTTCTTTTGCTTTGGCACCAACGACCTTACCCAGACGACCTTCGGCTTCTCTCGCGACGATGCCGAGGCCAAGTTCATCCCGCTGTACATGCACAAGAAGATCTTAAAGGACAACCCCTTCGAGACCATCGATACGGCAGTACTCGAGCTGGTGCGCATGGCTGTCGAGAAGGGCCGCGCCACCAACCCCGACATGCACTTTGGCGTGTGCGGTGAGCACGGCGGCGATCCCAAGTCCATCAAGGGCCTGTTTAACGTGGCCGACGTGGACTATGTGTCCTGTTCGCCCTACCGCGTGCCCCTCGCACGCCTGGCTGCCGCTCAGGCCAAGCTCGAGGCTAAGCGTTCCGCCTAACGTTTTGGGTTTAGACGCCTAGCGTAGCCCCCTTCATGCCGCCCGTCTCATTCGTGAGACGGGCGGTTATCATGTTCGGGTTTTGTCTTTTTGTCTGCGTAAAAAATTGTTCTTGCAGCAGAAACCCGCGCGTGTATACTCGAATACGTTTGTTCAACTACGTGCCGGCCAAGGTGGTACGGCACCTCTAGAAGAGTAAGGAATTGCACATGGATTACATCCGCGCAATCGAGCGTCAGCAGATCCGCGAGGACATTCCTCAGGTTCGCGTCGCCGACAACGTTAAGGTTCACTACCGCATTAAGGAAGGCGACCGCGAGCGTATCCAGGTCTTCCAGGGCGACGTCATCCGCATGGCCGGCGCCGGTGCCCGCGAGACCTTCACCGTCCGCAAGATGTCCTTCGGTGTCGGTGTTGAGCGTACCTTCCCGCTTCACAGCCCCAAGATCGCCAAGCTCGAGGTCGTTCGTCATGGTCGCGTCCGTCGCGCCAAGCTGTACTACCTCCGCGACAAGGTGGGTAAGGCTGCTCGCATCCCCGAGAAGCGCTAAGAAGATCGCAGCGTCTGTCCACTCGTTTGGACACAAGGGTCACCTTCGGGTGGCCCTTCTTTTTATCTGATTTGCATGCAAGGAGGGCCTGGTATGGCCAATATGACGAGCTCGGTTTCGGCATCGCAGGTTGCCGGAGAGCTGGCGAGCGCAACGTTTGAGGAGATCCCCGCCCTCGTGGAGCATTATCGCGAGGACCCGCGCCAGCAGGTGATCAAGGCTTGCGAGCGTGCTCTTAAGCGCCATGCCAAGGAACTTGCCGAGCGCGAGCGCGTCAATGATATGTACGAGCTTATGCATGAGCTTGGCGGCGATGGGGTGGTCGTTGGTGTCGACGAGGTGGGTCGCGGATCGGTGGCCGGTCCTTTGACGGTATGCGCCGTTTGTCTTCCTATGGAGCCGCGCGTCTGGGGTATCAACGATTCCAAAAAGCTCACGCCCGCGCGCCGCGAGTTGCTCTCAGTGAAGATTGCCGAGGTGGCGACGGCAATCGGTTTTTGCCATATCGCGCCTGCGGATATCGATGATATGGGCATGGCCCGCGCCATCCGCGCTGCCGTCGCGGGCGCCGTGGCCGATACGGGGCTCGAGCCCGATTGCGTGCTTATGGACGGTAACCCCTTGGGCGCCGTTCCCAACGAGCGCGACGTGGTGAAGGGCGATGCCAAAATCGCCTGCATCGCCGCGGCGTCCATCATGGCCAAGGTGACACGTGACGAGATGATGGTCGAGTACGATGCCGAGTATCCCGAGTACCATCTGGCCGAATCGAAGGGCTATGCGAGCCCCGAGCACATCGAGGCCATTCGCAAACATGGTCTTTCTCCGCTGCATCGTGTGAGCTTTTGCGGAAACTTTCTGCAGACTGAGCGCCTTTTCTAGGTCAATTGTGGAGACAGGGACCTCTGGCGTTTTATAAACCTGCTGGTAGCGGGCCGTATGCAACACCATTGCTGCGTACGGCCCGTTTTTTGACAGCATTTGGTCAGCTTTTGGTTTGCTTCCGGTACTTACCCGCATGAAAGGTGCCCTCATCATCGGGGCACTGCAGCGTGCGGGAAAGGAGACCCCATGAGTGCCGCAAGCAAAAAGAGCAAGACACAGCAGCTCAAGGAGCGTTGGGAAAACGGCGAGCTCGACTCCGGGGCGATGACGCCCGAGTTTATCAAGGGACTCAGTCCCCGCGAACTGGGTATGCTGGGCGAGCTGATCACCATCGACTACTTTAACGAGCGCGGCTACACCTTGCTGGAGCAGGGTTATCGTTGCACCGAGGGCGAGGCCGACCTGGTGTTGCTCGATGAGCTCGACGATGTCGTGGTGATGGCCGAGGTCAAGACCAGACGTGTCGCACTGGATTGCAACACGCGGGTCTTTCCCGAGGAGGCCGTGGACGCCCAAAAGCAACGCCGCTACCGCCGCATCGCAAGTTGCTATCTCATGGAGCATTATCCGCTCAAGGCGATTCGCTTTGATGCCGTGGGTGTCACCATTCGCGACGGGCATATCGCCGAGATCGAGCACCAGTACAACGCGTTCGATTGGCAGGTGTCGTGATGGCGTTCGAGACGTTTGCCGTTCACGCGGCCTGCATCCGCGGCGTCGAGGCGATTCCCGTCACGGTCGAGGTCTCGCTTGCTGGCGGCGTTCCGGGCATCCAGATGCTCGGCATTCCGAGTATGGAGGTGATGGAGTCACGTGGTCGTATTCGCTGTGCGATGCGCTCCGCCGGGTTCGAGATCCCGCGCTCGGGCATTACGGTCAATCTGGCGCCCGGCGATATTCGCAAGACCGGTAGCGGCTTTGATCTGCCCATCGCCATCGCGGTTCTAGCGGCCGATGGTCAGATTCCCCGCGACAACCTCGATCGTTGTCTTATCGCCGGCGAGCTCGGCTTGGACGGCACGGTGCTTCCTGTCAAGGGCGAGGTGGCGTTTCAGCTGCTGGCTCGCGACATGGGGCTGTCTTTTATCGCCGGCAGGTCCGACCAGCATGTGCCGCTTGCTGGCGTTGACTGCGGATTTATCGATCATTTGTCTCAGCTTGCTCATGGTATGGGCGATGCCGCGCGGCACTACCTGGATTCTGAGGGCGTCGAGGCGACCTTTGAGCCTGAGCTCGACTATGCTGACGTACTGGGGCAGGAAGTCGCTAAACGCGGCATGGCGCTTGCGGCGGCAGGAGAACTCGGCTTGCTCATGATCGGCTCGCCCGGTTCGGGCAAGACGATGCTCGCACGCCGTATGACCGGCATCCTGCCCGAGCTTTCCGTTGAGGATCAGCAGGAGGCACTGTGCATCCATTCGGTCTTGGGCGAGAACATCGATGGACTGCTTGCGGGGCATCGGCCGTTTCGAAGCCCCCATCACAGCATTTCGACAGCGGGCCTCATCGGCGGCGGACGTCCAGTACATCCGGGCGAAATTAGCCTGGCTCATGGCGGCGTGCTCTTTTTGGACGAGCTTGCCGAGTTTCCCACTGGCGTGCTGCAGACGCTGCGTCAGCCCATCGAGCGCGGCTACGTGAGGATCGTACGCGTCGACGGGGCTTTTACCTTCCCGTCGCGCTTTCAGCTGCTGGCTGCGAGCAATCCCTGCCCCTGCGGCTTTTTGGGCGATCGCGAGGTGCCGTGTCGCTGTTCGGCGGCGATGGTCGAGCGCTATCGGTCTAAACTGCGCGGTCCTTTGGCCGACCGTATCGACATGATGATCGATGTGACCCGTCCCGACCCTCAAGTGATTATCGAGGGCGCAGAGGGTATGTCGTCGGCCGAGTTACGTGACTACGTTGTGCGCGGTCGCGCTTTTCGCGCTTGGCGCGAATCCCGTATGGACGATGCGGATGCCGAGGCCGAGGATGACGAGACGCGGTCCATTGACGGCGTCGTTTCGACCTTTGAGCTCGATGATGCGGCGGAGAAGTGTGTGCTCGGCCTGTCGAAGCGCACGCATCTCACAGGGCGTGGCATCGTGCGCCTTGTTCGCATTGCGCGCACGATCGCAGATGTCGCCGAGAGCGAGCAAGTGACGCAGGACCACGTGCTCGAGGCGGCGATGTACCAGGGAAGGAGGGACCAATGATGGCCGAGGGGACCTTCGAGCTGCATCCAGGTGATGCGTTGTATCCCGAGACCGTTTTGGAGCTTTCTGATGTACCTCAGACGCTCTATGTGCGCGGCAACCCCGAGGCGCTTTCGACGCCCGCGCTCTCCATCATCGGTGCGCGAAAGGCCTCGCCGTATGGTCTTGCCGTGGCAGAGCTTGCGGCGAAGGTGGCGGTTGAGGCGGGAGTGACGGTAGTTTCGGGCGGTGCGGTCGGTTGTGACCAGGCCTCGGGTTGGGCTGCGGTCAACGCCGGCGGCATACACGTTGTGGTGCTGGGGACGGGCGCCGACGTGGTCTACCCGCGTTCGAGCGCGGGGCTGATTACGCGCACGCTTGATACGGGTGGCGCGGTCGTGTCGATCTCTCCGTGGGGCATGGGTCCGCGCAAGTTCGCCTTTCCGCGCCGCAATCGCGTAATCGCGGCCCTGTCGCAAGCCCTCTTTGTATCCGAGGCGGGTATGCCTTCTGGGACGTTTTCCACAGCCGAGGCTGCTATGGATTTGGGGCGCGAACTTCTTGCCGTGCCGGGGTCGATCCTATCGCCCGAGTCGCGTGGCACGAATTACCTCATTGCGAACGGTGCCTGCTGCATCGTCGACGAGGAATCTATCGAGATGGCTATCTCACGCATCTACGGAACCCTGCGCTACTCGCGCCCCGATGCTCCCGGCATTGCCGACCTGGATCCAACGCAGCAGACCGTGATGCATGCGCTCATCGCCTCTCCGCTCAAGGTCGACGACATCGCGGCGCTCGTCTCGCTCGATGCTGTCGGCGTACTCAAACTCTTGGGTTCGCTTGAACTCGAGGGTCTTATCGAGCGCATGATGGATGGAAGGTATGCGCCCTCCAAGTTTGCCCTTCACGCCCAGACACCCTTCGGTCACAATGGAAAACGTGTCAATTAGAAAGGTGTTTGCAGATGCAGTTCGATCAGGTGACAGTTATCGGTGGCGGTCTGGCGGGTTCGGAGTGCGCGATCCAGCTGGCAGATCGCGGTTTTGCCGTAAAGCTGTGCGAGATGCGCCCCCAGGTGAGCTCCCCGGCTCACCATACCGATCACCTGGCAGAGCTCGTCTGCTCGAATTCGTTTAAGTCGACCCGTCCGGATTCCGCGGCTGGTTTGCTGAAGGCCGAGCTTGAGCGCATGGGTTCAGTCCTGCTCGATTGCGCCCATCGCGCGGCTGTTCCCGCCGGTGGCGCCTTGGCGGTCGACCGCGTCAAGTTTTCCGAGCTTGTCGAGGCCGAGGTTGCCGCTCGTCCCAATATCGAGGTCGTGCACGGTGAGGTCACACAGATTCCCGAGGGTCACGTGGTCATTGCCGCGGGCCCGCTGTGTTCACCGGCGCTGAGCGAAGAGGTTATGAAGCTCGTCGGTGGCGATGCCCTGGCATTCTTTGATGCGGCGGCGCCGATCGTCGATGCCTCCACGCTCGATATGGACGTGCTGTTCTCGCAGTCGCGCTACGAGGAGCAGGGGAGCGGCGACTATCTCAACGCTCCGCTCAACAAGGAGGAGTACGAGGCCTTTATCGAGGCGCTTACCACGGCCGACCGCGTGGTGCTCAAAGACTTTGAGGGCGGCGATCTGTTCCAAGCCTGCCAGCCTGCCGAGGAAGTTGCGCGCACCGGCAAGGACGCCATTCGCTTTGGCGCCATGAAGCCCGTCGGCCTCACCGACCCGCGTACCGGACGTCGCCCCTGGGCGGCGATTCAGCTGCGTGCCGAGAACAAGGAGAAGACCGCCTATAACCTGGTGGGCTTCCAGACCAACTTGACCTTTGGCGAGCAGAAGCGCGTCTTCCATATGGTGCCGGGCCTGGAGAACGCTGAGTTCTTCCGCTACGGTGTCATGCACCGCAATACCTTTGTCGACGCCCCTCACGTGCTCGATAGCACCTTTGCCGTGCCCGGTACTGGCGTGCGCCTGGCCGGTCAGATCGCCGGCACCGAGGGGTACATGGAAGCCGTGGCGACAGGTCTGCTCGCGGCGCTCAACACCTATGCCGAGGCTATCGGTGCCGCGGGCGTCGAGTTGCCGCGTGTGGGCGCCCTGGGTGCGCTCGTGGGCTATGCGACCGATCCTGCCACCGTGGGCTATCAGCCTATGCATGTCAACTTTGGCCTGGTGCCGCCACTCGAGGATGGTAAGCGCCGCAGCAAACGCGACCGCTATCAGGCTTATGCGGATCGCGCCCTCGAGGCCCTTGATGCCTACTTGGCCACGCGCTCCGACTTGTTTGGAGGCGACCGGTCATAGCCTTTGACCTGTACGACACCGTCGACTCGTTTATCGCCTATATCGCACGTGTTGAGGGACTTTCTCCCAACACGGTGACGGCCTATGGCTCGAGGCTAGAGCGCTTTGCTGTCTGGTGCGAGCGCGAGAATATTGATGCTTTCGCTGCCGACGTGCGCACCATTCGTCGCTATCTTGCCGAGCTTTCGCGTGAGCAGGTGGCTCCCCGAACGCTTGCGGCGCACCTGTCGGCTATTCGATCTCTCTATCGCTGGATGGCTGCCGAGGGGATTGTCGAGGGCGATGCGGTCTCGGCGATCGCATCGCCCAAGCTGCCACGTGACCTGCCGGGCGTCCTTACGACCCAGCAGGTTGAGGCGCTGCTCAAGACGCCTGATACCTCGACGCCCGCGGGACTGCGCGATGCGGCGATGCTTGAGTTGCTCTATGCCTCCGGCGCGCGAATCTCGGAGCTCGCGGCGCTCAACGTGGAGTCTATTGGTTGGTCCGAGCGAACGCTGCGACTTTGGGGCAAGGGGAGCAAGGAGCGTATCGTCCCTCTGTATCGTCGCGCACTCGAGGCGACGCGTCTCTATATTGAGGAGGGGAGGCCGGAGTTGCTCGCTCAGGCAAAGCGCCGTGACCCCGCTACCGGGCCGCATCCGCTACTTATATCGGCGCGCGGCAATCGCATGAGTGCCGCCATGCTCAGGCGGCGGTTCCATACGCTGGCGACGCTCGCCGGCATTCCGGCCGACATTGCCCCGCATGCGATGCGCCATACCTTTGCGACCGATTTGCTCGAGGGCGGTGCGGACCTGCGCTCGGTTCAAGAGCTGCTAGGTCATGCGAGCCTGTCCACGACGCAGATCTACACGCATCTCACGCCCGATCGGCTCAAACGTGCCGTGGCTCAAGCCCATCCCCGCGGCGAATAGTGGCTGGGACGTCCCGCGCCGCACTCAGGTGTGTGGTTTTGATTGCGGGTTGGCAGGAAGATGCATTCCTGCTATCATTCATCGGGTTGCTTCACGGCAACATGTTTTTATCACGCACGCGCGGCTACTTCATACCGTGGTGCCCGGGCTTTGGTAGCACATGTCCGGGTTGGTTTTGGAGGATGACCCCGCGCGGAGGCAAACCACAGGAGGTTTAACATGGCTACCAAGATTAATATCCGCACCCTGCTCGAGGCCGGCTGCCACTTCGGTCACCAGACCCGTCGCTGGAACCCCAAGATGAAGCCGTTCATCTTCGGTGAGCGCAACGGCATCTACATCCTCGACCTCAAGCAGACCATCCTCGACGCCGACCAGGCCTACACCTTCGTCAAGAACGTCGCCAAGGGCGGCAACGTGCTGTTCGTCGGCACCAAGAAGCAGGCTCAGGAGGCCGTCAAGAACGCTGCTGAGCGCGCCAACATGCCTTACATCAACCAGCGTTGGCTCGGCGGCATGCTGACCAACTTCGTCACCATCCGCTCCCGCATCAACCGCATGGAGGAGCTCGAGGCCATGGTCGAGGACGGACGCATGGCTGTTCTGCCCAAGAAGGAGCAGGCTGTTCTCGGCAAGGAGCTCACCAAGCTCCAGACCAACCTCGGTGGCGCCCGCGACATGAAGGGTCTGCCCCAGGCTCTCTTCGTCATCGACACCAAGCGCGAGGAGAACGCCATCAAGGAGGCCCAGCGCCTGAACATCCCCGTCGTCGCTCTGATCGACACCAACTCCGATCCCGACGAGGTCGAGTACGGCATCCCCTGCAACGATGACGCTATCTCCGCTGTCACCCTTATGTGCGAGCTCATGGCTGACGCCTGCCTCGCTGGCTCCGGCAAGGAGCAGGTCTCCGAGGCCGAGATGGCCGCTGAGCCCAAGGCCGAGTAAATCAGTCTTAGTTAATTCTTTTTCATCTCTTTGAAAGGAACCACAATGGCCCAGATTACCGCCGCTATGGTCAAGCAGCTCCGCGAGATGACCGACTCCCCGATGATGGAGTGCAAGAAGGCTCTCGTCGAGGCTGACGGCGACATGGACGCCGCTGTCGACGTTCTGCGTAAGAACGGCCTTGCCAAGGCTGCCAAGAAGGCTGGCCGTGAGACCAACGAGGGCGCTGTCGCCGCGTTCGTCTCCGAGGATGGCAAGACCGGCGCTCTGCTCGAGCTCTCCTGCGAGACCGACTTCGTTGGCTCCAACGCCAAGTTCACTGGCTTTGCTTCCAAGGTCGCTGAGGTTGTCGCTACCACCGAGCCTGCTGACGTCGACGCTCTGCTCGAGAAGCCGATGGGTGAGGAGACCGTTTCCTCCGAGCTCACCGAGATGATTCACATCATGGGCGAGAACATGAAGATCTCCCGCTTCGCTGCCCGCAAGGCCGAGAACGGCGCGCTCGCTTCTTACATCCACATGGGTGGTAAGATCGGCGTCCTCGTCGAGTTCGCCTTCGAGAAGGCCGAGACCGCTCAGGCTGAGTCCTTCAAGACCTTCGCTCACGACGTTGCCCTTCAGGTTGCCGCCGTCGCCCCGA
>OGDF01006156.1_pt1 | contig 12114 bp, 16 predicted proteins | sample 1570141 | NCBI WGS metagenome assembly OGDF01 (sample SAMEA4370581, study PRJEB24528) | human gut metagenome | reverse complement strand
CACAGCGAATTAAAACAGTGCCCGGCAGCACTGATGCGTCCTAAAGCACCGAAAGCGGGATCACGAGTCTTTTTAGAGAAGATTCCGTTTCTGTGGAAACGTCTGTCTTTCTTAAACAAAGTAACATTCCGGAATTTATTCCGTTATAAAAAACGTCTGTTTATGACAGTCAGCGGCATTTTAGGATGCACAGCACTACTTGTTGTAGGAATGGCAATCAAAAACTCTGTTATGGATCTGATGCCAAAACAGTATGAACATATATCCCGCTATGATCTGATGGCAGTGACAATGGCAGATGATTTTGACAATTTTACCAGTCAGATTTCATCCGATGCTCAGATCAAAGATTATCTGTCCCTGCAGACAGACAACATACAGGTAGTTAATGATTCCTCAGAAGAAACCATTCCGCTTTACATCATTCCGGATCAGGCACCGATTGAGGACTATATATGTCTGGAAACCTTAGATAGCAGTGAGAGGAAACTTTCAGATACGGATATTCTGATCACGCAGAACCTTTCTGAAGTCATGGATTTTTCTGTGGGAGATAACTTACATATCCAGAGCAGTGATCTGGAAGAATGTGACTTCCCAATCAGTGGTATTGTCCGCAACTATCTTGGAAATGCTATATACATCAGACAGAGCCGCTATGAAGCACTGATGGGAAATGGTTCCTATGCAGCAAATTCTATTCTGGCTCATTTGTCGGATTCCTGTACGGATCCGGTCGCTTATTCTGATCAGCTTTCCAGAGAGAGTGATGTAGTATCCTGCAACAGTGTACAGGCAATGCGGGTTGAATTTTCCAAATCCTTCGAACTCATCAACTGTGTCGTTGTCCTTGTAACAGTACTGGCAGCAGGACTGGCATTTGTCGTTCTGTTTACACTGGCAACCACAAATATTTCCGAAAGAGAGCGGGAACTTGCCACCATAAAAGTACTTGGATTTTTTGATAAAGAAGTCCATTCCTATGTCAACAAGGAAACACTGATCCTTACAGTCATTGGTATTTTGCTTGGACTTCCGGTTGGCAGATTTTTCAGTGGTCTTTTAACCAGTGTATTGAAAATGCCTTCGATTTATTTTGCAGTATCGGTACATCCGTCCACGTATCTGTTCGCTGGCGGCATGACGTTCCTGTTTGCACTGGCAGTGGATCTGATCACAAACCGTCTGCTGGATCATATTAATATGGTAGATGCATTGAAAAGCGTTGAGTAAACTTGACGCTTTTTCATGCTATATGCTACAATTAGAAATCGCGCAGATTCCTTGCAGAAATAATAACGAAAATAATTTTGCATATACAATAAAATCTGCCTTTTGAGAAACCTGAACACACAGGATAAATGATAAGGAAACACAGAATGAATAATAAACTTGCATTAAAGGATGAAATTTTATTAACCATAGACAAACCTGCCCGTTATATCGGAAATGAGGTGAATATGGTTCGCAAAAATCCGGATGATGTCAAAATCCGTGTGGCATTTGCCTTTCCGGATGTCTATGAGATCGGTATGTCCCATCTTGGCATCCAGATTTTGTATCATCAGTTTAACTTAAGAGACGATGTCTATTGTGAACGTGTCTACTCTCCATGGCCGGATCTTCACAAAATTATGAAAGAACAGGATATTCCGCTCTTTGCATTGGAAACGCAGGATCCGATCAGAGATTTCGATTTCTTATGTATGACGTTACAGTATGAACTTTGCTATCCGAATATCTTACAGATTCTGGATCTGGGAAAAATCCCGCTGAAAGCCTGTCAGAGAACGGATGATATGCCAATCGTGATTGGCGGCGGTCCATGTACCTACAATCCGGAACCAATTGCTGACTTTTTCGATATTTTCTATATCGGAGAGGGTGAAACAGTATACGATGATCTCTTTGATCTTTATAATCGCATGAAAGAAGATGACAGCTATAATCGCCATGATTTTTTGCATGAAGCAGCCAAAATTCCGGGATTGTATGTACCGGCTTTTTATGAGGTGTCTTACAAACAAGATGGAACCATTGCGGATTTTCGCCCGATTTATGATGACATTCCGGCAACCATTCATCGCCAGGTGGTAGAAAATATGTCTGAATCCGTTTATCCGGACAAACCGCTGGTGCCGTTTATCAAAGTCACACAGGATCGCGTTGTATTGGAAATTCAGCGCGGATGTATCCGTGGATGCCGTTTTTGTCAGGCAGGTATGGTTTACCGTCCATTACGTGAGCGTAGTCTGGAAATGTTAAAAGAAAAAGCGTACCAGATGCTGACAAACACAGGACATGAGGAAATTTCCTTAAGTTCTCTAAGTTCCAGTGATTACACCTGTCTGGAAGAACTTTTAACATTCCTGATCGATGAATTTAAAGACAAGGGTGTAAATATCTCCCTGCCATCTCTGCGTATTGATGCGTTTTCACTGGATGTTATGAGTAAAGTACAGGATATCCGCAAGAGCAGTCTGACCTTTGCACCGGAAGCCGGTTCTCAGCGTCTGCGTGATGTTATTAACAAAGGTCTGACAAAGGAAAATATTCTGCATGGTGCAGGACTTGCTTTCGAAGGTGGCTGGAATAAGGTGAAATTATATTTTATGCTTGGACAGCCGACGGAAACCGTGGAAGATATGAAAGCCATCGGTGAGCTGGCAGAGGAAATTGCAGAACGCTATTATGAAATTCCGAAAGATCAGCGAAACGGAAAATGTCAGATTACCGTCAGCACTTCTTTTTTTGTACCATAGCCGTTTACACCATTCCAGTGGAGTCCGATGTGTACCAAAGATGACTTCCTTGGCAGAGCAAAAATTGTAAATGAAACCATCAAATCTCAGTTAAACAAAAAAAGTATCCGCTACAACTGGCACGAAGCAGATGTCACCATGATTGAAGGAATTCTTGCCCGTGGTGACAGACGTCTGTGCGATACGATGATCAAAATATATGAAAAAGGCGGCATTTTTGCAGCATGGTCTGAATTTTTTGATGAGCAGATCTGGCTGGATGCCTTTGCAGAAGATCAGATTGATACCGCTTTCTATACAACAAGAGTGCGAAGCGAAGATGAAATTTTTCCATGGGACTTCATCGATGCAGGTGTCACAAAAAATTTTCTGCTGCGTGAATGGCATGCGGCAAATGCAGAGACCGTTACCCCGAACTGCCGCCAGAAATGTGCCGGCTGTGGAGCAATGAAATACAAAGGAGGCGTATGCTATGAGAATCAGAATTAAATTCCGAAAATATGGTGTCATGCGTTTTATCGGACACCTGGATATCATGCGATATTTTCAGAAAGCCATGCGCCGCGCCAATATTGACATTGCTTATTCCGAAGGATTTTCCCCTCATCAGATCATGTCCTTTGCGGCTCCTCTGGGTGTAGGTATTACCAGCGACGGCGAGTATCTGGATATTGAGGTACATTCCACAAAATCTACCAGCGAATCCAGAGATGCGCTGAATGCAGTTATGGTGGATGGTATCGAAATTACAGAATATGTTGCACTGCGTCAGGATGCAAAAAAAGCCATGACTTCCGTAGCGGCCGCAGATTACATTGTATATTTTAAAAATCAGGTTGATTTTACTCAGGAAGAACTGGGAGAAAAAATCCGTCAGTATTATGAGGAACGCGATACCATAGAAGTGACAAAGCAGACGAAAAAAAGCGAGCGCGTCATTGATATCAAACCTCTGATTTATCAGTTCAGTCCCTGTAGCTTAAAGGAACTTGGCTGGCAGGGATTTTTCCTGCAACTTTCCACCGGAAGTACCGACAATATCAAACCGGAACTGGTATTACAGGATTTTTACCAGTATTTTGGAAAAACCTATGATCCGTTTAATATGCAGATCCACAGAGTGGAGACCTATGAGCGCACAGATAAAGGCTTAAGACCACTATATCAGGCAGGTGACAACATTGAATCATAAAGTTATCATCACAGATACCAGTATCTGTGGCCGCCCTGTCCGTATGTGTGCCACAGTATCGGACCGGCGGCTGCTGGAAATCCGTTGTCGAAACGCAGAACAGGAATCCATTCTTGGTAATATTTACGTTGGACGGGTACAAAAGATTGTTCCGAACATCCGGGCAGCGTTTATTGAGATCAAACCGGGAGTTGCCTGCTATTATTCTATGGAAGAAGCAGCGCAGCCGATTTTTGTCAAAAAGATTTCATCCAAAAAGCTGGTACAGGGAGATGAACTGCTGGTACAGGTGACACGGGAAAGTGTCAAAACCAAAGCGCCAACGGTATCGGCAAATCTGAATGTAACAGGACGGTATCTGGTCCTGACCAGTGGCGATTACGCAGCTTACACAGCTGATTCATACTGCTACCATGCGCACCTGTTTTTCCTGTGTCAGTCGAACTCCGGAAAACTACATGAAATATCTGCAGAACAGTTATCAGAAAGGATTTACTGAAATTGTAACAGATCTTCCTGATGTTTTTGAGGCAATCCGGCAGCAACAGGAAACCGATTCTTTCTTTGCAGAGATTCCACTGCGTTTATATGAAGATAAACTGCTTCCACTGGCCGCACTCTATAATCTGAACAAACAAACGGAAGATGCCTTACAGAAAAAAGTCTGGTTAAAATCCGGCGGTTATCTTGTTATCGAACCAACAGAAGCCCTGACTGTTGTCGATGTAAACACTGGAAAAAGTGTAACAAAAAAAGACCGGCAGGAACATTTCCTGAAGATTAATCTGGAAGCAGCTGAGGAGACTGCCGCACAGTTACGGCTTCGTAATCTATCAGGAATTGTAATCATTGATTTTATCAATCTGGAACAGGAGGAAAATCAAAAAACAGTCATGGAGCATCTGCGACGTTGTGTTCGGGAAGATTCTGTTCCGGTTCAGGTGGTGGATATGACCAGATTGAATCTGGTGGAACTTACAAGAAAAAAAGTTGAAAAAAGTTTGGCAGAACAGTTGACAGAATAGTAACATTCTGATATTATACAAAAGATGCCGCACAACGAGGTATAAGACTGCAGATCATGCAGCACCGAAATTGGCGAGTAATGATAAATAGGAGGTGCCATATGTACGCAATTATAGCAACAGGTGGTAAACAGTACAAAGTTTCTGAAGGCGATATCATTACCATTGAAAAGCTTGGAGCAGAAGCTGGTGAGACAGTAACTTTCGATCAGGTATTAGCAGTAAACGACGGAAGTCTGAAAATCGGCAATCCGACTGTTGAGAACGCTACCGTAGAAGCATCCGTTGTAGCTAACGGACGTGGAAAAAAAGTAATCGTTTATAAATATAAAAGAAAAACCGGTTACCACAACAAAAACGGTCATAGACAGTGCTTTACCAAAGTTAAAATCGAAAAGATTAATGGTTAATTGAAATTGAAAAGGTAACATGTAATGGTAAAAATAACAGTTTACCAGAACCATGATCAGCAGTTTGTTGGTTTTGATTGTTTGGGACATGCAGAATATTCCGATGAAAATGACATCGTTTGTGCTGCTGTATCTGCAATGACGATCAACTGCATGAATTCCATTGAAACATTTACCGATACACTGTTTTATTGTGACAGCAATGAAACGGACGGAATGATCTCTTTTCGAATTACGAAAAACAATGGAGCAGATGCACAGCTTTTGCTGAAATCGCTGGTTTTAGGTTTAGAGGACATGGAGAGTAACTACGAAGAATATATTGATTTGATCTTCGAGGAGGTGTAAGAAACATGATGAACATGAATCTTCAGTTCTTTGCTCATAAAAAAGGTGTAGGTTCTACAAAGAACGGCCGTGATTCCGAGTCCAAGAGATTAGGAGCAAAAAGAGCAGACGGACAGTTTGTAAAAGCTGGAAATATTTTATACAGACAGCGTGGTACTAAGATTCACCCGGGTGTGAACGTAGGTATCGGCGGAGATGATACATTATTTGCAAAAGTAGATGGTGTATTAAGATTCGAGAGAAAAGGAAGAGACAAAAAACAGGCTTCCGTTTATCCAGTAGCAACGAACGAATAATGAAACCATCAATAGACTCGACTTTTATAGCCGGGTCTATTTTCTACTATAAAAAAGGAAAAGAAAATTATGTTTGCAGACAGTGCAAGAATTATTATAAAATCAGGAAAAGGCGGAGACGGACATGTCAGCTTCCGCCGTGAAAAATACGTTCCAAACGGCGGTCCTGACGGCGGAGACGGTGGAAAAGGCGGAGACGTTATTTTTCAGGTCGATGAAGGTTTGAACACTCTGACAGACTTCAGACATCGTCGTAAATATGCCGCTGAGAACGGGGAAGAGGGCAGAAAACGTAATTGTCACGGCAAAAACGGTGCCGATATCATCGTAAAAGTTCCGGCAGGAACCATCATCCGCGATGCAGAGACAGATAAAGTCATCGCAGATATGTCCGGTGACAATACCCGTCAGATCATTTTAAAAGGTGGTCGCGGTGGCAAGGGGAATCAGAACTATGCAACCGCTACCATGCAGGCACCAAAATACGCACAGCCTGGACAACCGGGCATCGAACTGGAAGTTCGTCTGGAGCTGAAAGTTATTGCTGATGTGGGACTGGTCGGTTTTCCAAATGTCGGAAAATCCACGTTATTATCCCGTGTCACCAACGCGCAGCCAAAGATTGCAAATTATCATTTTACAACTTTAAATCCAAATCTTGGTGTGGTTGATCTGGACGAAGGACAGGGGTTTGTCATTGCAGATATCCCGGGATTGATCGAGGGCGCATCTGAGGGAATCGGACTTGGTCATGAGTTTTTGAAACACATTGAGCGTACCAAAGTCATGATCCACATGGTAGATGCCGCATCCACCGAAGGTCGTGACCCGATCGCGGATATTTATGCCATCAACAAACTGGCGAAAAAACCGCAGGTGATCGCAGCAAATAAAATTGATGCCATCTATGCCGGTGATGAAGATCCGGTAGCAAAGCTGCGTCAGGAATTTGAGCCGCAGGGCATCCGTGTGTTTGCAATTTCTGCTGTCAGCGGAAAAGGTTTAAAAGAGCTTTTATATGCGGTAAATGAAATGCTGCAGAATATGGATTCTGAACCGGTGGTATTTGAGCAGGAATACGATCCATCCACAGCAATGTATCTGGATGAACCGTATACCGTTTCCTATGATGAAGAAACGGACGAATTCGTGGTAGAAGGACCACGTATCGAAAAAATGCTTGGTTATACCAATATTGAATCCGAGAAAGGTTTCCTCTTCTTCCAGCGTTTCTTAAAGGATCAGGGAATTTTAGAGGAACTGGAAGGATTAGGCATTCAGGAAGGCGATACGGTGCGTATGTATGGTCTTTCCTTTGATTACTATAAATAAAAAGAATACAAGTCTGATCATGCAACGTTTTCTATGTGTGAAGCCCCTTACCCACCGCTTAGTGCTCTACGCACTTGAAGCTGGGGAATGCTTATTCTGCGTTCAAAACATTTGAGAACTTGCATGGTCAATATATGGAGAAAAATTATGACAAGTAAACAGAGAGCTTATTTAAAAGGTCTTGCCATGAATCTGGAACCAATTTTTCAGGTTGGAAAATCCAGCGTAACACCGGAAATCGTAAATGCGATCGCTGAATGTTTTAATACACACGAGCTGATCAAATTGAGTGTATTAAAAAACTGTTTCGATGATCCGCGTGAGATTGCAAATGTGATTGCAGAGCGTACCCATTCTCAGGTGGTACAGGTTATCGGCAAGAAAATCGTTTTATACAAACCGGATAAGGATGATCCAAAGATCGTTTTACCGTAATCCGGCAGATATGGAGTAGCAGATATGACTCTGAATAAAAAAAAGATGGGAATCTTTGGTGGCACATTCAATCCGATCCATTACGGACACCTGCTGATTGCTGAAAATGCATGTGCACAGTTTGATCTGGATCATGTGATTTTCCTGCCAACCGGTCATGCTCCACATAAACAGTTTATGGGAGAAGACATGAGTGTACATCGATGCCGCATGGTGGAAAGCGCGATTGCAGACAATCCGAAGTTTTCCATATCCTATCGGGAAATTGAAAATACTGGAGTTAATTATACTTATGCAACCCTGCAGCAGTTACATCAGGAGCATCCAGACTGTGAATTATATTTTATTCTGGGTGCAGATTCACTGTTTGATTTTGATGACTGGAGACATCCGGAACTGATCTGCCAATATGCAAAAATACTGGCGGCCGTACGTGGAAACTGGGATGAAGAACGGGTGGATCACCAGATTGCATATCTTCGTGAAAAATATCACTGTGATTTTTTTCGCTTGAATACCCCAAATTTCAGTGTTTCCAGCAAGGAACTGCGGGATCGTGCCGCAAACGGTCAGACCATCCGTTATATGGTACCCGATGTGGTAGAAGCATATATCAGAGATCATGCACTTTATCGGGAGGAACCGATATGACAACAAAAGAAATACAAAAAGATTTAAAAAACAAATTAAAACCGGCAAGATATGAGCATACTCTCGGTGTATCAGATACCGCACGGCATCTGGCAGAAATTCATGGTTATGACAGTGTAAAAGCCGCTCTGGCAGGTTTATTGCATGATTGTGCCAAATATATGTCAGACGATAAAAAAATCGCGCTGTGCCGGGAATATGGTATCTCTATCAGCGATGCTGAGTATAAAAATCCATCCCTTCTGCACGCAAAATGCGGAGCAATTCTGGCAGAGCATGAATACCAGATCATCGATTTTAATATTCTGCATGCCATTCGAGTACACACAACCGGTGTGCCGGATATGAGTCTGCTGGATAAAATCATTTTTATTGCAGATTATATCGAACCGAACCGCGATAAAGCACCACACTTAAAAGAACTGCGTAAACTGGCAGATAAGGATCTGAACGAAACAACTTATCTGATTTTAAAAGATACCGTGGATTATCTGAAAGCTCACGAAAATCAGACCATGGACCCTACAACGGTTTCCGCTTACGAATACTACAGAGACTGGCATAACAGCCAGAATTAAGGAAGGAGTCTGAACAAATGAACGACGTATCACGTAACATGGCAAAAATTGCCTGCAACGCACTTTCTGAGAAAAAGGCAGAAGATATTCAGCTAATCGATATCAGTGAGATTTCTGTCATCGCAGATTATTTTGTTATTGCCAGCGCAGCAAATACAAATCAGTTACAGGCAATGATGGACGCGGCAGAGGAAGATCTGTACAAAGCAGGTTTCCACTGTGCACAGAAAGAAGGAAATAATAATTCCAGCTGGATTTTAATGGATTATAAGGATATTATTATTCATCTGTTCTCCAAAGAGGATCGTTTATTCTATGATCTGGAGAGAATCTGGCAGGATGGAAAAATCATCGCACCGGAAGATCTTTAATTTTTTCTTTTTGTGGCTTAAAAATTTACTATTTAAGTTTAATAAGAGAACACCAGCAATTTGTCTCAGGCGCTAACAATCGCTCCTTGAGAAAAATTGCTGGTGTTCTCAATTTACACTGTGATATTTGCAAATTTTAAGCCATACAAAACAAAATTTACTTGAAGAATCGGAAGGTTCCGATTACTTTTCCCATGATCATAACTTCAGACACGATGATCGGATCCATAAAATCATTCTCCGGCTGCAGACGGTAATATCCATTTTCTTTATAGAATGTCTTAACCGTTGCAGAATCATCTACAAGTGCAACAACCATATCTCCATCATTTGCGGTAGGCTGCTGCTGAACCAGTACATAATCACCATTCAAAATACCGGCATTGATCATACTTTCTCCCTGTACCTGAAGAATAAACGTCGGCTCATTTGGCATAAACTCTGCCGGAATAGGGAAGTAGTTCTCAATATTTTCCACTGCAAGAATCGGTTCTCCTGCAGCCACTTTTCCTACAATCGGTACATTCACCATTTCGCGTCTGGTCAGATTAAAGTTTTCATCTACAATTTCAATCGCACGCGGTTTAGTTGGATCACGACGAATGTATCCATTTTTCTCCAATGTCTCAAGATGTGCATGAACAGAGGATGTTGATTTTAATTTTACCGCTTCACAGATTTCACGAACTGCCGGAGGATATCCTCTGTTTAAAATCTCCGCTTTGATATATTCTAAAATTTCTCTCTGTTTATCTGTAATTTTTCCGTATGACATAATCCTGTAATTCTCCTTCATCCATTTCACAGGGATTCCCTTTATTCTAGTCTGTATATCTGTATTTTCCAAACGAAAAACAAAAGCAATCATTTCCTTTAGATAGCTAAATTATAACATACCCTTACTCTGAAATCAAACATATATTCCGAAAATTTGTTCGTATCTTGTTCTTGACATTCGAACAGATGTTTTGTATAATGACTTTATCGAACAGGTGTTCCGACCATTTTATCGGACATTATATATTTTCAAAGGAGGAGAAACATTATGAGTACCTATTCCGTTATTTATCATACAAATCCATACCAGAAAACACAGGCAAAAGCTGCAGCTGCACACCGCCAGAGCGTACGTGCCATTCGCAGAAAAAGAGCTGTGAAAAGACAACTGATCACTGCATTGATTCTGTTTTTTACAGTATTAACTTCTGTCCTGATCATCAGTAACTGTCTGCGTGCCAATCAGGTAAAAGCATCTTCTGCAAAAGCAGAAAACATTTACTATAAGACGGTAGAAGTAGAAGAAGGAGATACTTTATGGGATCTGGCAGATCGCTATATGGGAGAAAAATCCTTTAGCAGACAGGAGTATATCGAACAGGTAAAAGAATTAAATCATTTAAGTGGAGACACGATCGAAAGCGGAGCTTATTTAATGGTTCCTTATGTGGAAACGGTTTCTGAGTTATAATACATGATATACTTCTGAATTCGTTACCAGAAGGGAACAAGGAAAAAGTTTCAGACTATCTAAAACCCCAACAAAAATAAACCTTCATACCAGTTGCCACCACGCGAGCACATGTTCTGAAATCGGTGTTTTTATGCTATCAGGACAGCTGATAGTAATTCTTTAAGAATTCAAGAAACTGTCCTGCCGGTTCTGACAGATATCGAACCGGTGAATATACAATATAAAGTTTTCGTAAAAAAGCTTCTTTTCCCAATGGAAAAAACAGTAGTTTCCCCTGTTTTGCATCAGCAGCAACTGTCGCACGGGAGAGAATCGAAATTCCCATTCCAAGTTTAATACATTTTTTTAAAGAACCGGCATCATCCATAATGGCGATAACGTTTAAATCATCTAATGTAAGCCCTCTGTTTTTCAAAAAATGGAGGGTTTCCTGTTTTGTTCCGGAATTATCTTCCCGCAACAAAAATGGCTCTTTCAACAGCGCATTCAATGGTTCTTTCTTTTTTGTGAAATCCTGATAGTAAGGTGTCGCAGGAGTAGCAATAACCAATTCATCTGATGCAAAAGCCAAAAATTCGCAAGTAGTATCCGAACAGGTGGTTCCTACAAGTCCCAGATCACAGGTACCATCATCAATCTTGTGAATGATTTCCAGACTGTCTCCACAAATAGTATGAAATGTAACATCCGAAAACTTATCATGATAGATTGCCAGTAATTCCGGAAGTACATAGAGCGATGGTACAGAGGATACACCGATCTGTAATTTATTTGTTCCTTCATTGGAAAGCTCCAGTACAGCTTTTTGCTGCAATGTCAAAATTTCAGAGGCATATTGGTAGAGCTTCATGCCTGCTGGTGTTACGGACAGGGTTTTTGTTGTGCGTTTTAATAGTTGTATATGAAATTCCTGCTCCAGGGAACGAATATGCGCACTGACTGTCGGCTGGGACAAATATAGTTTTTGTGCTGCCTGCGAAAAACTCTGGTATTTTACGGTATATACAAATGCTTCTAGTTGTCTGATGTCCATATCCATTTTCCTCTTTCTACGTGTTTCTTTATAAAAATCCTGCCTTTTCTGCCATAGCACTTTTTTATAGCAAAATATAAATCATATTCATTTTGACTCCAACATTTATATCCTATTGAAAAATCAATATAAAATGCTTCTAATTTGATTTTACTCCTATTTATAGATTTTCTCAATATATTTATTTGAGTTATCAATATTAACGATTTT
>OGDF01006149.1_pt1 | contig 12123 bp, 12 predicted proteins | sample 1570141 | NCBI WGS metagenome assembly OGDF01 (sample SAMEA4370581, study PRJEB24528) | human gut metagenome | reverse complement strand
GACCAGCCATGGGCTTGTTCACGTTCTTGGCCTTGATGTCGCCGAAACCGATCTGAACGGCGTTGTAGCCGTCGGTTGCCTCAGTTTTAACCTGCGAGACAGCGCAGGGGCCAGCCTGGATGACCGTGACGGGGACGATGTTGTCATCGTCATCCCACACCTGGGTCATACCGATCTTGCGGCCGAGAATCATACTGATCATGAATGATCCTAACCCTCGGTGGTCATGGGACAATGTGCACACCCCTTGTGTGCACCCCTAGAGGACCACTAACGTACATGCGTGCTCGCCAGCTTTGCATTCGCGTATCGATTTTGCCAACGACAACCCTATTACGCAGGCAAAATGTCCAGGCAGAATCCTCCCCTGGTCAGGCACAGCTTGATTAGTATACACGCGTGCGGGCGTATCCATATTTCTCTCACAATGTTTTCGCTGCTTACGGGGACCGCGGGGCGAAGCGAAGGGTTTTCGCTCAAACAGTCCTGCGCAAGCCGGAGAGCCACTGGGTCCTCCTTTGCGGAGGGACTCGCACAGATCCTTGCCGCCCACAGCCCGGCAGTTCGAACTTGCCCGATACCGAACTCGCGGCAAACAGGCCATCATCAAGAGGCAAACGCTAGCAATCGGCCGGATCGATCATTTGGACAAACGAGAAGCGATGCGCATCCTCGTCGTAGTCAAAAACCATAATGGCGCAGTTCGGCAGACGTTGCGGGCGCTCAGCCCCATCCGGAAGCGTCGATACGATGAACTGTCGGCTCGCGCTGCCGTGACTCACCGCCATCAGCGTCTGCACGTCTGGCTCTTCAATACGCGCGGTAAGCGAATCGACCATCCGCATCGAGAGCTCACGATTGCCCTCGCCACCGAAGGGGACGAGCTTCTCGCCGGGATCCCAGACGTCACACGACAGCGCATCGAAGGGACCCTTCTCGAACGAACCGTATGAGCGCTCGATAATCCCCTGTTCGGGGATAACATCGCCATCAAAGCCAAGGGTTTGCGCGATGATTTTTGCCGTCTGCATGGCTCGACCCAAAGGCGATGATACGACCTTGTCGGGTTTCACGCCGTGTTCCAGCAGCCAGCGGGCGGCACATGAAGCCTGACGCTCACCGTTTTCGGTCAAAGGGGAATTGCAGCGCCCCTGAACGATCTTTGCAACGTTGAATTCTGTCTGACCGTGACGCACCAGGTACAACCGCTTCATATCATGCCTCTCACATATACATTCGCGCCGTCTATCCTAGCACGCACCGTACATTCGAATGCCAGCACGGCCCGCAACGATCTGTGAGATAGAGGCTTACCTAGCTATCCGCCTCAAGCCGGGCACCTACCCCGCCGAAGAAATAGCTCAGGCAAGCCGAGACCGCAAACGCGACACCTCCCGCGACGCAGCACCACACCAAATTCGAAACGCCTCCTGTGGCAAACCCCACGATCATAAGGATGTTCGACATGCCGATGGTATACGCCGTAACGTGCCCGATGGCGGCAACGAGTCCCCCGACGGCTCCTCCCACCGCCATGCATGCAAGGCATCTGCCGTATTTGAAACCGCATCCATACAGCGCGGGCTCGCTGACTCCACCGAATACGCCCGAAATCGCATATCCGAGCATGAGGGACTTTTCGTCCTTGTCTTTCAGGCGAAGTGCGGCGCCCAGGGGCATACCCCAGACCGAAAAGGTCGCGATAGTCGCAGCGATCAATATGCACGCATCGGTCCCCACGCTCATAAACTGCGCATAGGCAAGGGAGAGGACGACGTTGCTCACGCCCGCGATCTTGAGAAACTCCCATCCCGCGGCAAGGGCAACAAGCGTCAGCACCGACACCGCCCCGCCCGAATTACCGAGCATGAACATGAACCGCCCGAGGAGCATGCCGAGGTAGCTTCCCGCGGGAGCGGTGACGCACAGCGCCAGGGGAACGGTCACGAGCATGGTCGCCAGCGGCACGAACGAGAATGCCACCGAAGTGGGAATCACACGCTTGAAGAAACCCTCCACCTGCCATAGCACCGGCACAGAAATGAGGATCGGGATGACCGTCGAGGTGTAATCGTTAAGCGGAGCGGAGAGCACGCCATATATAGGCGTTGCGGTCACACCGGTCTTTGCCGCGGCGTTTACGAGATGAAGCAGGTCGGGTGCGATCATGACGCCCCCGAGCATCATGCCGAGCTGCTCGGAACATCCCAGCTGCCGAGCCGCCGCCCAGCCAAGGTAGATAGGCAAAAAATAGTAGCCAGCGTTGTACAGCCAGCTATAGAACAGCCGGTAGAGCTCAGAATCGGCAGACCAGAACCCGAGCATGGATTCACCCATGACGACAGCCACGGTACGGAACAGTGCCGAGCATACGATGAGCGGCAAAACCGCCATCATGCTTTTCGACAGATAGTCGACGATCGCCATGGCGCAGGCCTTAGCCCTTCCCCACTTGCCGCCCTCAGTGCCGTATGCTTTTGCGACAGATTCTTGCGTCATGCGAAGTCCCTTCATTTAGACGACTGCTAGCTCGATAGCAAATTTATTTGCTAACACGTCAACATGTGCTTGACATAAGAAAGGCTACTGTCAGATAGTGGCAGCAGCCTTATCAATAGGCTTTCCCGGTATTCAAGCCCTAGTTATTCTCAACGATCCTGTTCGAACCGATCTTGCGGTACTTCTCATATCTGCGCTCGACGAGCTCTGTGCCATTAAACTCCTCAAGCTCTGCAAACGCGCGCTTGACCTCGCAGAACACCGCGTCGGCGATCTGCGTATGCGTCAGACCGGAATCGTCAACGATGCCATCTATGATTCCCAGCCTATGCAGATCGGGCGCCGTGAGCTTGAGCGCCTCCGCGGCGTCGGCGGCGCGCTCGGTATCTTTCCAGATAATCGATGCGCACGCCTCAGGGCTCACGACCGAAAACGCCGAGCTCTTGAGCATGAGCAGGCGATCGGCAACCGCAAGGGCGAGCGCCCCGCCCGAACCGCCTTCGCCCGTCACGACCGCAACGGTCGGGACCTTGAGCCCGCTCATCTCCATAAGGTTCTGGGCAATGGCCTCGCCCTGACCGCGTTCCTCGGCTCCGATACCGCAGAACGCGCCCGACGTATCGACGAGACAGAGCACCGGGCGTCCGAATTTCTCGGCCTGCCGCATCATACGGCGCGCCTTGCGATACCCCTCGGGATGCGCCATACCGAAGTTGCGGCGGATGCGCTCCTTGGTCGACGTTCCGCGCTCGATGGCGATAACGCTGAGCGCACGGCCGTCTTTCCAGCCGATACCCGCAATAACTGCCTCGTCATCGCCAAAATACCTATCACCATGGAGCTCGATGAAACCGTCGAGTCCCAACTTTGCGATTTCAAACGCCGTCGCACGCGAGGCGGAGCGTGTCTGCTTCACGACCTCGAGCGCATTTTCGGGTTCGTGCGTGCGTTTTTTGATAACACGGCTGAGCTTGCCGCGCAGCTTGTTCGCGAACAGCGCATGCGGTGCTCCCGAGCCCGGTGCATGTCCCTCATGGAGAGCAAGCAGCTCACCGATGATGAGGGCGAGTTCACCACGGGGTACAATCGCGTCGCAAAACCCGTGCTCGAGCAAAAACTCAGAGCGCTGAAAACCCTTGGGCAGGCGCTTGTGCATATTCTGCTCGATCACGCGCGGTCCAGCAAACGCCACAAGAGCACCCGGCTCAGCCAAGATGATGTCACCCTCCATGGCAAAGCTTGCCGTCACGCCACCGGTCGTAGGGTCGGTGAGCACGGCGATGTACAGGCCGCCCGCCTCGCTATGCCGACGGACCGCGGCAGACACCTTGGCCATCTGCATGAGCGAGGTAACGCCCTCCTGCATGCGAGCGCCACCCGACACGGTGAACCCGACAACGGGAAGACCCTCCGCCGTCGCGCGTTCAAACGTGCGGCAGATCTTCTCGCCCACGACGGAACCCATGGACCCCATCATGAAATCGGCATTCATGAAGAACAGCGCACAATCGCTGCCGCAGACTTTTCCGCGTCCGCATACGACGGCATCCTGCTCGTGCGAGACCTCGCGCGCATGTGCGAGTTTGCCCTCGTAGCCCGAAAACCGCAGGAAGTCGGTCGGAGCGAGCGTTGAATCCCATTCCTCGAACGAGCCCGGATCGACCGTCATCTCCATGCGCGCGCGGCCGGAAATCCTGAGATGCTTGCCGCAGCGCGGGCAGACATCGAGGTTGTCGCGGAACAGTTTTTCGTCGATCACGCGATGGCACCCAGGGCACTTAACGAAGATATGGCGCGCGGGGAATTCCGCATTGACCTCGGTAGCAGGCCCTTCCAGGGCGTTTACCGATTTCTCTCGCCTACTGATTCTCATAGAGATGTCCCATCAGGTCGGTATGGTAATTGCCCGAGACGAACTCATCGTTGTGCAGAATGTCGAGCTGAAGCTCGCTGTTCTCGCTCACACCCTCGATAACGAGCTCGCCGAGCGCAGAGCGCATCTTGCGAATCGCCCCGTCGCGCGTGGGCGCGCAAACGATGAGCTTGCCGAGCATGGAGTCGTAGTAGGGCGGAATCGTCGCGCCGGGAAACAGTGCCGAATCGAAGCGAACGTTGGGACCTCCGGGAACGCGCAGCATCGAGATGGTGCCGCACGATGGAAGAAAGTCCGGGGTTTCCGCATTGATACGGCACTCGAGCGCATGACTATGCACGGGCGCATCCTCCTCCTTGAAAGGAAGGGGCATGCCCGCCGCCACGCGCAGCTGCCACTTTACAAGGTCGGTATCGGTCACGAACTCCGTAACGGGATGCTCGACCTGAAGACGCGTGTTCATCTCCATAAAGTAGAAGTTGCCGTCGTCGGAATAGAGGAACTCGATGGTGCCGGCGCCGACGTAGCCCACCGAACGGGCAAGATCGCGAGCGGCCTTGTGCATGCGCGCACGGATTTCATCCTTGCCCTCGAGGCACGGAGCGGGGCTTTCCTCGACGAGCTTTTGATTGCGGCGCTGGACCGAACACTCGCGCTCGCCGAGTGAGAACACATTGCCCTGCTTGTCCGCCATGATCTGCACCTCGACATGATGCGCAGGCGAAACGAACTTCTCCATGTAGCACTCACCATCGCCAAAGACTGCCTCGCCCTCGGCGCGCGCCTCGATAAACGCCTTGGCGGCGTCCTCGACACGCTCGACCTTGCGGATGCCGCGACCACCACCGCCCGCACGGGCCTTGATGAGCACGGGGCAGCCGATACGCTCCGCCGCGCGCGTTGCCTCCTCGGGGCTCTTGAGCAGGTCGCATCCGGGAACGATCGGCACACCCGCCGCGGCAGCGGTTCGACGTGCGGCATCCTTGTCGCCCATGCGGTCGATGACCTCGGCGGACGGCCCGACGAACACGAGACCGTACTTATCGCAATCGCGTACGAAATCTGCCTTCTCGGAGAAGAAGCCGTAGCCGGGATGAATCGCCTTGGCACCCGACTTCACCGCGCACGTGAGCACGGCATCGTCATTGAGGTAGCTCTCGGCGAGACGCGGCCCGCCGATGCAGTACGCCTCGTCGGCGAGCTTCACGTGCAGGGCCTCGCTATCCGCGGTCGAATACACGGCGACCGTCTTGATGCCCATATCGCAACACGCGCGAATGACGCGGACCGCGACCTCGCCGCGGTTGGCGACCAATACCTTATCGAACACGAAACGCTCCCCTACTCTCCCTGGACCAGTGCAAACGACATCTCCGCCTTGCAGCAGACGTCATCGCCGACACGCGCTTCGCCTTTCGCGAAACGGAACGGGCCGCGGGCGCGCGTTATCTTGCAGGTGAGCTCGACCGTGTCGCCCGGTCGAACCGGATGCCTGAAGCGCACCTTATCGAGCGTGGTGTAGAACGGCGTAGCACCCTCTGCAGCCTCATCGCCCAGCAGGAGCACGCAACAATTCTGCGCGAGCATCTCGCAGAGAATCACGCCGGGAACGACCGGGTTGCCGGGAAAATGTCCCTGAACGAAGTATTCGTCCCCGGTAATCGTCACCCTTCCATGTGCTTCCTCGCCCACGAGCTCCGCCTCATCGAGCAGGAGCATCGGCTCGCGATGCGGAAGAACCTTTTTCAATTCCTCTTTGTTCATGGTGCTTCTCCTACTTGATCTTCATAAGGCAGCTGTCGAATTCGACCAGGTCGCCGTCGGCGGCGCAGATTTCGACGACTTCTCCGTCCCTTTCCGCCGTGACCTCGTTCAAGACCTTCATAGCCTCGATGATGCACAGCGTCTCGCCGGCTTTAACCTTGCTCCCCACCTGCACAAACGGCTCTGCACCGGGAGACGGGGCGGCATAGAACACACCCACCATGGGGGCCTTGACCTCAAGCGCATCGACATCGTCTGCGCCCGCTGGGGATACCGCCCGTGCCGTCTCGGACGTCTCGGGAGCGGCTCCAGATGCAGGAACTGCCACCGGAGCTGCCGCCACCGGAGTCGCCATCGGAACGGGAACGGCCACGGGAGCGGGGTTCACACCCCCGCGCTCAAGCTCGACAGCCGTGCCGTCGGCCTCTTCTACACGGACGCGCGTAAGGCCGCGCCCTTCCATGACGTCTGCTATCTCGGCAAGTCTCTTTGAATCCATAGCTAGCTCCTCTTATAAGCGCGCAGGGCGACTGCGGCGTTATGGCCGCCAAAACCAAGGTTGGTCGAAAGCGCCCAGGTAAGATCGGCACGAACCGCGCGATTGGGCGTGTAGTCCAAATCACATGCCGGATCGGGTGTGTGGTAATTGATGGTCGGGGGAACGATTCCCTGCTCAAGTGCCATAGCGCATGCCATGACCTCGATGGCTCCCGTGGCTCCGATCATGTGCCCCGTCATCGACTTGGTCGACGAGATGTGGGCGGACCGGGCAGCGTCCTCACCGAGCGCGCGCTTGAATCCCGCGGTCTCCGACGAGTCGTTGAGCTTCGTCGAGGTTCCGTGCGCGTTGATGTAGAGACCCTCTTGCGGCTTGACTCCGCCCTCTGCCACCGCAAGCGAAATCGCGCGCGCAATATCCGAGGCATCCGGGTCGGGACTCGTGATGTGGTAGGCATCATCGGTGTTGCCGTATCCCACGACCTCGGCGTAGATGTGAGCTCCGCGCGCCTCGGCGTGCTCCATGCTCTCGAGTGCGAGCACGCAGGCGCCCTCACCCATAACGAAACCGTCGCGGTCCGCATCGAACGGGCGGCAGGCCAACGCCGGATCGGGATTGGTCGTGAGCGCGCGGCATGCGGCGAAACCTGCGATCGCGTCGGGGATAATCGCCGCCTCGGTTCCGCCGGCGAGAATCGCATCGGCGTAACCGTGCTTAATGGCGTGGAAAGCCTCGCCGACCGAATGGGCAGACGTGGCGCATGCGGTGACGACGGGAAGCGTGGGACCTGTTGCCTTGTGCCTGATGGCGATATTTCCGCTCGCCATGTTGGGAATCATCATCGCGATCATGTACGGCGAGGCGCGCCTCGGCCCACGTGCCGAAATGGTATGGACGTTCTCGACGAGCGTCTCCATGCCACCGATGCCCGAGCCGACGTAGACGCCCAAGCGATCGTGGTCGATCGCGCCTTCCTGGTCCAGGCCTGAATCGTGCATCGCCTCGTCGGATGCCGCGAGCGCAAACTGCACGAAGGGGTCAAGATGCTTGGCCTCTCGCTTGCCAAAGTACTCGACGCCGTCGAATCCCTTGACCTCTGCCGCGACCTTGACGTTGAACCCCTCGGTATCGAAATGTGTGATCGGCCCGATTCCGCAGGTACCGGCGCACATCGCAGCCCATGTGGCAAGCGCGGTGTTGCCCAACGGCGATACCGCTCCGATTCCCGTGATAGCTACCCTATGTTCCATCTCGTTCTCCCTCATCACATACGCGTCAATCGACGGTTATCTACATAGCCATGCCGCCGTCGACGCGGATGACCTCGCCGGTGACATATGCAGCCGCATCGCTCGCCAAGAAGCGCACGACAGATGCGACCTCGTCCGCTGTAGCGAGACGCCCGAGCGGAATCTGCTTCTCATACTGTTCACGTACTTTTTCGGGCAGACTCGCCGTCATATCGGTCTCGACAAACCCGGGCGCGACGGCGTTCACCGTGACCCCGCGCGAAGCGAGTTCGCGCGCGACCGACTTGGTAAGCCCGATAAGGCCCGCCTTGCTCGCGGCGTAGTTGACCTGGCCGGCGTTGCCCATAAGTCCCACGACCGATGCCATATTGATGATCCTGCCGCCGCGCTGGCGCATGAACGTCCTGTTCAACGCGCGAATCGTGTTGAAAGCGCCCTTGAGATTCACCTCAAGCACGCGGTCGAAATCCTCATCTTTCATGCGCATCATGAGACCGTCGCGCGTAATGCCCGCGTTGTTGACGAGCGCCCACACGCTGCCGAAATCGTCGAGAACGCGCTTTACCGTATCTGCAACCTCGGAGGAATCCGAAACATCGCACCGGTACGCATGTGCCGTGGCGCCTTTTTCGCGCACAGCGGCACATGCCTCTTCGGCGGCGGCGGTATTACCGGCATATACCAGAGCGATATCGAAGCCGTCGGCAGCAAGACCTTCGGCGCAGGCGCGACCGATGCCGCGCGATGCGCCCGTGACAAGCGCCACGGGACGAGTCGTGTCTCGATCGATTGATGCGGAGGTATCGTGAGCCATATCGGTTACTCCCCTGCCTTAAGAAGTTCGGACGCGATAGCGTCCACCTGCTCAGCCGTCTCGCAATTGAGCGCGGCGACATCGCTGAGCGTTCGTTTGACAAGTCCGGTCAACGTCTTTCCGGGACCGACCTCGACAAACGTGTCGACGCCAAGCGCACGAAGGTGCTCGAGCGTTCTGACCCACTGGACCGGATGGCAGACCTGTCCCGACAGCAGCTCCGCGGAGGCGTCAGAATCCGCTGGATATTCTTCAGCGGTCATGTTGGCAACGACCGGGATCAGCGGTGTTTTGGGCATATGCCCGCCTGCCATGTACTCCGCAAGACCCTGTGCGGCATCGGCCATATACGGGCTATGGAACGCGCCGGAAACGGCGAGCTTCATCGCACGCCCGCCCGCGGTCTTGACAAGGCCGTCGAGCTTTTCGCACGCCTCGGGCGACCCGGCGACAACCGTCTGCTTGGGGCTGTTGTAATTGACGGGCCAGCATTCTGCGCCCGCCTCTTTTGCCAGACGCTCCACCTCAGGAGCCTCGAGCTTGACCACGGCGCGCATGGCGCCAGGATGAGTCTTTGCGGCGGTATCCATGAGCTCCGCTCGATGGCACACGAGCTCAAAGCCCTCGCGCGTACCGAAGGCACCGGCAAACGTCAGAGCCGCAACCTCGCCGAGCGAAAAACCGGCAACGGCAACGGGCACGATTCCGCGCTCGCCCAATGCGCGCGCTGCCGCCAAATCGTGTGCAAGCACGCACGGCTGGGTGTTGATGGTCTGCGAAAGCTCCTCTTTGGAAGCGCTTCGGCATTGATCGGTTGTACCCGGACGATATGAATCGGCCTGAGCGAACATGTCCGCCGCAGCCGGAGAGGCATCGATAAGGTCCACGCCCATGGCTGGATGCTGAGCACCCTGGCCGGCAAACAGAAAAGCTACTTTACCCACTTCGCTGCTCCCAAAAGAACTTGTTCAGCACCTGTAACCAGATCATTTACGATTGTCTCCGCGCTCTCGCGCTCCTTAACCATGCCGGCGATCTGCCCGCACAGGAAGGAGCCCTCGTCGTAATTGCCGTCCTTGGCGGCTTTGCGCAGGGCTCCCGTACCGAGCTCGGCGAGCTCCTCGGGGGTCGCGCCCGCGTTCTCGCGCGCGCGATACTCGTTTGAGAAGGGGTTCTTGAGCGCACGGACCGGATGTCCGGTCGAGCGCCCCGTTGCCCTCGTCGAGGTATCTTTTGCCTTAAGGACGAGCTCCTTGTACGTCTCCGAGACGGTGCACTCGTCGGCGACGAGAAAACGCGTACCGACCTGAACGCCCACAGCTCCGAGCATCAGCGCAGCAGCTACACCGCGACCGTCCGCAATTCCTCCAGCAGCGATTACGGGAATCTTGACCGCATCGACCACCTGCGGAACGAGCGCCATCGTCGTCGATTCGCCGATATGTCCGCCCGATTCCGTGCCTTCGGCGACGACCGCCGTAGCTCCCGCACGCTCGACCAAGCGGGCGAGGGCGACCGAGGCGACCACGGGGATAACCTTGATGCCCGCCGCGCGCCAAGCCTTCATGTACTTGGTCGGGTTGCCGGCACCGGTCACCACAACGGGGACCTTCTCATCGATTACAACCTGCGCGACCTCGTCGGCAAACGGGCTCATGAGCATGACGTTGACACCGAACGGCTTGTCGGTTTTCTCGCGCAGCTGGTGAATCTGATCGCGCAACCAATCTGCATTGGCGTTCATCGCGGCGATGATTCCCAGGCCGCCCGCCTCGGACACCGCAGAGGCAAGCGAAGCGTCGGCAATCCAAGCCATGCCGCCCTGGAAAACCGGCGCGTCGATTCCCAAGAGATCGCAAAGAGGAGTCCTGAGCATGCTTATTTCTCCAGCTGAGCCTCAACGGCACTGACGAACTCGCCGACCGTCTTGGGGTTCTCGTCCGTGTCAAGCTCGATGCCGAACTCGTCCTCGACGGCAACGAGGATCTCGACGGTTCCAAGGCTGTCAAGACCGAGCTCCTCGAGCGTGGACTCCGGCTTCATCTCGACGTCATCGAGACCGGCGGTCTCGCGGATGATGTCGCACACGCGATCGAAAGTCTTCTGGTCTGCCATAATGTTCTCCTTTGTTCGTGCCCTTACGGACATTGACTGATGCTGTATGTGAACCTGCTACCAGCGCAGCAGGTATCCACCGATATCGAGGCCGGCGCCAAAACCGACCAGTGCTATAAGATCTCCCTGCTTAAGGGCTCCCTGGCGATTGAGCATGTCGAGCGCGAAGGGTATGCAGGCGCTCGAAATGTTGCCCGTCTGCTCCAGCGTGCGCACAACGCGCGCATCATCGATTCCCAGACGCTTTACCGCTTGAGCAAGAATGCGCTCATTTGCCTGATGAAAAATGAAGTGATCGATGTTGTCGGCGGAAATGTTCGCATCCGCGCACAGGCGATCGATCGAATCGCAAATCGCATTGACGCCGAATTTGAAGACGCGACGTCCGTTCATAGACAGAACGCTCTGCCTTTGCTCGAACTGCTTGAACGGTGAAGTGCCCGTTATGCCGGGGACATTGAGCGTCTCGACGTCTGCCGCACAGGTGATATGCGCCGCAAGGGGGCTCTCGCCTCCCGCCTCGATCACCGCTGCGCCTGCGCCATCGCCAAAGAGCACGCACGTAGCGCGATCGTTCCAATCGAGTGCGCGGCTCATCTCTTCAGCTGCGACCACGAGTACACGATGCGCACGATTGCGAGCGATATAGCCGTCCGCAACATCGAGCGCATAGACGAAACCGGCGCAAGCGGCGGAGACGTCGAACGCCGGGCACCGTGCCCCGAGACGCTCCGCGATGGCGCAGGCCTCTGCTGGAACGAGATGGTCGCCTGTCGTGGTGGAGCACACGATCAAATCAATGGAATCAATCGAAGTGCCGGCATTCTCGAGGGCCCTTTGACATGCGGTAACGGCTATGTCATCAAGCGTCTCGCTCGAACACACGTGACGATTCTTGATTCCCGTACGGGAATAGATCCATTCATCAGACGTGTCGAGGAACTTAGAGAGCTCATCGTTGGAAACAGTCCGCAAAGGCAACGCGGACCCTGTTCCAAGAATCGTGAAACCCAAAACGTCTTCCTTGTCTTCATTCACATGTTGACCTGTTAACATATGTTTGACAGGATAGCGGAGACATTAACTTGTTAACGCGTCAACTTTGAATGTTGAGTAGTTAACATATTTGGTTCACATGTAAGATAATTCTGCGTTATTCGATAAAAGCGAAGATTCAGAGAAGGAACGAGCGATGAACAGAGGTTGGAAACTCATAGAGGTTACCGGATCCACCAACACAGACCTCATTGAGGCGGGAAAGCAAGGGGCGCCCCATGGAACCGGGCTTGCGGCACGAAGACAAACCGCT
>OGDF01006141.1_pt1 | contig 12132 bp, 9 predicted proteins | sample 1570141 | NCBI WGS metagenome assembly OGDF01 (sample SAMEA4370581, study PRJEB24528) | human gut metagenome | reverse complement strand
GAAGTACACGGGAAACAACACCCTTGTTACCATGACGTCCGGCCATCTTATCACCAACGGAAATCTTTCTCTTCTGTGCGATGTAGATACGTACGGACTGGTTAACACCAGGTGACATCTCATCGCCGTTCTCTCTTGTAAATACCTTGGCATCTACGATAATACCGTATTCACCGTGAGGTACTTTCAGAGAAGTATCACGTACTTCACGTGCTTTCTCACCAAAGATTGCACGAAGAAGTCTCTCTTCTGCCGTAAGCTCTGTCTCTCCCTTAGGAGTAACTTTACCAACAAGGATATCGCCGGCACGTACTTCAGCACCGATGCGGATAATACCACGCTCATCCAGATCTTTCAGTGCATCGTCGCCCACGCCAGGAACATCACGTGTGATCTCTTCCGGTCCCAGTTTGGTATCACGGGCTTCGCATTCATATTCTTCAATATGAACAGATGTATAAACATCGTCCATAACAAGTCTTTCACTGAGGAGTACCGCATCCTCGTAGTTATAACCTTCCCATGTCATGAATCCGATCAGCGGGTTCTTACCAAGAGCAAGTTCTCCGTTTGCTGTGGAAGGACCATCTGCGATAACCTGTCCTGCCTCTACGTGCTCACCCTGGAATACGATTGGTTTCTGGTTATAACAGTTACTCTGGTTACTTCTCAGATATTTAGTCAGATGGTAATCATCTTTTGTACCATCATCATTCTTAATGCTGATATCTGTAGATGTGGAACGAAGTACAGTACCAGATTTCTTTGCAACTACGCAGACACCGGAGTCAACTGCTGTCTTCACTTCCATACCAGTACCAACTACCGGAGCCTCTGTTGTCAGAAGCGGCACAGCCTGACGCTGCATGTTTGATCCCATCAGCGCACGGTTGGCATCGTCGTTCTGCAGGAACGGGATCAGGGCAGTAGCGACGGAGAATACCATACGAGGAGATACATCCATGTAATCAAACATATGACGCTCATACTCCTGAGTCTCTTCACGGAAACGACCGGATACATTCTTATGAATGAAATATCCTTCTTCGTCCAGAGGCTCATTCGCCTGTGCTACATGGTAATTATCCTCTTCATCAGCAGTCATATATACAACCTCATCTGTTACACGAGGATTCTTAGGATCTGATTTGTCGATCTTGCGGTATGGTGCCTCAATAAATCCGTACTGATTGATTCTTGCATAAGATGCAAGAGAGTTGATCAGACCGATGTTAGGACCTTCAGGTGTCTCGACAGGGCACATTCTTCCGTAATGGGAGTAATGGACATCTCGAACCTCGAATCCGGCTCTGTCTCGTGACAGACCGCCAGGTCCCAGGGCGGAAAGACGTCTCTTGTGGGTCAGCTCACCAAGAGGGTTGTTCTGATCCATGAACTGTGACAGCTGGGAAGATCCAAAGAACTCTTTTACAGCAGCTGTAACAGGTTTGATATTGATCAGGGACTGCGGGGAAATGCTCTCCACATCCTGTGTTGTCATTCTCTCACGAACCACACGCTCAAGTCTGGAAAGACCGATACGGTACTGGTTCTGAAGCAGCTCACCTACCGCACGGATACGACGGTTTCCTAAGTGGTCGATATCGTCGTCATTTCCAATGCCGTATTCCAGATGCATATTGTAGTTAATGGAGGCAAAAATGTCTTCTCTTGTAATATGCTTCGGAATCAGATCATGGATATCTCTGCGGATAGCAGCAATTCTGTCCTCAAGTGTGTCATTTTCTTCCAGAATTTTTTCGAGTACAGGGTAGTATACTAACTCTGTAACACCAAGCTCTTCCAGGTTCTCGATTTCTGGCAGATAGTGATGCATGTCTACCATTAAGTTGGAAAGAACTTTAATTCTGCGGTCTTCTTCACCCTGGATCCATACAAATGGAACTGCAGCGTTCTGAATGGCATCAGCCAGTTCTCTGGTCACGATCTGGCCAGCCTCTGCCAGGATCTCGCCTGTAGAGCCTTCCACCACATCATCAGCCAGTTTGTGGCCAACAATTCGTTTATTAAAATGAAGCTTTTTATTAAATTTATAACGTCCGACCTTGGCAAGATCATATCTTCTCGGATCAAAGAACATCGCATTGATCAGGCTCTCTGCGCTCTCAACTGCAAGCGGCTCGCCTGGACGGATTTTCTTATACAGTTCAAGAAGACCTTCTTCATAATTTGTAGAAGTATCTTTTGTAAAACTTGCAAGGATCTTCGGCTCTTCACCAAACAGATCGATGATCTCTGCATTGGAGCCAACACCAAGTGCACGGATCAGTACAGTGATCGGAACCTTTCTGGTTCTGTCCACACGTACATAGAATACATCATTGGAGTCAGTCTCATATTCCAGCCATGCTCCTCTGTTAGGAATTACTGTACAGGAAAACAGTCTTTTACCGATTTTATCGTGTGCAATGGCATAATAGATTCCAGGGGAACGTACTAACTGGCTGACAATAACACGCTCAGCACCGTTAATGACGAAAGTTCCTGTCGCGGTCATAATCGGCAGGTCTCCCATGAAAATCTCGTGTTCGTTGATCTCTTCTGTTTCCTTGTTAATCAGTCTCACTCGAACCTTCAAAGGTGCGGCATAAGTTACGTCACGTTCTTTACACTGCTCGATGGTGTATTTAGCCTCTTTTTCATCAAATGTGAAGCCGATGAACTCGAGACTGAGCTTTCCGCCGTAGTCTGCGATTGGAGAAATATCATCGAACACTTCATTCAATCCTTCGTCGAGAAACCACTGGTAAGAATCCTTCTGGACCTCGATCAAATTCGGCATTTCCAGGACTTCTTTTTGTCTCTGGTAGCTCATTCGCATGCTTTTTCCAGTTTTTACAGAACGAATTCTGTTTTTTTCCATTGACGTTTCACCCCTGTTTTATTTTATTTATTACAACATCAGCCAGCCCTGCTTACTAAGCATAGTAGGCATATCTTGCCATAATATAGCATTCTTCACTATAGCACAACAAAAAAAGCCTGTCAAGCACTTTTCCTGTTGTTTTTTTAATTTATTTCAATTTGAAGCAGTCTTTATAATACTTTCTGCTCTGTGTAGGAACGGTTTCCATATTTATCTGTCAGCAGCAACAGAAGCACGGTTCCTTTTTTCTGTTTTGGAATGGAGACACTGTATCTTCCTCTGGAAGTAACATTGCCCTGTCCGATCCTTTTGTTTCCGGATTTTGTCACAACATATACAGTAAGCCTTCTGCCTCCTGCTGCCGTTCCGGTAATTCTTGCGGTGTTTCTGGTGATTCTTGCGGATGCTGGAAGCCTTACCAGAACAGAACCTGTACTGTTCCTGGAATAGACGGCATAGGAACTTCCATTATTCCGCAGCCGGTTTTGCTGACTGCCTGAAATCCTGGACTGAACGATCCGCAGACCGCAGTTCCCGTTTCCTGTGATCGTATTTCCATAAAGGGATTTTAGCAGACTGGAGATCACCTGTACTCCATAGCGTTTTACAGTAGTTACGTTATTAGATTTTATATCAGTATCGCCAATATTTTTCAGGTATATTCCGTCTAGTCTGCAGTCAGATACCTTATTGGATATCACCTGACATTTCTTGCTGTCCAGAACCACAATTCCGCTTTTATTGCTGACACCAACATCATTTTTGCTGATTACAGTACCTGTACTTCCCGTTCCAATGTAGATTCCATCATTTAAAGTGTTATTTATAATATTTCCCGTAATTTTATTGTCTGTTGAAGCAGCATTCAATGTCCTGCCGCCGTTATTAGCACATATTCCATTCCCCTTGCAGTCACCAATCTTATTACTGCTTATCACATTTCCAGATGATCCGGCCAAATAAATTCCCGTGATAGAAAAGGAACTGGCATGCACTAATGAAATCCGGTTTTTGTTTACCACACAATTATCTGCAAGATACATGTAAATTGCATTGCCTACATCAGAAACTAAATTGTTCTCTACCGTAACATTTGTTACTTTATAGATTCCTTCTGGTATACCAGCTGCATTCGCATTCACTTTACTGCCCTGTATTTGGATTCCATATCCCTTCCAGCTTTTTCCATTAATTTTATCTGTATTAGAAATAAATATCCGATTATTTTTCACAGAAATATTGGATGAATACTGATTTCCAGCAGTTCCCGGCGCTGCGTCAGGTGCCAGATGGGTATTGGGCGTATACATGCTGCATACAAGTACTCCGCCGCCTACATGTTCCATCGTGTTGTCTTCCACTGCGGAGTCCACATAGTTCAAGCACCATACCGCACGCTTGCGGATGTTTCGGAAAGTGTTATTGCGGATCTGGATGTTTCGATACGGACGGTCGTAAACCATGCTGTGGCTTCCCACGCCTGCAAAAACATCCTCGAAAGTATTATTCTCAATCAGCACATTTTCACAGACAGCACCGTCGAACGGCTGATATCTTGGGAAAATATAGTCCAGGCAGGCATCCAGCTGAATACATTCCTGTCCGCCGCCCTCATAATCTTTCCAGTAGCCACGGAAGGTGCAGCCGGTCACTACAGCATCCTTCACACCTGCAAGTTCAAGGAAATGAGACTTCAGGTTGTTAAGAAAGGTGACATTCTTCACGGTTATATTGGTAGCATGTCCAATACGGAAGCCAACGAAACCGCCTGGATTCTCCTTGCCTTCTACATTCTGATAGTTCAGATCCCAGGTTCCGCCATCAATGGTAACATTCCGATAGCCATTATAGCCGCCATCAGAAAGCACTTCTTCCCCAAGCCGGAGAATAATGTGCTTGTTGGTGCTGCTCTTCGTGATAACTGCACCCTGGGCATAAAGAGTCATATTGCTGTACAGATGAATGGTATTGGAAATATAATAATTTCCCGGAGGAATGATCACTTTACAGGGAGACACATCTGTAGCACGCTGCCCCATAAATTTCAAAACAAGGTTCAGCACATTGGTGATATCAGTTCCATCCTGGACATCCAGGGTAACCTCTGTGGCATCTGCCGGAATTTTGGCAAGAATTTCTGCTTCCTCTTCGGAAAGATCGGCAGCCTGTACTTCTGCCTGTGCCTCATCCGAGCTTCCATCTGTGAATGCCATCTCGTCACTGCTGCCGCTGAAAAAAGCAGCCTCACTTTGCTGTTCTTCTGAATCAGATCCAAAGCTTGCCTCAGCTTCTTCTCCGCTTTCCGGCAGCATCTCCGGATCATCTGTGTCATCCGGAACCTGCACTTTCTCAGTTCCGTCTGTGTAAAAACTATCACTTTCAGTCGTATCGGAAAACTCAGCTGCAATTTCCGGTGCCTCTGCATAAGCAGCTCCGCTGCAGCCCAGTTCCAATGACAATCCCAACAGAATTCCAGCCACAAGTCTCTTCATATTCATCCTCCTGCCTTAAATCATCATAGTCTTTCCCTGCAGGATCCTTTATGTAAAAAAGAAATATCATCTGTTTCCCTTTTACATAAAGGATCCTCGCTGACAAAATCCTTTGCAAAAAAAATCCCCGCAGTTGCCTGCAAACAGACTTCTGCGGGGAGCTTGGTTCGCTTAAATTATTTAAGAGTAACTTTAGCGCCTTCAGCCTCAAGTTTAGCTTTGATGTCCTCAGCCTCAGCTTTGGAAGCGCCCTCTTTAACTGCTTTAGGAGCACCATCAACAACTTCTTTAGCTTCTTTAAGACCTAAGCCTGTGATCTCACGAACAACTTTGATAACTTTAACTTTGTTAGGACCTACTTCTGTAAGCTCTACGTCAAACTCATCTTTCTCCTCTGCTGCCTCAGCTGCACCAGCTGCTGCTACAACAACGCCTGCTGCTGCGGATACACCGAACTCTTCCTCGCAAGCTTTTACTAAATCATTTAACTCTAATACGGATAATTCTTTGATTGCCTCAATGAACTCAGCTGTTGTTAACTTTGCCATTTTAATATTCCTCCTGTGATTGAATTTTAAATCGGCCTTATGCGGCCTCTTGCTTTACTATGCGGCTCTCACGCACCTTACACCCTGCTTTGCGGGTAAGGGTCTTATGCCTCCTGCTGCTCTGCGATCTGTTTGATAACACGAGCGAAGTTTGTGATCGGAGACTGCATGCTTCCAAGAAGTTTTCCAAGAAGAACTTCTCTGGACGGGATGGTTGCGATAACCTGCATACCCTTCTGATCATAGTAAGTACCTTCAACAACACCAGCTTTGATCTCAAGCTTGTCTGCCTTTTTAGCAAACTCAGCCAGGATTCTTGCCGGAGCTGTAGCGTCATCCTTAGATACTGCGATTGCGGTCGGTCCTTCTAAATCCGGATCCAGAGCTGCGAAATCAGTACCCTCAGCTGCACGCTTGATCATGGTGTTCTTGTATACTTTGTAAGTAACACCAGCTTCTCTTAACTGCTTACGAAGCTCGGTATCCTGAGCAACAGTAAGACCACGATAGTCTACTACTACTGCGGATGCAGCGCCGTTTAACAGCTCGGAGATCTCAGCTACGATAGGCTGTTTTAACTCAACTTTACCCATGAATGTCTTCCTCCTGTTTTATTATATAACTGGAGACTGCAAGGAAAAGCCCCACTGTGCAAGACAGAGGGGCTCTACAAATTCGTCATTTAATACAAATTGTACGTTCCTCGGTAGGCGGCTATAACCTTACGCCTTACGGCACCTACTGTCTTCGGCAGTCAATACTTGTGTATGATAACATACTATATTGGGATTGTCAATCAGTTTTTTGCAAAATCTGATTAAGCCATCAGCTTAACTACGTTCAGCTTAACGCCCGGGCCCATGGTAGAGGTCAGGGTTGCGCTCTTGATGTAAGCACCCTTTAAGGTAGCTGGTTTTGCTTTGTTGATTGCATCCATAAGCGTCTGGAAGTTGTCCGCTAACTGCTCCTCGGTGAAAGAAGCTTTTCCGATCGGCACGTGGATAATATTGGTCTTATCCAGTCTGTACTCGATCTTACCGGCTTTAATATCATTGACTGCTTTGGTAACATCCATAGTTACGGTACCAGCCTTCGGGTTCGGCATTAAGCCCTTCGGTCCAAGTACACGACCCAGACGTCCTACAACACCCATCATATCCGGAGTTGCAACAACAACGTCGAAATCGAACCAGCCACCCTGGATCTTCGGAACGAGTTCCTCAGCTCCAACGAACTCAGCGCCTGCTGCCTGAGCCTCTTCTGCTTTTGCATTCTTAGCGAATACAAGTACACGAACCTGTTTTCCGGTTCCGTGCGGAAGAACTACTGCACCACGGATCTGCTGATCTGCGTGACGTCCGTCACATCCGGTTCTGATGTGAGCCTCGATGGTCTCGTCAAATTTTGCAACTGCTACTTTTTTCACTAAAGCAACTGCTTCGTCGGTATCGTAAAGGGTTGCGCGGTCGATCGCCTTAGCAGCCTCTACATATTTCTTTCCTCTGTTCATACTAAATTACCTCCTGGTGGTGTTTGCGGGAATATCCCTCCCACGTATCGTTATTGTCTACAATCAATTTCACTGACTAAACTAAATTAGTCCTCTACAGTGATACCCATGCTGCGTGCAGTACCAGCGATCATGCTCATAGCGCTCTCGATGGTAGCTGCATTCAGGTCCGGCATCTTCATCTCAGCGATCTCACGGATCTTGTCTTTGGAGATGGTAGCAACTTTGGTCTTGTTAGGAACTCCGGAACCGGATTTCAGGTTGCAGGCTTTCTTCAGCAGAACTGCTGCAGGCGGGGTCTTGGTGATGAAGCTGAAGCTTCTGTCCGCATATACAGTGATGACAACGGGGATGATCAGATCGCCCTTGTCAGCGGTTCTGGCGTTGAACTCTTTTGTAAACTGAACGATATTTACACCATGCTGACCCAGTGCAGGACCTACTGGCGGAGCCGGGGTAGCCTTTCCTGCCGGGATCTGTAATTTAATATAACCTGTTACTTTTTTTGCCATTTTAGGCACCTCCTATGTGGTATTGTCGGGGGTTTCCCTCCCACTTCACGAAAGCGCGAATTTACTTTCGGAATTTACCTGTTACAACTTTTTCACGTCGGTGAATGCTATCTCCACCGGCGTATCTCGACCAAACAATTCTACATTGATGGTAACCATCTGTTTGCTGTGGTTCATACTCTGGATGATGCCGACAGTATCTTTCCAGACACCACCGGTAATTGTGACGGAATCGCCTTCCTGGAAGTCCACTTCCAGTTCCCCGGGCTGAATGCCCAGCGGCTGCATTTCCTCTTCGGTCAGCGGAACCGGCTTTGATCCAGGACCAACGAATCCGGTAACACCGCGGGTATTTCTAACCACATACCATGTGTCATCGTTCATAACCATGTTGAGAAGCACATAGCCAGGAAACAGCTTTCTCTGAACCTGTTTCTTCACACCGTTGCGTACCTCCACAACATCCTCCATGGGGACCCGAACCTCCAGAATCTGATCTTCCAGATGGCGGTTCTCGATGGTTTTCTCGATGTTGGCCTTTACCTTGTTTTCATACCCTGAATAAGTATGAACTACATACCAGTTTGCTTCTGCCATATCTTCACCCTTGTCCTTATTATTTCACTAAGAAATCAATACCGTATTGTACCACGAAGTCAACGACGGCGATCAATACACCAAGTAAGATAGAAACAACTGCGACAGCAAGAGTCTCTTTACCGAGCTCTGTTTTGTCCGGCCAAATGATTTTATGAAACTCAGATTTCAGACCGTCAAACCAGCTCTTTTTCGGAGCTTTGGCTTTCGTCTTCTCAGCCTTAGCAGAATCTCCCATATCATTCACTCCCTTGCGTAGTTCCTACCGGAAATTACTTGGTTTCTTTGTGTAAAGTGTGAGTCTTGCAGAATCTGCAGTACTTCTTAGTCTCCATACGTTCGGGATGAGCTTTCTTATCCTTCATCGTATTGTAGTTTCTCTGTTTACACTCAGTGCATGCCAATGTGATCTTTACGCGCACAACCTCCACCTCGCCTTCTTAAATTTCATTTGCTGTTCGATGTTTTTTAGGCATAAAAAAAAGACCTACTTCCATTCGCTCGTCTATCTTACCATAGTCCATGTGGGGAAGTCAAGTCTTTTCTTTACTTTTTATTTACCCAGGAAATTTTCCGCCACTTCTTTGCCGAAAGGCGTGCCGGCAAGGCCACCCAGGCCCGTCTCCTTAAGGCTGCTGTTCATCTGGTCGCCCACCTCTTTCATGGCATCGATGACCTGATCCGGCGGGATCCGGCTCTCAATACCGGCAAGGGCCATATCCGCGGAGGAGAGGGCATTCATGGCTCCCACCACGTTTCGTTTCACGCAGGGCACCTCCACAAGCCCCGCCACCGGGTCACAGACCAGGCCGAGCAGGTTCTTGATGGCCATGGCCGCCGCGTGGATGATCGCTTTTTCGCTGCCGCCGTGAAGAGCCACCAGAGCCCCCGCCGCCATGGCGCTGGCCGTACCGATCTCTGCCTGACAGCCGCCGCTGGCTCCGGCGATATAGGCTCTGGCCGCGATGACCTGGCCAATGCCCGCCGCCGTATAGAGAGCGTCGAGAACTTTCTCCTCCTCCGGCTCATATTTTTTCACATAAGGAACGAGAACCGCCGGCAGCACGCCGCAGGCCCCGGCTGTGGGAGCCGCCACGATCCGCTTCATACAGGCGTTACACTCGCCCATCTTGAGGGCTCCTGCGATGACCTGGCCTGCGAAGGCTCCGCTTAAGGGTTCATGCTCCGCCAGATATTTTTCCATAATGCCGCCCTGACCTCCCACGAGACCGCTCCTGGAACGCTCGTTTTCCTTATAACTTCCCGCCGCGTCCCACATGGCCTGCCAGAGAGCGGCCATCTGTTTTCTCGAATCCTCCCGGGTGACACCTCTCTCGTTGAGATCGTCCTGAAGTACCGCCTCGCAGAACGGAATCCTGTCTTTTTCGCAGGTGTCAAGGATCTCCTGCAATGATGTAAACGCCATGATCATTTTCCCCCTGTACTGATATATGTCACCTTCAGGATGCCCTTTAAGCTCTGAAGGATATTGAGCACGCTTCCGTCGATCTCCTGGTCAAGCTCCACCACCATGACGGCCCGGCCGCCTCTCCGGTCACGGTAAACGGACATCGTCGCGATGTTGATGGAGAGCATCGAGAGCATCGTCGTCACTTCCGCCACGCGGCCCGGCTGGTCCACATGGTTCACGACGATCGTCGGCATCTCGCAGGTGCAGTTGAGCTCGATGCCGTCCAGCTCGTTGATCATGATCCGGCCGCCGCCGAGGGAACAGGCCTGGACCTTCCTCTCCCGCCCGTTTTTTCCTTTTACATGAAGAACCACGGAATTGGGATGGGCTCCCTTGAGATCTGCCGTCCCAAAGGTAAACTTCATGCCTTCTTTTTCCGCGATGGCAAAGCTCTCCGGAATCCGCATATCATCCGGCTCCATGCCGAGAAGCCCGGCGATGATGGCCCTATCGGTGCCGTGGCCTTTTCCCGTGGCGGCGAAGGAACCGTACATACGGATATCCGCCTCCACCGGCTCCGCCCCCAGAAGCTTCCTTGTCATCAGTCCGATCCTTGCGGCCCCCGCCGTGTGGGAACTGGATGGTCCCACCATCACAGGACCGAGAATGTCAAAAATGTTCATTTTACTGCCCTCTTTTTCTATAGTTTTTGTCTTTCCCGCCGTCTGTTTCCCATTCTAACACAGGCCGCCTAAAAAAAGAAGTCCGGATTCTTCTTTTCCGGACTTCTCTGAATTATTTTTCAATTAAGCAGACATCATATTTTTTCAGCACCGTTTCTTCTGTAAGATCTGTTCCTTTCAAGAGGTCTTTTCTGCCTGCGAAAACAGCCGGAAGCTTCTGCTCTTCGTCCTTAAAGTTCATGACAAAGTAGAGCTTTTTCTCACCCTGCTGCCGGCAGATGACCTCAAGACCGGTCTCTTCCGGAATGAGGCTTTCCACGCCGGCTTCCTCAAGAGCCATCTTAAGAATATGGGCTTTTCCAGCCTTCTCCAGCTGGGTGCCGATGTAGTAAACGCGGCCTTTTCCGAAACGGTTCCGGGCTGCTGCCGGTTCTCCCGCATAGAAATCTTCCTCATAGACGCCAAGGCTCTCCGCACCCTCGAGATGCATGCGCTCGCAGACGAGATTACAGGAGTAATGCGTTCCGTCCATGGTCACGCCGTTCTTCTGCTCCGGAGCCAGGGCGTCGATCTCCTCCACCCAGAGGCCGGCCATTTCCCGTAAAGGTCCCGGATAACCGCCGAGATATACGTTGTCGGACTGGTCCACAATACCACTCATATAGGTGGTCACAAGGATGCCGCCCTCCCGGACGAATTTTTCCAGGGATTCCTTCATGTCTTCTTTTACCATATATAAAACGGGAGCCACGATGATCTGGTAGCGGCTGAAATCCGCGTCCACAGGAATCATGTCCACGGGGATATTTTTGTCATAGAAGTATTCATAATAGGAATGGATCTGATCCTCATAGCGAAGGTCGATGGAGGGTCCGCTAGTGTACTCCAGGCCCCAGTAGTTGTCCCAGTCAAAAATGATGCCCGCTTTCGACTCGTTCCGGCTGCCGGGGATCAGGCCGCTTAAAGCCTCCAGCTCTTTTCCCAGCTCCTGCACTTCCCGGAAAACTCTCGTGTCCTCGGTTCCCGCGTGGCTGATGACTGCGCCGTGGAATTTCTCGCAGGCTCCGCGGCTTCTCCTCAGCTGAAAGAACTGGATCGTATCCGCGCCGTGAGCGACAGTCTGCCAGCTCTGGGCCCGCATCTGGCCTGGGCGCTTCAGGGAGTTGTAGGGCTGCCAGTTCTGCTGGCTCGGCGTCTGCTCCATCAGCATAAAGGGAGCATTTTTCAAGCCTCGCATCAGATCGTGGCGCATGGCCGTGAGACTCCAGGGCGTGTTGTAGGCCGGGTAGTTGTCCCAGGAGACGATATCCATCTCTTTTGCCCATTTGAAATAGTCCAGCTCTTTATAAGTACCCATGAGGTTTGTGGTGATGACGGCCTCTTTGTCGTATTTCCGGATAGCGTCCCGCTCGTCCATGTAGTTCTGAAGCATGCTGTCAGATGTGATATTTTGTGAGCGTAAGGAGTGGATAGGAATTGAAGAAAGGAGTTC
>OGDF01006135.1_pt1 | contig 12144 bp, 17 predicted proteins | sample 1570141 | NCBI WGS metagenome assembly OGDF01 (sample SAMEA4370581, study PRJEB24528) | human gut metagenome | reverse complement strand
ATCGCTATGCGCCGGGCAAACCTGCGCCCCGGCGCACAGCGCCGGGTGCTGATGGCAGCGCGGGGCGATGAGCTGATCGGCTTTGCAAAGTCGGTGGCCGAAAGCATCTGCACCGAGTGGAAGATCCCGCTGGAAGCACTCGGCGAAGGCGAACGCTTCCAGACCTTTAACCCGGACTGACAGGAGGCGTGAATGGACGGTGAAAGCGGGCCGCTGAAGATGTGGCAGATCTGGGCGCTGTATGACATTGCCGCGGATTTTTACGCAGACCCGGAGAACCAGGCTGCGTTTGAAGCATGGCAGAAGCAGCGGGAGAAGTGCAAGAAAACAAAAAGGCCCTGCCGGCGTGACAGCACCGGCAAGGCCAAGGGGTGATGAAAGCAGCATGCACTCATCACCAGAAGTTTAACACAAACGGGAGGTTTTGACAATGCGGAAATGGATCTATTACTGCGGCAGCTGGGCCAGCCTGATCGGCTGCCTGCTGGTGGCAAGCGGGCTGGAAAGCTACACGGGCTGGGCCATGGCCGGGTGTTTTGTGGGGGCGCTGGTGCTGCTGGCGCTGGCTGTGGTGCTGGCGGGCCTGGGCAGCTGCGCCGAGCAGGAAGAGGACGAAAAGCCCTGCAAGGAGCGGCAGCCGCAGGAAAAACGAGCGGCTGACCGCAGAAAGGCGGGCTGAAGGATGGGCAGATACCGCGTGAATGTGGAGTGCAGCCAGAAGCTGCCACAGACCAAAAGCGAATACTTTACACACTGCAGCTACGAGGTGCAGGCCATCAGCAAGGGTGTGGCAAAGGCCATGGTCGAGGACAAAGCCCGGGCAGAGCACGGGGGCTGTACCTGCAAGGCCTACAGCGTGGAGGTGCTGAAGTGAGCCGGCCGGAGAACATGACGCCGGACGAGGCAGAGATCTGGCAGCGGATGGAGCTGCACGGCGAGGAGCTGGTGCGGGACATGGGCGCTGCCCTGATGCAGGCCGACAAGCTGCCGGAGTGGATGCAGGAAGCAGCCGTGAACATGCTGTGCGACAAACTGGCGGACGCCAGGGCGCTGGCGGCCAGCTGGATGAACGACCACGGGGAACCGTGAAGGAGGACAAGGATGAAAAGCAAGATTGAAATCAACATTTCGGTGATCGACGACGGCCCGGTGGTGATGCGCTGCCAGGGCCAGAACACAAGCAAGGGCAAAGCGCTGGACGCCCTGGAAGATGCCTACCTGAGCACCGTGGCGCAACTGATGAGAAAGGACCTCTCCAAGGCCGAGCAGGAGGAAGCCGCCAAGGAATTTGGCGAGATGATGCAGGACCGGCTGCTGGCCATGGTGCGAGGAAAAGGCAAACGGTATATGGTCAGCAGCGAAAAAGAGATGAGCTTTATGACGGAGCTGATGCGGCGGCAGGGGGAGGTGCAGCCTTGACCTACGAAGAGTACCGACGGGAGTTGAACGAGGCGCTGGAAAAGGCGGACTGGATGAACCCGCGGGACAAAAACGGCCCGGCGTACCGGGTACTGGCCCGTGCGGCACGGGACAAGGCCCTGCCGCTGGCCCAGTGGCAGAAGCTGCACGACGAATACTACGAAAGGACAAAGAGATGAAGAAGAAACTGAGCCTGACCGAGAAGATCAGCCTGGCGGAGAACAATGCGGTGGATTTTATGCACGCCTGCGTGACCATTGCCCTGCACGACGAGTACGAGGTGGGTGTGCAGCGGCTGCGGAAGGTGAACCTGCGGCGGGATGCGATCAACGATGAGATGCTGGAGGTCATGGCCCAGCCCCGGAAGAGCGGCCGGGAACAGGCTGCAGCCGGGCAGGCCTGGCTGGTGAGCCTTTTGCCGGAGGGGGCGGAAACGGAGTTCCGGGTGCCGCTGGGCAAGGGCGCGGCCCGCAAGCAGAAGGAGCTGCAGATCCGCATGGCGGTGGACAATGCTGCCACGCTGGAGTGGCGGGTATACGCGGCGGCCTGCGCCGAGGTGCTGGGCTTTGGAGCCAAGCGCCTGAACGACTTACATAAAGCGGTGCTGGAAAACTTCCGGCAGCTTTCCGCCTGGGCCATAGAGGACGGCGTGGACGTGGCGCTGGAGCGTTTTTGCCGCTGCGCCCGGGACGCCTACAAGACCGACGTGCAGGTGGAGGACATCCCGGACGCACAGGCGCTGCATCAGCAGCAGCGCCAGACCCGGCAGGTACTGGACGGGCTGGCAGAGCGGGCCTGGATGGTGGAGGCCAGCCGCAAGCGGGTGGGCTGCCTGCCGCTGGCCCCGGCGGAAGTGGAAAAGCGCATCCAGACCGTGCTGCAGGCCCCGGCCATGCCGGAGAGCTGGGAGAGGAGGCGGGCGAGATGACCCTGAAAGAAGCGATGGGCTACCGGGGCGAGAACGCCGACACCCTGGCGGAGAAGATCGGCATCCGTGCCGGAGAGGTGCGCAGATGGATGGGAGAAAACGGCATGCTGCGGATCTCGGGAGCGAGAATGCAGCAGCTGGCTGCCGCACTGGACGGCGGGGTGCTGATCACTGAAGACGGGGCGGAGTTTGAGTTGTACGGGAACGGAGGAAACAGATGAGCAAGGACAAATGCAGAATGAGCCGCAAGCGCTTTTGCAAAAAAGGCGGCCGGAAAGCACGGCGTGCAGGTACAGGAGGGGCGGGACATGGTGCGTGAGGAGTGGGTGGACCCGCTCAAGCGCCTGCAGGAGAAGCGTGCGAGCGCAAAGCACCGGGCCGGGAAGCAGGAGGGCAAAGCCGTATGACGGTGTACAAATACCGCCTGCACGACCCGGACAGCGGGAAGGTGCTGTACGAGGGCACGGCGGCAGACCTGGCAGCGCAGGGCGTCGTGGTCTCTGAAAAGGTCCTGCCGACGCTGTGGCGGGACCAGCAGCGCCAGCACAAGCGCCGCGGCAAGCACCGGTGGGACATCACCCGGGAAAAGGTAGAAGTGGCTTGCAGCCGGAAAGCCTACAAGGTGCGGCTGAAGCCGAAAAAGACGGCGGCCGTGCAGGCAAAGCCGCCGAAACGGCCTGCAAAGCCGAAAGCTGCTGCGCTGCCGGTGCCGAAACCGGTGGCACCCAGAGCGCCCCGGGTGCGGCTGAAGAAGTACCTGACAGACCCGACCCCGCTGCAGCGGGACGTGCGGGAGCTGGAAGGCTACAACGCCAAGGCCCGGGAGCGTGGAAAGAAAGAGCTGAGCTATGGGTACTGGGCAGCAGAGGGAAAACCGGCTGCTCCGGCATGGTAAAGCCGGTATGCACGCCGGACTGCCCGGACCGGCACCCAGCCTGCAGCGACCGGTGCGAAAAATACCGGGCCTGGAAAGCCGAGGTACAGAAAGAAAAGACCTACACGAAGAGCCAGAACGATGCGGGAAAGATCAACCGGAACGACTTTGACGCGGAGTTCTGGATGGGCGGAAAGCACAAATAACGAGCCCCCGGCGGCGCTGGATGCGCGCGGCCGGGGGCTTTGGCGACGGCGGGAGCGTCAGGCCGAACGGGTGCTGCCAGAGGGAAAGCTCTGGCGGCAGGCGTTTGAACTGAACAAGCCATTCCTTTTTATAATAGGCGTCCGAGGCGGGCGCTTTGGGGGCTTGTATACCCGTTAATCTTGTGACTGTGTGGGCCACAGAAAAGAAACCAACACGAAAAGTTTACCGGACAGGGAGGGCACCGGGATGCGAAAAAGCTACATCCGGGAAAAAAGGACCCTTTGCGGGGACGCATACCAGGCCGTGGGCATTTACCCCGTGACGGATCAGGAGCACCGCCAGCGGGGCAAGAAGCGCAAGGAAAGTGACCGGGGGCAGAAGAGCCGGAACAAAGCCGCCAGCCTGCGCCGCCGACAGCGCAAGGTGCTGGCCAATTTTGACCAGAACGGCTTTTACCTGACCGCTACATACGAGGACGCCTACCTGCCCGAGGACGAGGAAGGCTGCTGGCGGGACGTGAAGAACTATGCCCGGCGGGTGCAGCGGGCGGTGCGCAAGCGCTTTGGCGTGCGGGGAACGTGGCTGAAGTTGATGCTGTGGGCCGTGCGCAACGGCGAGGCCGGGCGGCTGCACATGCATGGCTTTGCCCAGTGCCCGGGACTGAGTGAGGCAGAGCGGCGGGAGCTGCGGTATATGCTGGAGGATCTATGGCGGCGGCGTGTCCCCGGCACACGGGAGTTTGAGCCCATGGGCACCATGAACGCAGACCGGATCATCATGAAGAAGATCCTGGGCATTGACGGGCAGGGTACGAGCGGCACGGTGGGGTACATCTACGGCCACGGCTTCCGGCGGTGCCTGGAAACCAGCAACCTGACCCTGCCGGAGGAGCAGCCGGCAGCTGACACCAAGTGGAGCCGCCGCCAGCTGCGGGAGGCCTGCAGCGAACACGCGGAGGACCCGGCGTGGTGGGAAAAGCAGTTCCCGGGATGGGAGTGCGTCAAAATACAAATCTTTGACCCTGGCGGGCTGCACGAGAATGCCGAGCCCCGGCCGGAGGGCTGGGAAGCCACCGAGCCGCAGGCTTATGTGATCCTGCGGCGGGAGTTTGCGAAAGTTCGCACATGACAGACAAGATAATTTTATTTTGCGCGTAAAATAGGCGGTTTGTGCGGGGAATGTGTGAGATATCAGCTAAAAACGGCAAAAAAAGCAGGAAAGGCGGCGGGCAGTGACCAAAAAGCAGCGGAAAGAGGTGCGCAGGGCGCTGCGGCAGTACGACGGGCGCAGCAAGTGGGCGGCGGTGCTGGACCGGGTGCGGGACTACTACACCCGGACGGACCCGGCATGCTGGGAGCTTTTGCGGATGCGCTACCTGGAGGGCATGCGGGAAGAAGACGTGATCCGGGCGCTGTACATCGGGCGGACGACCTACTACAGCAAGGAGCTGGAAGCGCTGAGCACGGTGGGAATCTATGCGGCAGCGGCGGGGCTGCTGGATGCGGAATGACAGCTGCGGGGACGCAGAGGGATGGCTGAGCGATGCGGCGCGCGGCCTTTTTGTGCTGCAACGGCGACGACCGCAGCCTGCGGCTGAAGTAGGGAGGAGCTGTTGCAGCAGCGGCCAGCAGGATGCAAGGCCCGCCCAAGGGCCGCAGCAGACGCTGGGAGCCGCAACTTGCAGCGGAAGCGACCGCTGCCAGTGGCGGAAGCAGGGAGCTGAGGCTGGGGCAGTGTTCTGGTTTTTCAAAGCGCCGCAAGGCCGCTGCGGAAAAAACAGCAAACACAACCCGTGCTCCACTCCCCCAAAAAGTCCGGAGGTTTTTTGTGCGGCGGTTTGCGATAGACTGGAACCATGAGCACAGAGGGAGGGCCTGGGATGGCACAGCGGAAATACTGCAAAAATACCGTGTCGGGCCGACAGGGGCGCGGGAAAAAGTACCCGGCCAAGGTACGGGCCGAGGTGGTGATGGCCATGATCGGTTCCAACTCCATCTGCGCAGTGGCCCGGAAGTACGGCGTGCCGGAGAGCACCATCCGCAGCTGGATGGCCGAGGAGGCCGGAAAGCCGGACGGGGTGTTTGCCGAGGCCAGAGCCCAGGCAGCGCGGGAGATCGCAGCCCGGGCGGCGCTGGGAGCCCGGGCCCAGGTGGGTTACCTGCAGCAGCGGGTGGCCGAGAACAGGCGGGCCAGCGAGATCTGCACAAAGCTGCGGGCAAAGCTGGACGAGGATGCCCGGGCCAGGAAGTACACGGTGGGGGCCTTGCTCAAGAGCCAGGAGGAGGAGCTGGCGGACGCCACAGAGACCGGGATGGTGGTATACAGCCAGCCCGGCAGCTATGACCGGGAACTGGACTATGAGCAGCGGAAGGAGCTGGAGGCCCAGCTGGAGCGGTACGACGCCCAGGTGATGAGTGACCGGGATGCTGCCAACGTGGCGGCGGTGCTGCTGACAGCGGCGGCCAATGCGGCGGCGCTGGTGCCCCGGGACGAGGGCAGCACCCAGAGCGCTGCCCCGGCGGTGCTGATGGAAGCAAAGGACGACGCAGAGCAGCAGGAGGTGGTGCTGGATGGCACGGCAGGAGATTAACGGCCGGCCCATCATCTGGCGGCCGCAGCCGAGGCAGGCGGCCTTTATGCGGCGCAGCGAGGACGAGGCCCTGTACGGCGGGGCGGCCGGCGGCGGCAAGAGCGACGCGCTGGTGATCGAGGCGCTGCGGCAGGTGGATGTGCCGAACTACCGGGCATTGATCCTGCGCAAGACCTTTCCCCAGCTGCGGGAGCTGATCGACAAGACCATGCAGTACTACAAGCCTGTGTTCCCGAAAGCCCGGTACAACGCCAGCAACCACTGCTGGACCTTCCCCAGCGGGGCGAAGATCTATTTTGGCAGCATGTTCCGGGCCCAGGACAAGTACAACTACCAGGGCCAGCAGTTTGATTTTATCGGGGTGGACGAGCTGACCCACTTCACCTGGGAAGAGTACAGCTACCTGATGAGCCGCAACCGCCCCAGCGGGCCGGGCACACAGGTGTACATTCGGGCCACGGCCAACCCCGGCGGCATCGGCCACGGGTGGGTGAAGGCCCGGTTCATCACGCCGGCACCCCCGGGCACCCGGATGGTGCAGCTGGTGGACGTGAAGAAGCCGGACGGCACCGTGGAAAAGCTGCGGCGCACGCGGGTGTTTATCCCCTCCACCATCTTTGACAACCCGGCACTGCTGAAAAATGACCCGGGGTATCTGAACAACCTGGCGTCCTTACCGGAGGCGGAGAAGCAGGCGCTGCTCTATGGCAGCTGGGACAGCTTCAGCGGCCAGGTGTTCACCGAGTGGCGCAACGACCCGGCCCACTACGAGGACCAGCGGTGGACCCATGTCATCAAGCCGTTTCGCATTCCGGCGCACTGGAAGATCTGGCGCGGGTACGACTTTGGCTACTCGCGGCCCTTCTCGGTGGGGTGGTATGCAGCGGACGAGGATGGCAGGCTGTACCGGATCAAGGAGCTGTACGGCTGCACCGGCACGCCGAACGAAGGCCTGAAGATCGACCCGGTGGAGCAGGCCCGGCGCATAAGGGAAGCGGAAGAGAACGACCCGATGCTGAAAGACCGGGTGATCCAGGGCGTGGCGGACCCGGCCATCTTCAACGAGAGCCAGGGCGAGAGCATTGCCCGGATGCAGGAAAAGCACCCGTACTACCTGGTATGGCACCCGGGAGACCACACCCGCCTTGCCGGCAAGATGCAGATGCACTACCGGCTGGCCTTTGACGCCGAGGGACGGCCCATGCTGCAGGTGTTTGACACCTGCAAACACTTTATCCGGACCATCCCGAACCTTGTGTACGACGAGAGCAACGTGGAGGACATTGACTCGGACCAGGAGGATCACATCTACGACGAGTGCCGCTATGTGCTGATGGAAAACCCCATCAGCCCGCGGCAGATCCAGAAAGAGACGGTACTGCGGGACGACCCGCTGGATCTGGACAAGCACAAGAGCCGCACCAGAGTGATGCGGGTGTAACCCTCTCACCGTTGCAGTCCGATGGCGCGGCGCTGCAACGGAGCTCTCCCAAAGGGCGAGCTTTTCTCAGAGGAATGGGAAGAAAAGGAGTGACAGAGTGGACAGAAAGAAACTTTTGCAGGAGCTGCTGCAGCGGTACCCGGACCCGAGAAAGACGTTGTATCCGGAAGATCGGGGCGGAATTGCCACCCCGGCGGGGGCCGGGATGCTGAGCAGCCTGGAAGCACGGCCGCCGGAGCCTGTGACCGGAACGGGCCTGCAGACGGCAGGCAACTCCCTCACGGAAGAGGCGACAGGCGCGCAGGTGATCGGGCCGGAGGAGATCGCAAAGGCGGGGGAGACCCTGCAGAAATACAAGGCGGGCAAGGCGTCGCTGGACAAGCGCATTGTGGACAACGAGCTGTGGTTCCGCATGGGACACTGGAAGAACTGCGAAAACAAGATGATGGAGGGCAAGCCCAAGCCCTCCAGCGGGTGGCTGTTCAACAGCATTGCCAACAAACACGCCGACGCCATGGACAACTACCCGGAGCCCAACGTTTTGCCCCGGGCGGCGGACGACGAAGAAACGGCCAAGGCACTCTCGAAGATCATCCCGGTGGTTTTGGAGCAGTGCGACTATGAGCAGGTGTACAGCGACACCTGGTGGCGCAAGCTCAAGACCGGCACCGGCGTGAAGGGTGTGTTCTGGGACCCGACGCTGCGAGGGGGCCTTGGCGACATCAGCGTGAAGAGCGTGAACCTGCTGATGCTGTACTGGGCCCCTGGCGTGAGCGACATTCAGGAGAGCCCGAACCTGTTCAGCCTGAGCCTGGAGGACAACGAGCAGCTGGTGGCGAAATACCCCCAGCTGGAAGGCCACACCGGAAAGAGCCTGGACGTGGCCGAGTACATCCACGACGATCAGCTCGACACCACCGGCAAGAGTGTGGTGGTGGACTGGTACTACAAAAAGGCCCGGCCGCAGGGCGCGCCGGTGCTGCACTACTGCAAGTACTGCAACGGCGTGGTGCTGTACGCCAGCGAGAACGACCCGGCCCTGGCCGAGCGGGGCTTTTACGACCACGGGAAATACCCCTTTGTGTTTGACCCGTTGTTCATGGAAGAGGACAGCCCGGCGGGCTTTGGGTACATCGACGTGATGAAGGACACCCAGACCGCCATTGACGAGATGAACCACGCCATGGACGAGAACGTGAAACTGGCAAGCAAACTGCGCTTTGTGGTGAGCGACTCGGCCGGGGTGAGCGAGGAAGAACTGGCGGACTTCAGCCGGGACATCGTGCATGTGGTGGGGCGGCTGAACAGCGACACCTTTATGCCGCTGCAGACCAGCGTGCTGAGCGGCAACTGCATCACCTACCGGGACGACCGGGTGAACGAGCTGAAGGAGGTCAGCGGCAACCGGGACGTGAGCCAGGGCGGCACTACCAGCGGCCTGACCGCGGCCAGCGCCATTGCGGCCCTGCAGGAAGCAGGCAGCAAGCTGAGCCGGGACATGCTGAAAAGCGCGTACCGCTCCTTTGCGAAGGAGTGTTACCTGATCATTGAGCTGATGCGCCAGTTCTACGACGAGCAGCGGGTGTTCCGCGTTACCGGAGAGACGGGGCAGACCGAGTACACCCCCTTCAGCGCGGCGCAGCTGCGGGCCGTGCCGGGCGGCGAGATCGGCGGGGTGCAGCTGGGCGACCATGAGCCAGTGTTTGACATCACGGTGAGTGCGGCCAAGAAGAGCACCTTCAGCCGCCTTTCTCAGAACGAGACGGCGAAAGAGTGCTACCAGATGGGCTTCTTTGCGCCGGCCAACGCCGACGCGGCCCTGGCGGCGCTGGACATGATGGACTTTGAAGGCATTGAGAAGGTGCGTCAGCGGGTGAGCGAGAACGGCACGCTGTACCAGCAACTCCAGCAGATGGCGCAGCAGATGCAGAAAATGGCGGCCATCATCGACCAGCAGAACGGCACCAACGTGAGCGAGGCGGCAGGAGCGGCTGCGCAGGCGGCGGGCAGCACGGGTGGCGGCAGCGGCAGCAGCAATGTGACCCGCAGCACCACCAACAGCCTGGGCGCTGCGGTGGGCGAAGGGAACAACAGTCTCTCGACACAGGCGGCCAAGCGGGCCATGGATGCGAACAACCCGAACAAAGAATGACGGGGGACGTTCTCTTTTGCCGCACAAAAGAGAACCAGAAAAGCGCCAGCGATTTCGACGCGCTGGACCCACGAGAAAGGGGCTGCTCGCCCCTTTCAGACCCCAAAGAAGAAGTCGAACCGGAAAAAAGCTAGTCGCTGCGCTTAACGCTTTTTTCTCGGCTCTCCGATTGGAACAGGAACGACAGGAGGAAAACGGCGTGATCAAAGTGGAAATGATGCAGACCGACAAGGGCTATAGTGTAGCAGCAAGCGGCCACGCAGACTATGCACCCAAAGGCCAGGACATTGTGTGTGCGGCAGTGAGCGTGCTGCTGCAGACGCTGGCCAACAAGGTGGAGGAGGCTGCACGGCAGAAGCAGCTGGAGAGCAGCTGCGTGCAGCACGGTGAGTCTTTTGTGGTGCAGGCAAAGCCCAGCGGCGGCATGACCGGAATCATGGTTGCTGCATGGTACGACTTTGTGGAGGAAGGGCTGAGCGAGCTGGCCGGGCAGTACCCGGACCATGTGAAGTTGTACATTTACGATGACAGCGACGGCTGCGATGCGCCGGAAAAGGCACTGAACCTGCAGAAATTTGCCGAAGGTGGAGACGGCGGCGCAGGGGCTGCAGAGGGCGGTGCGGCGGAAGCGGCCGCCCCGGCGGTGCAGGAGCCTGCCCTGCGGCCGGCACAGGAGCGGCTGGCACGGCGCAGCGGGGCGCTGAAGGGGAAGGCGGCAGGCGGGGAGAAACTCCCCCAGCCGCCTGCGGGCGGCAGCCCCCTCAAGGAGGGGGCCTCTGGCAGTGAGAGTGACACGGCGGAAGCGGAGAAGCACCAGGAACCTGCCAAGGAGCCCAAGGCCGAAAAGACCCCGGAGGAGCGCCGGAGAGCCTTTGGCGAGATGGTGCAGGGCGAATACAGCGACGTGTTCCAGGAGATGATGCAGCGGGCCATTGATAAGGCCACGGAGAACATCCGGCAGAATCCGCAGGTGGCGCGGCTGACCCAGGCACTGGCCAATGCCTACGGCGTGGACACCGAGGACATGGACGGCCTGATCGAGGCGGTGGAGAACGGCCGCGTGAAGGACGAGAAATATTACGAGGACCTGGCCCAGCAGCGGGGTGTGAGCGTGAAAACAGCCCGGGAGCTGGACAAGATGGAGAGCGACCTGAAGCGCAGCAACACCCGCAACGCCCAGCTGCAGGCCATGCAGCAGGAAGCAGCCCGCCAGCAGCGGGTGAGCCAGATCCAGGCACAGTGGGAGGCCCAGGCCGCCCAGCTGAAGACCCAGTACCCGGATTTTGAGCTGCAGGAGGTGCTGGCCAACGAGCAGGTGGCCGACCTGATGCGCCGGGGCGTGAGCCTGCCGGACGCTTACCGGGCCGCCTACTTTGACCACATCATGCAGCAGGCCACGGCCCAGACCGCCCAGAAGGTGGAGCAGGGCGTGGCGGCACGCATTCAGCAGCGGGCCAGCAGACCCGGCGAGAACGGCACCCGGCCAGGCGGCGCGGTGACCACCCATGTGGACGTGGCCAGCATGAGCCGCCGCCAGCTGGAAGACCTGGAACGCAGGGCACGCCGGGGCGAGAAGATCACACTGTAACGACTTCCCACACGAGGGTGTGAGAACATAAACCTTTGAAGGAGGACCAAACTATGAAATGGAAGAAGATGAACCTGCAGCTGTTTGCGGATGCGCACGAGCAGCTGCAGAACACCACTGGCAGCTCCGGCATGAGCGCCGAGATGAAGCAGATGTGGATGCGTCAGTGCGACGCGCGACTGCGGCAGACGGTGGTGAACCGCTCGGCCTGCAGCGATTTTGACGCTGTGGGCGCCGACATGGCCGGGGACGGGCTGGAGTATGACACCCAGCTGCTGGCACCGGATGCCTTCAGCGCACTGTACCAGCACTGGCTGTGCGCCCAGATGGACCTGGCCCTGGGCGAGACGGCCCGGGCGGTGAACGAGCTGCAGATGTACAGTGACTACTGCCAGGAGTTTGCAGCCTGGATGCGGCAGAAATACCCCCCGGCGGGCGGGGTGCAGTGGAGGTATTGAGAGATGATCGACGGGACGAACCTGAACCAGCTGACCGGCAGCCGCCAGCTGCTGCGGGCCTTTGGGGGCATCAACGAGACGTACAGCTGCAGCGAGGCGGAGCTCTCGGCGGCGCTGAATTTCTCCGGCCGGGGATTTCCGGCACTGCAGACCCGGGCCCTGCGCAAGAAGGTGCGGGATGTGGAAAAAGTAAACGGCATATACCACCTGAACGGGCTGCTGATCTGCCGGGGCACGGGGCTGGAATATGCACCGGACGGGCAGGCGGGCCGCACGGCGACGGTGACGCTGGAGAATGTGCTGACGGACGACCGCAAGGCGCTGGCCGGCATGGGCAGCAAGGTGCTGATCTGGCCGGACAAGCTGGCCTTTGACACCGAGACCGGCCAGCTGGAAACGCTGGGGGCAAAGTGGGAGCTGGGCGACCGCAAAATGACCGTGTGCCCCTGCGACACGGAGGGCAAGATGTACGAGGTGGCCGGTGCAG
>OGDF01006125.1_pt1 | contig 12160 bp, 9 predicted proteins | sample 1570141 | NCBI WGS metagenome assembly OGDF01 (sample SAMEA4370581, study PRJEB24528) | human gut metagenome | reverse complement strand
TCCGTCAGATAAATGGTCTGCGGAATGTAACCGATATGGGACAGCCAGGATGGATAATTTTCAAAAATATTTCTTCCATCGCATAAAATCTCGCCGCCCTGCACCTGCAAAAGTCCCATTAAAATATCGATCGCGGTACTCTTTCCCGCACCGGAGGGTCCCATCACACCCACCGATTTTCCAACGGGTACAAGCATCTGAGCATGATCCAGAATCACCTTGTCACTTTCGGGATAAGTATAGCTGACGTCCTCCATACGAATCTCTTTTTTCAGCTCCATCGGAGGCGTATGGGGATCATAGTCTTTTTCATATTTTCCATGCAGACGATAGGATGTGAAGTCTACATTTTCATAAACATAATTCACGCTTGGCTCATAGAACGCAATATTGCTCATATGCGTGTTGATCCGGTTTACCGACGGCATCAAACGCATCGCCGCAACTGCAAACGCGGAAATCTGCGGCACAAGCTCCGTCATGTCCGCGCTGTTTAAAATACAGATTGCAAGATATCCCAAAATACCGCAGATGCTCAGCGTCTCCAACAGCAGACGCGGCATGTTGTTAAGCACCGCATATTCTGTCGTCAGCTTCGCGTTCTCCTGAGAATATTTTCCAAAGCTGGATGCAAAATAATGCTCTTTATTTAAAATCTTTACATCCTTGATTCCGTAAATAGACTGCAGACGCCATTTTCCCATCTGACTCTGCAACCGCTGGGAGGTCCGCCCCAGCCGGTTTAAGGTAGGCTTTAAAATTTTCAGGATTACAACCGTTGTTCCGCCCATGACCACAACAATAAAAATCGTCATCGTCGGGTTTGTTACAAGCAGCGTCACGCACAGAACCGCCGAAACCATCAGCTCCGTCGCCAGCTGGATATATTCCATCAGAGTTGTAAATACCTTCGGCACATCACCGTCAATCGTACGAAAGATCGTAGGAATGTCCGCGTTTAAATAGAATTCATAGGGACGGTTCAGATATTCCTCCAGCATGTAGCTGATCGTATTGGACTGATTCGTGTTGACAAAACGAGACTGCACATATGTCTGTAAAAGCAGATAACCGTTTTTGATAAAATAAACTGCAATGATCACACCGATCAAAAACAGCAGCCACTGATTCGGCGTATCAAAATGAATAAACCGTTCCAAAATCTGAATATACCACTTATTCAGCAACTGATCCGGCGCCATTACGCCCTCAACCACCGGCATGATCAGACCGACGCCGATCATTTCCATCAGCGCACCGATAAAAATCATCACGCCGAGTCCCGCAACCTTCCGCTTCTGATCTTTATTCAAAATATGAAGCAGCTTTTGTAAAATCTGAACCATCCTGACCTCCAATTTTCATGCGAACCGCTTTTTCCCAAACGCTTCCCGAACCTTGCGCTTTGCAACGCCGACATAAAAGACAAAATCTTCCCGCCGCTTCTTCGCAGCCGCCTTCTCATACTCCTTCTTCGGAATCCCGTAAGGCGCAAGCGATGCAAACGGCATCTTATATTTCAACGCGATCTGAATAAACTTCTGCCGATATTTTTCTTCTGAAAGCAGGGAAAACTCCTGCATCACAAATCCATACTCGAAAATATTTAACTTTCCGTCCGTCCGACAGCTCTCCGTCAGCTGATTCTCGCTGACCCCGATACTGACAAGTGGCTCCTTACTCACCACAAACCTCGGATTCCTCTGAAGCAGACGCATATAAAATTCCACATCCACAATCCACGTCAGCTTCTCCTCATACTCCGGCGCGCCCTTCCGGTAAATCGTCGCACTCGGCGCCCCAATATAATCCCCGATATAAAGATCCCGCCAATCCTCCGAGATCATCTTCAAATGCTCATCGCTGATCGCCCGGTCAAACTCCTCTCCCGTCCGGTTTCCGACACCATCCAACATCACCTGCCGACTCCCGCAAAACGCAAGATCCGCCTCCGGATGCTCCTCCAGCATCTCTACAAACCGCGCCAGACAATCCCGATCCGTGAACCAGTCATCGTGGTGCATGATCTTGATATACTCACCCGAAGCATGCCGCACCGCCTCGTTCCAGTTCCCTGTTGCACCTTTGCGAACTGCATTCCGAACATAAACTATCCCCGGAACCTCTGCCCTACGTACAACCTCCTCCACAGACCCGTCCGGAGAATCATCCGTCACAACCACCTCGTAATCCGTAAAAGACTGCACCTTTATCGACTCCAAAAGCCGCTCTACACCAACCGGATTCTTATACGCCGGCACACAAATCGAAACCTTCACCATCCAAAACTCCTAACTGCTCTATCCAAACGCCCCAATCGCCCTACACTACACAGCCTACAGCTCCACAGAAGCGCCTTGCCGTCCTCCACACACAGGCAACAGCTCCGCAGGAGCGCTTTGCCGTCCTCCACGCACAGACAACTGCTCCACAGGAGCGCTTTGCCGTCCTCCACGCACAGGCAACAGCTCCACAGAAACGCCTTGCCCTCCTCCACGCACAGACAACTGCTCCACAGAAGCGCCTCGCCCTCCTCCACGCACAGGCAACAGCTCCGCAGGAGCGCTTTGCCCTCCTCCACGCACAGGCAACAGCTCCGCAGGAGCGCCTTGCCGTCCTCCACGCACAGACTACAGCTCCACAGAAGCGCCTCGCCCTCCTACACACACAGGCAACAGCTCCGCAGGAGCGCTTTGCCGTCCTCCACACAATCCCACAAATTCAGCCCTTGACCTTGACCTTCCATCCACCCGACACAGCGCCTCTTGTCCGCCCATGCAGCAGTTTTGCGGACGTTCCCGGAGACTGCGTGCTGCGACCGGCACTTGGTCTGGATGCAGACAAGCGGACCGTCTCAAAACGCCGGTGCTTGGGCTGCGTACTTTGCAGCCCTACGCACCCGCTGCGTTTTGAACCGAGCGAAAGCGAGTCCGCTGCTGCACCAGACCAAATGCCGGACACAGCACGCAGACCAGGGAACCGCCCGCAAAACTGCATGCGGGCGGACAAGAGCCCTCCCTCAACGACCCAGGATGCGGTCAAAAAAGGACTTCTTCTCCGGATACATCAAATACTGGTACTCCTCCAGATGCTCCCTCAAATACACCGGATAACTCTCATCCACCGGCACAATCTGAAAATCCGTACTCCGCCCCAGAATATCCTCATGATTCCGGATCTTCTTCTTCACCTTCGACAGCGTTGCCCGATTATTATACTCCTGATGTGCCGCGCTCTTGATCTTGTATTTTACACGATCCTCCACAGACTCGTCCTTGCCGCCGCCCATATAGGAAAAATGCCAGCCGCCGTCCGCAACGCGCACCATCAACTCCTTTTGCTTGCTGTCCCGCAGCTGCTCCGTCGTAAACCGTTTTAACATTCCATAATTACAGATCTTTGTTCCAAGCCATCTTCTGTCTTTTCCGGTAAAGCCCTCAAACTCACCCGTAATGGACAGCAGGCTTCCGGAGGTTTCTTCCATATTCAGATAACAGTAAAAATTCCGCTGCGCCAGCGCATAGATTTTGCTGCCGTCAAAATCCGCCAGAACCTTTTTTACTGCTTCCGGATTCGGGATTTCATCGACGTCGGAGAAAATGACGATATCATCGTCCTTTGCACCCTCCAAACCGCGCGCTACTGCACACTTCTGGTGGCTGTCACGCATAAAAGCACTCGTATCCATCGGCGTATCATCCACAACCTTGTGAATGATTTTGTCTTCAAACTCCTTGAACATTTCCCGGTTTTCCTGGAAATATAACGGCTTTTTCTCGCCCGAAAAGGTTACCGTCGCCTCGCTGATGACAAATTTGTCCACAACATCGTTTAAAACATGCATACGCAGCTTTAAAATATCGAGCTCGTTGAAAAACTGAAAACAATCATATACCATAACTCTCTCTCCTTTATTCTTCCGGTTCAGACACGGTAATTCTGTCTTTTCCGTAATAATCCATCAGCGCCAGATTCAGCCAGTAGCCCTGGTCGCCCTCATTAGTCACATCGTCGATATACAATAAATACGGTTCCACGGAAAGCGGTGTGATCGTGATTTCCGGTTCCCCATTTGTATACAATTCCAGGCGCGCATTGTTTTCCGCTGCATACTCCGCCGCCTCACCATTTAAAATAGAACGCACGGCAGAAACGGACGTATACGTATTTTTATCCGCCGCAAAGAGGAAAATCACACCCATCGCAATCAACGTCACGGCATAAAACGCGCTCTTTGTTTCTTCCAGAAGCTCCAGCAGCCTGTAAAAAAATCCCGGCCGGGACTGCGGAAGCTGCTCGGACTGCTTTCGCTGTCCTGGCTGCTTTAGCTGCCATGCCCAACCACATCCATTGAGCAAATTAAAGAACACCAGCAAATACAGCACCACGCGCATCACATTTTTGCAGCGATCGGGTCCCTCGCTGGACGTCGCATACAACGTTGGCGTGAACATCGCGCAGAAAACGCAAAAGCTTAAAAAGACTGCATACAAGGGTTTAAAAAACTTTCCTTCTGCCTGCTTTGCCAGCCGGTAAATCGCAGGAATCAGCATTGCAAAGCCAACCAGCACTATCGGTGTCAGCCATTCCGTCACATACACAATTCCCCAGTAAAATGACATGACAATCGCTTTTACCGCTCCCATACTCTCCGCCGTATCTTCCCGAATCAAATTGCCTGGTGCCAGCACGTTAAACGCAAAACCGACCAGGCTGCAGACAAGCGGAAACAAAAACCAGAAACGGTTTTTCTTTTTCCGGAAAAACTCCCATGCCGTCAGCAGTACGATCAGGATCACCGACTGTAAGCCGGTCAACAGGTTTGCCCCGCCTAACAGTGCGCACAGAACGGCAGAAAGGATCATCCAGAGGATTTTCTTTGATTTCTGTTCCGATGTTTCCAGGCAAAGCAGCGCAGACACTGCAAAGAACAGAACAGCCTCCATGAATACATAATGCAGCGAGCCGTTATACCAATACAGCGCAAGCACCGGCGAAACGAAGGTCTGAAAGGTCAGGAATAAAACAGTCAGCGTACAGATTCCACGCAGATAACGGTTTTCTTTTGCCCGGCTAATGTACCGGCAAAGCACCGTATGCATCAGCACACAGATACTGCCGCCGAGCATTCCTGCCATAAGAAGAGTCGTCAGGAAATACCATTTTTCCCCGAAAACTCCGGGCGTCAGGGTCATGAGGAAAATGGAGAACCAGGTTCCCTGCCACAGCTGCCAGGTTTCCTTTGTCACGGCAAGCGCTGTTTTAAGCACTTCCCCAAAGGAATGGGTCGCATTCCATACCCTATGCGTCTCAAGGCCATAAGTGAAGTCATCGCAGTTCGGGAACCCATAGCGGGACAGGTATAAAACCGGCACCATGCTCGCGATAAAAACAACCAGTAGTATTCGAAAAAGCCATTTCTCAGGCTCTGTTTTCCATTGCTTCAAAATCTGCACGCCAAGCTCTCCTTTTCTCACTTCTGCTGACCGGTCAGCCGTCTTTTCAGGCTTCTGACCGCGCGCCCGCCAAAATATGCCGTATAGGCTGCTTTTGCCTGGATTTCTCCCAGACGATACGCCATGCCGTCCGGCTTTTCATGATGTTTTGCAAAAAATTCGCTCTGCCTGCGGTAGGTTTCCAGCTCCTCCCGGCACGCCTGTGCATCGTAGAGCTTTCCGTCCCTGCCAAGATACTCAAATCCTGTATAAATATTCTGCTCCGAAGCCCAGTAGCCATTCGAAACATTGTGGCGCGCCCAGTATTTCGGCGCGATCACCTTCTGTACCGTCTCCGACGTAAACGCCGGGAAGCAGGCAAAGGAAGAGTTGGAAATAATCAGGTAACGCGCGTTTTTGACTGTCACATAATCCCCGTGCACAGGAAAATGATATGCCGGAATACCTGGTAAAAGCTTATGTGCCATCGTCACATCGTCCGTCACGATCATAAATTCCATGTCACTGCGGATTTTTTTCATCTGTGCTATCCCATCCGTCCAGTATTTTTTCCGTAAAAACAATGCCGGTTCGGACGCATATTCCCCGCCGCGCAGGTTCAACACGCACAGGTTGTCCCTCGTATATTCGTAGGAATCAAACTCCGGCTTTACCTTCAGCCATTCCTTTAACTGCTCCCGGTTCGGTGCAAAATAGCTTTCCGCCTGCAGATTTCCCATCAGGAGCGTGCCGTCTTCTACATCGAAAACGCCCCGGTCTTCTCCCGCCACATAGCAGCCGTGCTCCAGATCATGCCGGCAGGCGCCCGTGTAGATCCGTTCTTCTTTTTCCTCATAAACGCGTGTAAAATCTTCCGGTTTTGCTTCTTCTCCCATCCAGAGATCCAGAAATGGCTCGGAATTGTTTCCGGTCAGACCGTTTAACAGGATTTCCTTTCCGGGTACGCCGAATGAAGTTTTTTTCTGTTCCGCAATACTGCGGGCTGTCACATAACAAAACAGCCGGTTGCCAAGCCCCTGCCCCTGCAGGATCTGCGTTCCTATCATAACATTCCTCTCTATTTTCCAAACGATGCCATCAGACAACCTATCGCCCAAAATCATCGCTGATTTACTGCATAAATCCCGGATATTACACCCGAATCATTTCATCCGTATAAATATCGCAGCAGCCGCGCCCGTTCATCCATTTTTCCGGTGCAATCACGAGCTTGTCCTTGCCATTATCCAGCCACGCGCCCCACCAGGAAAAGGAGCTGTTCGCCAGAATGTGGTTTTTACAGCAGCTCATCAGGTACAAATCCTGCTCTCCCGCCTGCTCGCTGTTTCCCTCCACCGGGACAAATTCCGAGCCGCAAAAATGCTCCTTCGTCCACTCCATATCATTGGAAAACAGGAAAAATTTCACATCCGGCTTTCTTTTTCGGATCTCTGCGACCGCGCGATGGTAGTAATCCAGATCGCAGATTCCGCCAAACAGCGCCTGATTGGCAGGTGTGAGGTAATCGCCCCGTCGGATGTGGACACTCACCGACTCGCAGGCCTTCATCTGCTGCTCCATCGCTGCCGATTCTTTTGTCAGAGTAAGATTTCGGAATGTGAATGCTTCCCGCACCTGATCTTTGATATCGGCAAAATACCGTTCCGTCTGAAAATATCCCAACAGCAGGGCTGGCTCGCGCCGCAGTATCTCCGGATCGTAATTGCACGACGCTTCCCGGTAGGACAAATCCTTCCTGCCGCACAGCAGCCGCCTGGCACGATGGAGGGGACTCATACTGGAATCGGTGATCTGCTCATACTCCTGTTTTGTCATGTGCTCATAGGAAACACCGAATACAGAAAGCTGATTGACCCGCTGCTTTTCCTGTGCGCCATAACAGGTTACGTCGTCGATTCTGACGTCTTTTCCCATTGATTTCAATTTTAAATACAGGGCATACTCAAACATCTGATTGCCCAGGCCACCCGAAAGCTGCACTCCTACCATAGTTTCTGTTCCTTTGAATAAAATTTTCTACCTCTGTCTCCGATTCGCCATCGCAACCTTGATCGGAATCAGGAAAGAATCATTCAGTCTCATCGCTGCCCGGTACAATATCGGTGACTTCAAAAACAGCTTCATTTTCCGGTATTCCTGACTGCTCGCCTGGGGAATCCCATAGACTGCTGCATAGCAGTCTTTTCCTGCTTCTATTTTCTGCTGCAAAAATGCCTTATGTTCTTTTTTCTTTGGATCCTGGCTTCTGCAGACCGCCGTATAGAATAACAGCAGTCTTTTATATAAAAAATAATCCTGCAAAAGTGCCAGATCCTCCCTACCGATCTCCCGTAAAAACGCACTGCGCTCATAAAAATTCGGAATCAAATCATTGAAGGTCTTCTCGTTCAGGCCGATATTCGTGGTGCTCGTCGTCCGACTGCACACATAATTGTACATCGCCCAGTCCAGATACACGCTGCGCTTCGATTTTGCCAACAGTCGGATGGTAAAATACATATCCTCATACAGGCTTTTTGGAAACCTCAGCCCGTCGCTCAACGAACGTTTCCAAAGCTTGTTCCAGACCGCCGTCTGAATCAGCCACGCTTCGTCCTCTTCCAGATATTTTGCCAAAAGCTCCTGCCCTTCAAACACTGCAGCCATCGGCGTGGACAAATCCACCCTTCGGTTTTCGTAAATTTTCCGATACCGGCAGACCGCAAGATCGGCGTCCTGCTCCATCATCGCCGCCAGCAGTGTCTCATACATCTGCGGCTCAATCCAGTCGTCGCCGTCCACAAAGGTCAGGTAATCGCCTTTTGCCTCCAAAAGTCCGGTGTTGCGCGCGCTGTAGGCTCCGCCGTTTTTTTGATGGACAACCCGCACCCGCCCATCCTTTTTTGCATATTCATCGCAGATGCGTTCACTTCCATCCGTTGAACCGTCATCTATCAAAAGGACTTCGAGATTTTGATAGGTCGAAGAAAGAATCGAATCCACCGCTTTGGGCAGATATTCCCGGATATTGTAAACCGTCACAATGACCGAAATCAGCCCGGTCTGCTCGCCTTTCTTTTGCTTTTCCGGCTGATACTGTTCCAATTTGCGCATGGGTTCTTGTTCCTCCCTCCTTCTCCTTGCTCCAAAAATGTCTCTGCTCCGACGGTTGCTGTCCCTTTTAATCGCAGCAGCTCTGTTTCTCAGTTCCCTGCCTTACGGTTTCCTATATTCCTGCTCCAGCCAGTCCTCAAACCGCAGAATGTGCCAGATCTGCTTACGCCAGATTCCACGCTGTGTAAAATCCTTCCACAGCCGCGTCACCATTTCCGGGTCAAAATAACCTTCCTGACGGATTTTATCCTCCTTTAACAGACTCTCTGCCCAGGCGTAGAGCTCCGGCTCCTTTAACCATTTCTGGATCGGGATCGAAAACCCCTTTTTCGGACGTTCCATCAGCTCCCTGGGCACATGGCGGTACAAAACGTCCCGCAATACAAGCTTGCCTCTGCCGTTTTCCCATTTCATCCACACCGGCAGACTCCATGCAAACTCCACAACGTCCTTGTCCAGCATCGGCACACGGCTTTCCAGTGAGACTGCCATTGCCGTCCGATCCACCTTTACCAGAATATCATCCGGATGGTACATCAGCAGATCCATCAGCATCAGATTGTGCTGCACATCCGCCAGGTATCCGCTTTCGTAGGTTTCAAAAATGCTCCTCGCGCTTCCTCTTTCTTTTGCAATCTTTCCAAGAAACGGCTCGGAAAGATCAGAGCGCGCATACAGCTCTTCTGCATTATGCGCCGATAATAACATGCCCCGGATCTGGTTCGTTTCCTTTTTGGAAAATGGTCCGTCCGTCAGAAAATATCCTGCCGCACTGCGCACAGGCTGCGGAATTTTCCGGATTTTATTCCACGCGTTCGTGATCGACTGATAGGTTCCATATCCACAAAACAGCTCGTCCCCGCCATCGCCGCTCAAGGAAACCGTCACATGCTCCCGTGTCAGCTTACTGACCAGATAGGTCGGGATCTGGGAGGAATCCGCAAAGGGTTCCCCAAACATGTGGCTCAATTTGGGCAAAACTGCTTTTGCATCCTGCTCCGTAATCGTCAGCTGCGTATGCTCTGTCCCCAGATGCGCAGCGATGGCAGCAGCAGCCTCCGCTTCATTGTAGGCAGCATCCTCCATCCCAATTGTGAAGGTTTTAACCTTCCGGTCAGAAATCGACTGCATCAGGGAAACGACAGTAGAGCTGTCGATTCCTGCTGACAAAAATGCCCCCAGCGGCACGTCTGCCATCATCTGACCGCGGATGCTCTCCGTCAAAAGCCGTTCCAGCTCTTCCGATGCTTCCTGCCTGCTTCCGGTAAAGGGCTGCTCCTGTCCTTTTTTTGCAGTTTCTGCCATGGACCAGTAGGTTTCGATCCTCCAGTCCCGATAGGGCTTTTCCAGACGCAGGATTTTTCCCGGCTCTAACTTATAAATACCCTCATAAATCGAATACGGTGCCGGAATATATCCGTGGATCAAATACAAATCCAGCACGTCTTTGTTAATTTTTCCGCAAAAATCGGGAAGCGCCGCAATTGCCGTCAGCTCGGAGGCAAAGACAAAGCTCCCGTTCACCAGCCCATAATACAGCGGTTTTTCCCCAACTCTGTCCCGCAAAAGCCAGAGCTGTTCTTCTTTCCTGTCATAAAGTGCAATAGCAAACATTCCCTTGCACAAACGGATTCCCTCTTTTATGCCATAGGCTTCCAGGGCTTCGAGTAAAATCTCCGTATCCGAGCTTCCATGCAGCGCTCCCAAAAGTCCTTCCCTGCGCAGCTTTTTTTCTACCTCCCGGCAGTTATAGATTTCGCCATTGTAGGAAATCACAAACCGTCCGCTATGGGAAACCATGGGCTGTGCACCGCCCGGCGACAGATCCAGAATGGAAAGTCTCCGATGTCCCAACGTCACGTCCTGACTGTCGTTACACCAGCTGCCCTCTGCATCAGGTCCGCGGCTTATCAGCTGCTCTTTCATCCGTTCCATATCCTCCCGCCAGGTTTTCTGACGGTTGCAAAATCCTGCAATTCCGCACATCGGGACAGCCTCCTTTCTTTCAGTCTGCGACCTCCGGTGCCCAGTTTTCTTCTTCGATATCCTTCCGGCAGCTTGCCTCTGCCTCGCTCTGCTTCTGCTGATACAGCTTCCAGGCGCTGTCCCAGCTTTCGTAGCCCTGCACGCTGCGTCTGTCCGGCAGCTCGTAATGACTGTCCAGATACTGTCGCAAAAACTCCGTGCACTTTCCTTCGCCGAGAGCGTTTACATGTCCGCCGTAATCATAAAAATCCGTCGAAAAATCCAGCCCAATCTCATCAATATGCTGATTGAAATCCAGTACCGGATAGCCGGCGGCTTCAATCCGTTCTGTCAGGTCGTTGAACTTCATCCGCGCCTCTTTTTCCATCCCATACGGCGACAGGATAAACAGCGCGTCCTTGCCGGTCGAATCGATATAGGAAAGCAGATCATCCAAAACCGCTAACTGCTCTTTGGCAGGCTCCATTTTTTCTGTCACATCAGAATAATCCGTCCAGTCCACCGGACCCACTCCCGTTTTGATTTCCAGACCCTTTAACAGATTTTTCTTTTCATAGCGCCAGCACGCCAGCTGATCCGGCAAAAAAAGCGTTTTCCAGTTGGAATGATATTTGAAAATATCAAAATAGTAGGTGTAGCGTTCGCTCCTGTCGCTGACGAGCGCATTGATTGCATCCACACGGTTTTTCGAATATTTCAGGTTATCTGTCACCCCGCGCGTGAATATCATCGTATCCTCCCATTCCTCGTCCGGCATGGAAAACATCCGCATCTCAATGATAAACAGCGACGGGTCCTGGGTTTTTTGCGCCTCTTTGAGCAAATATTTGATCGCTTTGGGGCGCTGGTTATTTGTCGAGAGCGGATACGCTGCAATGCCGCTTTTCCCGTAGAGCGCAGGCGCGCTGTAATAAGGATACACCGGGCTCGAGCCCACCAGGATCGCATCAATCGTATTTTCTTTTTCCGCATAAAATCCGGTAAAACGGTCCTTTACATCCCCGTTTGTCCGGATGATGTAAGTCACCGTCACCAGAAGCCAAAGGAAAACGGTCAGAAAAACAACCGCTTTCAGTGCCTGTTTTTTTGTCATTGTAATCTCCACTTTGCATACGAGCCTGCGCTGCGTATGCAGTCCCGCCGGACACGTCTGACGGTACGGTCAGTCGTATCACACCTTGAAATTCTGATAAATAAATTCGGACGCGCTGTAACCCGGTCCGTATTTCCCCAGCAAAATCACATAAAACAGCAGCGCATACAGCGCGATCCAGCGCAGCCAGATCGGCTTTTTCTCCAGGGTAACGCGCATATCCTCTTTCTGGTTATGGATCGTAACCCATGCAGAGAACAGAATCGAAACCGCCAGAATCATCAGTTCTGTCCAATCCAGGCCCAGGCCCGACAACACGCCGTTTCTAAACAGCTGCAGTCCCAGGCCCGATACGCCCCGTCCGAGCACCCGAAGGGCATCCGGAACCGTCGCGCTTCTGAAAAAGACAAGTCCGATCATGACAAGGAAAAAGGTGCGCACGCGCTGAAACAGGATAAATCCTTGCTTTTCCTTATCGATATGAAAAAAGGCACTCCACTTGAGAAACAACGGCTCCCTCATCTTGCCGGAA
>OGDF01006110.1_pt1 | contig 12200 bp, 9 predicted proteins | sample 1570141 | NCBI WGS metagenome assembly OGDF01 (sample SAMEA4370581, study PRJEB24528) | human gut metagenome | reverse complement strand
AGAAATGTCGCAACGGGTGATAACGGTGCGCTTGCGAGCCCCATACCGCTGATGGCCGCAGATTCCCGCTTCGGCGATTGGGGTTTGCGGGCTTTCATAGCGTAATGGTAGGGTGAGGAAACCGTGATGACGATGCATGCCATACACGTGTTACATCTTATCACATTTCATCACTTAAACGATGAGGGGGTCATATGGCAAGACTATCGGTCGCGCCACGTGCCAAAGACGACGCCAAGTTCGCAACGTTTTTGGACGAGTACGAGCGCAGGGTGGAGGCCACGCCGCCTGGCATGTGCGCCGTGGCGATGCAGCTCGACCTGCTGCGTGCGGGCGGATGCCAAACGTGTGGCAAGTGCGTGCCGTGCCGCGAGGGGATAGCCCATATCGAGACACTGCTCGAAGAGGTGCTTGCGTTCGACGTCGAGCCCGATGTGCTCGACGAGATCCGCGCCCAGGCCACGGTCGTGCGCGACACTGCCGATTGCGCTATCGGCTGGCATGCGGCCGAAGTGCTCCTTGCGGGCCTCAACACGTTTAAAGAAGAGTTCGAAAGCCACGTCAAGCAGGGGCAATGCCGCGAAGGTGTCGCGCAGACGGTGCCGTGCGAAACGCTGTGCCCGGCACACGTGAACGTGCCGGCATACATCGCGCTTGCGGGCTCGGGCGATTACGCTGGGGCGATCGGCATGGTTCGCAAGGACAATCCGTTCCCCACGGCATGCGCGTTCGTGTGCGAGCATCCGTGCGAGAATCGCTGCCGCCGCACGCTCATCGATGCCCCGATCAACATTCGCGGCATCAAGAAGTTCGCGGTTGACCAGCTTGCCGCAGATCAGGTGCCAACACCTGTCCCCGCAGCACCCACGGGCAAGAAGGTCGCCATCGTGGGTGGCGGCCCCTCTGGCCTGACCTGCGCATACTTCTGTGCTCTTATGGGACATGAGGTGCACGTGCTCGAGATGCGCAAGCAGCTCGGCGGCATGATGCGCTATGGCATCCCGGCGTATCGCTTCCCGCGCGAGCGCCTCGACGAGGACATCCGCGCCATCGTGTCGGCGGGCAACGTCACTGTGCACACGGAATGCCGCATCGATGCCGAGGGCATGCGCCGTCTTTCCGAAGAATACGACGCGGTGTATGTGGCCATCGGCGCCCAGGGCGGCAAGACCTTGAAACTCGAGGGGGCCGACGCCGAGGGCGTGATGAGCGCCGTCGACCTGCTCACCAAGATTGGGGACGACGAATACCCCGATTTCACGGGCAAGAACGTGGTGGTCATCGGCGGTGGCAACGTCGCCATGGACTGCGCGCGCACGAGCGTGCGTGCCGGTGCCGCGAGCGTGACGGTCGCCTATCGCCGCCGTCTCGAGGATATGACGGCGCTGCGCGCGGAGATCGACTCCGCCATGCAGGAAGGCGTCGAGATGATGACCTTGCAGGCACCCGACCATATCGAGGTCGAAAACGGCCAGGCCGTGGCGCTGTATACCCAGCCGCAGTTCATCGGCCCCGTGAAGCGCGGCCGCCCGGCTCCGCAGAGGGCGGACAAACCGCTTGTGCGCGTACCTGCCGACGTGGTGCTCATCGCCGTGGGCCAAGACATCGAGAGTGCGCCGTTCGAGGAGGCGGGCATGCAGGCCGATCGCACCTACTTCGAAGCCGACGATGGCTTGAAGTCGGTGGGCTCGCTTGACAACGTGTTCGTGGGCGGTGACTGCCAGGTTGGCCCGAAGACCGTGATCATCGCCATCGGCGCCGGCAAGGTGGCCGCGCGCAACATCGACGATTACCTGGGGTTCAATCACGAGCTCGATTGCGGCGTCGAAGTTCCTCCCGCGGCTGCGAACTGGCGTCAGCCCTGCGGTCGCGTGAACATCGTGGAGCGTCCCGCGCGCGAGCGCAAGGGAGACTTCGATGCGGTCGAGGTGGAGATGTCGGCCGAAGAGGCGTTCCAGGAAGCGCGTCGCTGCCTGCGCTGCGATCATTTCGGCTGCGGTGTTCTTGACGAGGGAAGGGTCCAATATGTGTAAGGTAACCATCGACGGTGCGGCCGTAGAGGTCCCCGAAGGCTCCACCATCTTGGACGCCGCGAAGCTCGCCGGCGTCGACATCCCGACGCTGTGCTATATGGCGAAGATCAACGAGATCGGCTCGTGCCGCGTGTGCGTGGTCGAGGTCGAAGGGCAGGACGGCCTGGCTGCTGCCTGTAACACCCCCGTGTTCGACGGCATGTCCGTGCGCACGGCGACCCCGCGCGCCATCTCTGCCCGCCGTCAGAACGTGAAGACTATCCTCGCAGGTCATCGCAGCGAATGCACCACGTGCAAGCGCAGCGGCACCTGCGCGCTGCAAAATCTCGCGAACTCGCTCGGTGTGGCGGACCTCGAGCGCGACCCCGTGTTCGCCTTCGAAGCGTGGGATGGGGAATTCCCCTTGCAGCGCGACGCCACCAAATGCATCCGCTGCATGCGCTGCGTCGCCGAATGCGCCAAGGTGCAGCACTGCTCGGTGTGGGAGATGTCCGGCCCCGCCTCCTATCGGGGCGTGCGCGTTGTTGGCGGCGCGCACATCGCCGACGCAGGCTGTGCCCTGTGCGGTCAGTGCGTGACCCATTGTCCGACGGGCGCTCTTACTGCGCGCGACGACACTGACAACGTGCTCGCGGCGCTTGCCGACCCTCAGACGATAACGGTGGTTCAGGTCGCGCCCGCCATCCGCTCGGCGTGGGGCGAGGGCGTGGGCCTTGCCCGCGAGCAGGCCACGCAGGGCCGCATGGTCGCCGCGCTGCGCGCACTCGGCTTCGACTACGTCTTCGACACCGACTTCGGGGCCGACCTTACCATCATGGAGGAGGCGAACGAGTTCATCGAATGGGTCAAGGAGGGCAAGCCGCGGCCCATGTTCACGAGCTGCTGCCCGGGCTGGGTGCGCTTCGCCAAGCTGCACTACCCGCAATTTGTCGCGCAGCTCTCATCGAGCAAGTCGCCGCACCAGATGTTGGGTGCCACGGCGAAGGCGCTTTTGTCCGAGCAAGCTGCCGAACAGGGAAAACGAATCTTCGTCGTCTCCGTCATGCCGTGCGTCGCCAAGAAATACGAGGCGGGCGTCCCGCAGCTGTCCTCGGAGGCCGGTCAGGACGTCGACGCTGTGCTCACCACGCGTGAGTTCGATCGCATGCTGCGCATGTTCAACGTGGACTGTGCCGCGCTGCCCGAGCAGAAGTTCGACGACCCGCTGGGAACCTCGACGGGCGCGGGAACCATCTTCGGGCGCACGGGTGGCGTGATGGAGGCGGCGCTTCGTTCGGCGGCGTTCTTCCTTACGGGCGAAAATCCCGACTTCAGCACGTGCGACACCACGGCAGCGACGCCCGATAAGCCCTGGGTCGACAAGACGCTCGAGATCGCGGGCATGCAGCTTCGCATCGCCATCGCGAGCGGTCTGGAGAACACAGCGTCGCTGCTTGATGCGCTCGAATCGGGCGAGGCGAGCTACGACTTCGTCGAGATCATGGCCTGCCCGGGCGGCTGCGTGGGCGGCGGCGGCCAGCCGATCGCCTTCAACCAGGAGCTCGCGCGCGAGCGTGCTGCGGTGCTCAACACGCTTGACGGGGCCGACGTGCTGCGCTACTCGCACGAGAACCCCGACATCGCGGCGCTCTACGAGAGACTCTATGAGCGTCCGCTTTCCGAGAAGGCCGAGAAGCTGCTCCACACCGATCAGCTTACGTGGGATATCTAGGTGCCCCACGACTTACATAGCAGTGAAGCCGATGAGGGGCTTGCACTCCTCATCGACAAGCTGTGCCGCACCCGCTCACTTTCGCTTGGCGAATACGAGCGGCTCATCGCGCAGCGCACGCCCGGCACGGCCCGTGAGCTTGCGAGTCGCGCCGATGCCGTGCGCAGACAGGTATACGGCACGAAGGTGTTCACCCGCGGGCTCATCGAGGTGTCGAGCTTCTGCAAGAACGACTGCCTGTACTGTGGCATTCGTCGGTCGAATGCAACGGCGCGTCGCTACCGCCTTTCCGCCGACGAGATCGTTGAGTGCGCAGATAAAGGCTATGAGCTGGGATTTCGTACCTTTGTCTTGCAAGGCGGGGAAGACCCTCGGTTCACCGATGACGTGCTGTGCAGCATCATCGGCCGGATTCGGGCGGCGCATTCCGACTGTGCGGTCACGCTGTCGTTCGGCGAGCGAAGCCGCAAAAGCTACGAGCGCCTGCATGAGGCGGGCGCCGAACGTTACCTGCTGCGCCACGAGACGGCAAGCCCTGCGCTCTACAGGCGTTGGCATCCCCCCGAGATGTCGCTTGAGAACCGCATGCGCTGTCTTTCCGACCTGCGCGAAATCGGATATGCGGTGGGTGCCGGCTTCATGGTGGGCGCACCGTTCCAAACCGCGGCCGACCTTGCGTGCGACCTGCGCTTCATCGAGCGGTTCCAACCCGAGATGTGCGGCATCGGCCCGTTCGTGCCGCACCATGCGACGCCGTTTTCCGCCTTTGCGCCAGGCACGGCGGAACTCACGTGCTATCTGCTGTCGATCATCAGGCTCATCAAGCCGAATGTGCTTCTGCCTGCGACGACGGCTCTTGGCACAATAGCCCCCGATGGGCGCGAGCGGGGAATCCTTGCCGGCGCGAACGTCGTGATGCCGAACCTTTCGCCGGTTAATCGCCGCAAAGACTACGATTTGTACGATAACAAGATATGTACGGGTGAAGAGGCTGCGGAATGTCGCGGCTGCCTGGGCGCGCGCATGCTGTCGATCGGCTACGAGCTCGTTGTCGATCGCGGTGATATGGCGCCCCTGCCCGAGACGTGATCGCCGTCGGGCGCTTGAAAGCACGAAAGAAAGAAGGACCCTATGGGGTATTCGTATAACCCGAAATCGCTCTGCGCCGATGAGTTCATCAACGACGAGGAGATCTTGGAGACGCTCGCCTTCGCCGACGCGCACAAGGACGACGTGCAGCTGTGCTACGACATTTTGGAGAAGTGCAAGCCCCACTTGCACCCGGCAAGCGAGCACGGCGCCATGATCACCCATCGCGAGGCGAGCGTGCTTCTGGCCTGCGATGACGCGGGGGTGAATGCGGCCATCAAGCAGCTTGCGCACGATATCAAGCAGGCTTATTACGGCAACCGCATCGTTTTGTTCGCGCCGCTGTACCTGTCGAACTATTGCGTGAACAGTTGCCTGTACTGCCCCTATCACGCCAAGAACCGCGAGATTCCGCGCCGCAAGCTCACGCAAGACGAGATTCGCGCCGAGGTCATCGCGCTGCAGGATATGGGCCACAAGCGCCTGGCCATCGAGGCGGGCGAGGACCCGAAGCACAACCCCATCGAGTACATCCTCGAATCGATGAACACCATCTACTCGATCAAGCACAAAAACGGTGCCATCCGCCGCGTGAACGTGAACATCGCCGCCACGACGGTGGAGGAGTACCGCATGCTCAAGAAGGCCGAGATCGGCACGTACATCCTGTTCCAGGAGACGTACAACAAGGAAGGCTACAAGCGCCTGCACCCGACGGGGCCGAAAAGCGATTACAACTGGCACACCGAGGCGATGGACCGCGCCATGGAGGGCGGCATCGACGACGTGGGCTTGGGCGTGCTGTTCGGGCTCGAGAGCTACCGTTACGAGTTCGCGGGCCTTATCATGCATGCGGAGCACCTGGAAGCCGTGCACGGCGTGGGCCCGCACACTATTAGCGTGCCGCGCGTGAAGCCCGCCATGGACATCGACCCCGACGTGTTCGACAACGGCATTCCCGACGAGATGTTCGAGAAGATCATCGCGCTCATCCGCATCACGGTGCCCTACACGGGCATGATCATCTCCACGCGCGAGAGCCAGGCGGTGCGGGAGCGCGCGTTGCGCTACGGCATCAGCCAGATTTCGGGCGGGAGCCGCACGAGCGTGGGCGGCTACACCGAGCAGGCGCGCCCGCACGACACCGAGCAGTTCGACGTGAGCGACCAGCGCACACTCGACGACGTGGTCTCGTGGCTGATCGATCAGGAGCATGTGCCCAGCTTCTGCACGGCGTGCTACCGCGCGGGGCGCACGGGCGACCGGTTCATGAGCTTCTGCAAGAGCGGGCAAATCTTGAATTACTGCCACCCCAACGCACTCGTCACGCTTGCGGAATATCTGACGGATTACGCCAAGCCCGATACCTCCCAAAAGGGCTTTGCGCTCATCGAGCGCGAGCTGCTCAAGGTCGAGGACGAGAAGCGGCGCCGCCAGTGCGCTGAGGCGATTTCTGCGGTCATGCACAAGGGCGAGCGCGATTTGCGCTTCTAGCGAGGTTTTCGCACAGTGCGCAAGGCGTGCTGCGATAGCAAGGCGAAAGGATGGCTCCAACATGGGTTTGAATGAGACGCCTTCAGGCGAGCGCGTGCGGATCGGGTTCTTCGGCGTGCGCAATGCTGGCAAGTCGAGCCTGGTGAACGCGGTGTGCGGGCAGCAGGTAGCGCTTGTGAGCGATGTCGCCGGCACCACGACCGATCCGGTGCGCAAGGCTATGGAGCTTCTGCCGCTGGGGCCGGTCGATATCGTGGACACCCCTGGTATCGACGACGTCGGGGAGCTGGGCGCGCGCCGCGTCGAGCGCACGCGCGAGACCTTGCGCACCTGCGACGTGGCCGTGCTCGTGACCGACGCCACGCGCGCTCTGGTCGCAGCCGAGCGCGAGCTTATCTCCCTGTTCGAGGAGCTCGGGCTGCCCTTCATCGTGGTGCGCAACAAGGCCGACCTTCTGTCGGGGGAAGGGGTTGCTGCGGGTTCGGGCGGCGCTACCGGGGGAGCCGCATCGGGCGCCGCCGACGCTTCCATCGCCCAGGTTGTCGCCGCCCCCGACGTTGGCGCCCCTGCCGCCCCAGCTCGCGCAGAAGTTCTTGCAAGCGCGCGCACGGGCGTGGGCATAAACGAGCTGAAGGAAGCCCTCGCGCATGTGGGTGGATCGGCCGCGCATGAGCGCCGCGTTGTGGCAGATTTGCTCTCGCCGGGCGACAAGGTGGTGCTTGTCGTTCCCATCGACTCGTCGGCGCCGAAGGGCCGCATCATCTTGCCGCAACAGCTCGTCTTGCGCGACGTTCTCGACGCCCATGCGAGCGCCATGGTCTGCCAGCCCGAAGAACTCGCCGACCTTCTGGCGGCGGTGCACGGCATCCGCCTCGTGATCACCGACTCGCAAGCGTTTCAAAAGGTTGCTCGCATCGTTCCCGAAACGACGCCGCTCACGTCGTTTTCCCTTCTCATGGCTCGTTATAAAGGCGATCTGCGCACGCTTGTGGAAGGCACGGCGGCGCTCGGCGCTCTTACCGACGAGAGCCGCGTGCTCATCTCGGAGGGCTGCACGCACCATCGTCAGTGCGAGGACATCGGAACGGTGAAGATGCCCGCGTGGATCCGCGGCTATTGCGGCGCGAATCCGACGTTCGAGTTCACTCAGGGGCATGGGTTTCCCGACGACGTCAGCGGCTACGACGTGGTGGTGCATTGCGGCGGGTGCATGCTCAACGAGAAGGAAATGCGCTGGCGACAGAGCGTGGCGGCGAGAAGCGGTACGCCCATGGTGAACTACGGCGCGGCAATCGCCTGCGTGCACGGCATCTTGGAGCGCAGCTTGCGGCCGCTTATGTGATGCGGATCCGAATCAAGGGGCGAAATTTAAGACCCTACGTGGAAAAATCCCTGTTGCTTCTTCAAATGCGCGCCCTGCGGTGTTATTTTTTCACTTTACTGTCCTTTTAGAGAGGGATGCAGATGGTGGAGGAAAAACAGGAGGCGGCTTCGGAGGCTCAGGCGCCTGAAGCTTCGGGAGAGAAGCCCGCGGCCGCTTCTTCGGGAGAGACGTCCGGCAGCGCGAGGTCGCTCGGCGTTTTCTCGTTCGAGGGAGACATGCCCCTCGCTCAGGCGATACCCCTGGGATTGCAACATGTTCTGGCCATGTTCGTGGGCAACCTGACGCCGCTTTTGATTGTGACGGGCGCGTGCGGTCTGGCGGGAGCTGAGTTCGCCGATGTCCAGCTGGCGCTGCTGCAGAACGCCATGTGGATCGCAGGCGTTGTGACTTTGGTTCAGCTTTTCGGCATCGGCCCTGTTGGCGGCAGGGTTCCTATCATCATGGGCACGTCTTCGGGCTTCATCGGCGTGTTCAATTCCGTAGCGGCGTCGATGGGCGGCGGCCTTGTTGCCTACGGCGCCATCATGGGCGCTTCGATCATCGGCGGCCTGTTCGAGGCTGTGCTCGGTTTCTTCCTGAAGCCGCTGCGCCGTTTCTTCCCGTCCATCGTTACGGGTACCGTCGTCCTTTCTATCGGCCTGAGCCTCATCAGCGTCGGCGTCAACGCGTTCGGCGGCGGCAACAGCGCGGCTGATTTCGGTTCCCCCGAGAACCTGTGCCTGGCGCTTATCGTCCTCGTCGTCATCTTGGCGGTGAAGCATGCGACGACGGGCTTCGTCAGTGCGTCTTCCATTCTGGTCGGCATCGTTGTCGGCTATGTCGTTGCGGGTATCATGGGGCTGGTCCTGCCTACCACAGGCATCAACTCCGAGGGTGTCGAGTACACCAAGGCATGGGTACTGAACTGGGATAAGGTCGCTGCAGCGGCATGGTTTGCCATCCCGAACCCGCTGCCTGTGGCGCCGGTGTTCGTGATGTTCATCGTCACGGCGGTCGAGACCGTCGGCGACATCTCAGGCGTCACGCAGGGCGGCATGGATCGCGAGGCGACCGACAAGGAGCTTTCCGGCGGCGTGGTCTGCGACGGCGTGGGCTCGAGCTTCGCTGCCCTCTTCGGCGTTCTGCCGAACACGTCGTTCAGCCAGAACGTGGGCCTGGTCACGATGACCAAGATGGTCAACCGCAAGGCGCTTGCATGCGGCGCCGTCTTCCTGATTTTGTGCGGTCTGTGCCCGAAGCTCGGCGCGGTGGTGTCCATCATGCCACAGTCCGTCTTGGGCGGCGCGGCCGTCATCATGTTCGCGTCCATCGTGGTGAGCGGCATCCAGCTGATTACACGCGATCCGCTGACCCCGCGCAACCTGAGCATCGTGTCGGTGGCGCTGGGCTTGGGCTACGGCATCGGCGCCAATCCCGCTATCCTGGCGGGCTCTCCCCAGATGGTAAGCCTCATCTTCGGCGGCTCCGGTATCGTTGCCGCTGCGGCGGTCGCCATCGTCTTGAACGTCGTTCTTCCCAAGGACAAGGCGATTCCTTCGAAAACGGACGCAAACGCGTAGAGGTTAGCAGATAAAGCGCAAGCGCAGAAGGCGCCCCGTGGAACGATGATTCCGCGGGGCGCCTTCTTTCTGTTCGGCTCCTATTCGAGCCCGTTTTCGAGATGCGTTTGAAGAGTTCGCAAGTCATCGGGGGTGTCAACGTCGAAGAGCTCCCATTTGCTGGAAACCTCGATGGTGCGCACGCGCTCCTTGTGCGCCTTGGCGACCACGCCGCCGCCCTTGCCGGGCGGAAGCGATCGCAGCTCGTCGAACGACCATGAGGGAAAGAGCACGGGAGCGCCCGGCGTGCCCCGAAAGCTTGCGCGCCAGATGCAATCGGGGTGGCCCTCAGCGCCGCGAAGAAGCGCAGCGAGGCTGTTTGCGCTGACGAGCGGCTGATCACCTTGAACGAACGTGACCGTGTCGCAGTCCGCCATCTTTTCCATTCCCAAGCGCACGGTGTCGTTTCTTAGGGGCTCGTCGTGCAGGACGGCTTCGACCCCTCGCATATCGCACAGACGCGCTATGTCGGGATGCCGCGTGACCACAACGCGTCTGGCGTACAGCCCATCGGTTGCTCGCAGCACGTGCTGGATAAGCGGCACGCCGCCGAGCTCGGCTATAAGCTTGTTCGCTCCGAAGCGGGTGCTCGTACCCGATGCCATGATGATGCATCCGTGCCTTGTCTGCGGTCTGCAAGCGGAGTGGGTCATGATAGGGCGGGCCTCTGCAAATTCGATGGTTGGTCAGGTGTGTTTTCGGGGATGCCCCCTGCGCCACAGTATAATAGTGAAGACTATGTAAACCTCAAATAATGGGGCGAGTGATATTATTACCTTCCAAAAATACGTGCGCCCGCAAAGCCTGGAAGAGGCGTGGGAACTCAATCAGAAGAAGCGCAACCGCGTGGTCGGGGGCATGATGTGGCTGAAGATGGGCACCCATTCCTTCGGCACTGCCATCGATCTTTGCGATTTGGGTTTGGATGCGATCGAGGAGACCGAAGGCGAGTTCCGCATCGGCGCCATGGCGACCCTGCGCCAGATGGAAAAGCATCCTGGCCTGGACGTTTACTCCTGCGGCGCGGTGGAAGACGCGCTGCGCGACATCGTGGGCGTGCAATTCCGCAACGGCGCCACGCTGGGCGGAAGCCTGTGGCGCCGCATGGGCTTTTCCGACGTCGTTGCATTATTCCTTGCCATGGACAGCTCCGTTGAGCTTTTCAAGGGCAGCGTCGTGCCCTTGGAGGAGTTTGTGCGCATGCCCTACGACAACGACATCCTCGTCCGCCTGATCGTCAAGAAGCGCCCCGGCGCCTTCGCCTACCAGGCGGTGCGCAAGCAGCGAACCGACCTGCCCACGCTCAATTGCGTGGCGGCCAAGGTGGGGGAGGAGTACCGCGTCGTCGTGGGTTCCCGCCCGGCGCGCGCGATGCTTCTTCGCGATGAGCAGGGCATTCTCGCTGGCGGCATCACCGAGGAAAGCGCTGCGGCGTTCGCCGACTACGCGGCGGGTGCCGTTCCTGTTTCCGGGAACATGTGGGGCTCGGCGGAGTATCGCCGCGCGTTGGTACCCGTGCTTGTGCGTCGCACCCTGCTGGCATTGGGGGAGGTGCGGTAATGGAGGTTGCGATCAAGCTGAACGACAAGACGGTATCCGACGACGTCTCGGCCGATATGCTGCTCATCGATTTCGTTCGCGCTCATGGCTGCTTAAGCGTGAAGCGCGGCTGCGAGACGTCGGCTTGCGGTTTGTGCACGGTGCTTCTCGACGGTGAGCCGGTGCTGTCTTGCTCCACGTTGGTTGCCCGCGCCGATGGGCACAGCGTGCAGACCCTCGAGGGACTGCAGGATGAAGCGTCCGAGTTCGTGGGTTTCATCGCCGATCAGGGCGCAGAGCAGTGCGGCTTCTGCAACCCGGGCTTCGTGATGAACACGATCGCGCTTTTGCGCGAGAACCCCGACCCTACCGATGAGGAGATTCTTTCGTACCTTTCCGGCAACTTGTGCCGCTGCTCGGGGTATGTGGGCCAGTTGCGCGGCATTCGCAACTTCCTCACCAGCAGAAACGTGGAAGGGGGCTCTCGTGAATAGGCCCGACTACCAATCGGTCGGCAAGTCCGTCCGCAAGAAGGACTCGCTGCAGCTCCTTTTGGGCAAGCCCGTGTTCACCGAGGATATCGCGCCTGACGCGCTTGTGGTGAAGCTCTTGCGAAGCCCTCATGCTAACGCCATCGTGGAAGATATCGACACGTCGAAGGCGAAGAAGATTGCCGGCGTGGTGGACATCTACACCTGGGAAGACGTGCCGGGGGAGCGCTTCAGCAACGCGGGGCAGACCTACCCTGAGACAAGCCCCTACGACCGCCTGATCATCGACCGCCACGTGCGCTATGTGGGCGATGTGGTGGCTATCGTGGCGGCCGAGAGCGAGAAGGCCGCCGAGGCAGCCCTTTCGCGCATCAAGGTGGAGTACGATGTGCTGGAGCCCGTCCTGGATTTCCGCACCGCTAAGGACAACCCCGTGCTGGTGCACCCCGAGGACAACTGGCATATGCTGTGCGACCTGGGCGGCGACAACACGCGCAACCTGGTGGGCACCACTTCCGACGCCGGCGGCGACATCGAGGCGGTGCTGGCCGATTGCGACGTGGTGCTGGAGCGCACCTACCACACGAAGGCGTACAACCAGGCTATGATGGAGACGTTCCGCACGTTCACCCAGCTGGACCGCTACGGCAGGCTGCATGTGATCTCGTCCACGCAGATCGTGTACCACGTGCGCCGCATCTTGTCGCACGCGCTCGGCATCCCGAAAAGCCGCATCCGCGTGGAGAAGCCGCGCATTGGCGGCGGCTTCGGCGCGAAGCAGACGGCGGTAAGCGAGGTGTATCCCGCGTTCGTCACCATGAAGACGGGGCGTCCGGCCCTGTGCGTGTTCTCGCGCAAGGA
>OGDF01006107.1_pt1 | contig 12203 bp, 8 predicted proteins | sample 1570141 | NCBI WGS metagenome assembly OGDF01 (sample SAMEA4370581, study PRJEB24528) | human gut metagenome | reverse complement strand
CGATTCCCTCCGTCCCAGCCCGATACAACCATGCGCCCCGCGTCCCTTCCGACATGGGGCGCATTTCCTTGGCCTGCGGAGGGGCTACCTATTCAGCGCGCGATCCAAAGCACTGGAATCCGCATCGCGGAAATCGCTTGTGGTGAGAATCTCCTGCGGAATTCGTCCACCATCGCGCAGAACATTGCGGAACTGCACACGCGTGACCACAGGCAAGTCCCTGATCGTCTCAGCAAGATTTTGCGGAACCCCTTGATTGGTTGATGCGGGCTCGCAAGCCATTCCCGCGCGCAAACGATCGCGATGACGTGCGAGCATAGCTTTATACATCCCCACATGGAGACGTACTTTGGTAACGTTGGCGCCACGTGCCTGCTCAACGATTCGCGCACCCTCGCGATCGATATCGCCCGCGTAATACACGAAATCGTACGTATAGCCGATTTCGGCAAGATAATCGTCCAGTGCATGACTCACTGCGGCCTTGCACCCGCCGCCGAAAATCACGCCACCTACGCGCGTACCGAAAAGAAGCGCGTTGCTACGGCCTCTAAGCAGGCGAACGATCTCGTCGTAGGTATCGAGGTTCTCGACCATGATGAACGGCCTGTTAGACCCGATGTTGTAAAAGCCCGTAAAATGAACAGGACGATTAGGCGTAATATGCAATGTCATCAAGTTGACGCCCGCATCGTTTAAACGCTTGAACAGGCGCTCTCCGCGCTTGCCGTCAAACGCTTTTTCATCGTTGAAAATCTCGTAGGCACGTTGCCTGCGGGACGCATATGGGGCGTCGCTATCGGCGTGGGCATCAATCCACGCCATGACCGTCGCTACATCCTGATTGAGCTTTCGCGCCGGACCTCCCTTAGGCTGAGTGGAAGCATTAGCCTGCTGTTTTGCCAATTTGGTGTTCTCGAGCTTAACGATGGCGGTGCGAGAACGCGCGTCTTTTGCAAAGCGTTTGGAAAACGGAAGCGCTTTCGCGAGTCTTTCCCCTGCCGACTTTATGAAACTGGAAGTCTTTGCATGCTGCTTATCCTCATTCGAACCGGCGGATCCGGCATCTCGATGCTGATGACGAGCAGACGCATCCCGGCGCTGATTGTGGTCGCACGCATTCTTTTGAATGGTGCGCTTCTTGGCATTATTTGACTTTTCTTTTTTATCGCTGTCGGCTTTACCTGCGGCTTGCTTCTTTGAGCTCGATGAAGTTCCCTTATTACCCTGCGATTTGGAAGCTGGCTGATTCTTAGTCTTCTTGTCGACCTCAGGCTTTTTACCAACCTCGGACTTTTTGTCAGACTCAGGATACTGCTTGGCTACAGGCTTTTGCTCTATCGTCGGCTTCGTGGATGCATTCTCCGCGGTATTTGCCAGCTTATGGGTAGCTTTATCGGCTTTACCTTGTTGAGACGCAGCTTTCGCCTGCGTGTTTTCTTTAGCTTCAGCCCATCGTTTGGCATCCATGCGCTCTTCAGCGGAACGGCGGTGAATGCGCGCGCCGCGTCCGACCTTGGAAACAAACGCGACGGGCTGAGCATCATGTCGAGCAGGCTGATTCCCCTGGTTAGTATCCGATTTGGGACCGACGCTATCGGACTTCTTATTGATGGAGGACGAATCGGGGGCACCAGAAACCGCATGTTTGGCAGACATAACGGACTTACCCTTTTGTGCAGAGGAGGCCTTAGACTCAGCGGCATCGTTCTTTTGCGCCGCAGGACGCTTTTTCACCTTGGGCGTATTGCGCGCATTCACCTGCTCGGACGCATCGACCTGCATAGGCGCAGCCGCCTCATGCTCCGTCTTCTCCGCAGACGGCGCCTCAATCTTGGCGTTGATGGTATAGAACGCCGGCTTGCCCTCTTTGCCCGTTCCCTCGATACGCTCAATCAGATCCGATTTAATAAACTCATTGCGAATCTTCTTGGTGTCCGCGTCTGCATCGACCTGTAAGAATATCTGAGCGAGCGCGCTCGACTTGATCTTAAGCGTCTTACGACCCAGCAGCATGTCCGCCACCAAGGCAGCCTGGCGCGACGAAAGCGAGGTCAGAGCAGCAATTCTTCGAGCGTAGGCATCGACATTGGGCTGATATTCGGAAAACAGCTTGACGGCCACGGTCGTCCTTTCATAACGTGCATAAACCCCGTTATCGTACAACCCCGAGCACATCAACGCAAAAACCGGACGCCCCGCATGGAGCGCCCGGTCATTAAGGCGATGCGAGCAAATACTCGCTATGTCAGCCAACGAACAGATTCGTTGAAAATCAGAGCCGATTAGGCGTTCTGAGCAGCACCGTCGGCAGGAGCCTCAGCTGCGGCAGCCTTGTCATACTCGGCCTTGCCCATCTCGGACCACTCGGGCTCCTCGTCGGGGATAGAGCCGGCGTCCTTGGTGAAGAACTCCTTGAGGCAGTTGTAGGCGACGATGACGCCGAGGACCATCAGCAGGACAGCGAAGACGAGCTGGAGACCCTTAGTAGCGGCAACAGAAGCAGCAGCGGTGGTAGCCGTAGCAGGGATGGTACCGAAGAAACCATATGCCTGGATAGCGGCAACGCAGCCCATGGTGCTCTGAACGAGCGAGGTGAAGGTGCAGCAAAGCAGGAACACGACGGGGACGTAGAGCATCCAGCCCTTGCGGCCGGTGCACTTGCAGAACACGGCAAGGGTGATCATGGTCATGCCACCGAGCAGCTGGTTGGAAGCACCGAAGAGCGGCCAGATGTTGGTGTAACCACCGAAGGCAAGAGCGAGACCGGGAAGCAGGGTGACGACCGTAGCGAACCAGGGGTTGCCGAGGACCTTCATGTAGCCGGCCTTGGAGTCGATAGCCAAAGCGTCGTTGGTCTTGGCGAAGAACTCGGAGAAGGAGGTACGGGCGATACGAGCAACAGCGTCGAGCGAGGTCAGTGCAAGAGCAGAGACGTTCATGGTCATGAAGACGGTTGCGACGGTGCCATCAATACCGAATGCCTGCATACCGCGGGCGATACCAGCAGCGAAGATCTGGAACGGGGTACCCACGGCAGCGCCGTTAGCACCAGCAGTGTTCATGGTGGAGAACATGATGCCAGCAACGATGATGGCAAGGATACCGACGAAGGACTCGGCGATCATTGCGCCGTAGCCGACCTTGACGGCGTCGTCCTCGTTCTCAACCTGCTTGGAAGAGGTGCCCGAAGAAACGAGGCTGTGGAAACCCGAAAGGGCACCGCAGGCGACGGAGACGAAGAGGACCGGGAACATCATGCCGGAAGCGCTCGTGAAGCCGGTGAACATAGGAGCGGTCATCGTGGCCTGGCCCTGAACACCGAGGACGCAGATGCCGAGCACAGCGCAGATGATCATGACGATCATCATGATGGAGGTCAGATAGTCACGCGGTGTCTTGAGCACGCTGATGGGCATAGCGCCAGCGAAGACCAGGTAGACCATAACGACGGCGAACCAACCGAACTTGTTCAGCGTGATGGGGAACTGCATACCAACAGCGAACATGAGAACCATGAGGACGACGCCGGTAACGAGTTCAGCAGCACCGGTAAGGTTGAACTTCTTCTGAGCCCAGCCGAAAGCGATGGCGACAAAGGTGAAGAGGATCGAGATGGTGCCAGCGCAGCCAGCTGCATAAGACTTAGCAGCATTGACCTGCTTGGTAGCAACATCGACAACAGGAGCAGCAAACGTACCGCAAACCATGTCGGTGAATGCAGCGATAACGATGATGCAGAACAACCAGCAGAAAAGCAGGAACAGGCGACGACCGGTCTTGCCGATGTACTTCTCGATGAGTTGGGCAAGCGACTTGCCGTTGTTCTTCATCGAAGCGTAGAGGGCACCGAAGTCATGAACAGCACCGAAGAAGATGCCGCCGACGAGGACCCAGAGCACGACGGGCAGCCAGCCAAATGCCATTGCCACGATGGTGCCCGTAACAGGACCAGCACCGCAGATGGAGCTGAACTGGTGCGAGAATGCGGTGAAGGCGGAGACCGGCGAGAAATTCTTGCCGTCCTTCATGCGCTTGGCAGGTGTGAGAGCGTCCTTATCGACACCCCACTTGTTGGCAAGCCAACGTCCATAGCCCAGATAGCCGCAGACGAGAACCGCTGCAGCTATGACCATGAGCAATACTCCGTTCATAGATACTTCCTCCTTAAGAGTGCTTTCAAAACCTACAAAAAAAACGAGGGTCGTCGGTTGCGCTCGACGGCCCTCGTTATCATCAGCCGCCCGTTATCTAACGGGCTGACTGGCATGTCAACCCGCGTTAAATAATTACTACGCTGATAATGTTTAGCTGACGCTTTTGCATGGTTTCAAAAATCCTCTTAGACATGACGGCGACTGGATTGCCTCCGTCTCCCCAATGGATGTTTCGTAGTATGTAACTTTACCGAAACAAAGTCAACCGTTTGTTTTGATTTTTTGGCTTTCGCCGATTCGTATGTATAAAACCGAAAAAGTCGATTCAAGCACTCCAAAAAACGCAGGATTTCAAAGGCACCCCATAATAATAAACCGTGCAGTCAAACGACTGCGCGGTTTAACAAGCTGCAATGGACCCTGAAGGGCCGGCTACAGTGTCATATTCGGATCAGCATCGCACGTCCAATCGGCAACCTCACCGCGCTGGAACTTATAACGTGCGACCTCGGCGATCATCGCCGCGTTGTCCGTGCAGGCATTAAGCGGAGGCACCGTCACGCGGATCCCCTGGCGCGACAGCTTGCGAATCATCATCTCGCGCAGATGCGGATTAGCGGAAACGCCGCCGCCGATGCAGTATTCCTTGCAACTCGTTGCATGCAGCGCGTTTTTCGCCTTTTTGTACTGGACATCAAAGACGGCAGCCTCAAACGATGCGGCAAGATCAGGCAGGTGAATCGTGCGGCCAGCCTCGGTCTCATGCTCGATATACAGGGTAACCGCCGTTTTGAGTCCCGAAAGCGAGAAGCGGTAATCGCCTTTGCGATTGAGCGCACGCGGGAACTCGATGGCTTGAGGGTTTCCGGTCTCTGCGAGCTTGGAGATAATCGGACCGCCCGGATAGCCCAGACCCAGCGCCTTGGCGACCTTGTCGAACGCCTCGCCCACGGCATCGTCAAGCGTTTCGCCGAGCACCTCGTAATCGCCCCACGCCTTTACATGCACGAGCATGGTGTGTCCGCCCGAAACAAGCGTAAAGATAAACGGCGGTTTAAGATCAGGTTGTGCGAGCAGATTGGCAAAGAGATGCCCCTCAAGATGGTTTACGCAGATAAGGGGCTTGTTCGCCGCATATGCAAAACCTTTGGCAAACGCCACGCCCACCACGAGGGCGCCCACCAGGCCAGGCCCCCGCGTCACGCCGACGGCAGTGAGCTCCGCAGGAGAGAGCGGGTCCGCAAGGTCAAGCGCTTCCGCCGCCTGCTCGAGCGCCGCATCGACTACGTCAACGATGACCTCAACGTGCTTGCGACTTGCAATTTCGGGCACCACGCCGCCGAAACGCGCATGAAAATCAATCTGCGTCGAAACCTGGCTTGCGAGCATCTTGCCCGCCTTGTCGATAATGGCGACCGCGGTCTCATCGCACGAGCTTTCGATAGCAAGGACGAGCTCGGCATCCTCAAGCTGTTTGCGCTGCTCGGACGTGCGCTTGGGGACCTTGCGCGGCCAGGCGCGACGCGCGGCGGCGGTGGGTTCGGGAGATTCCGCGTCCATCGGCAGCACGAGGGGAAGCGATGCCTGCATCACAAGCGCATCGTTACCGGCGCCGTAATAGTCCCGCCTGCAACCGATTTGCTCAAACCCCAGCGCGCGATAAAGCGCAATGGCGGCAGCGTTTTCCGTCTCGACTTCAAGAGATGCCGTTGTTGCCCCCAACATCTGCGCATCGTAACTCACATGTGCGAGAAGTTTGCGAGCGATACCGCGCCGACGCTGGTCGGGATCGACCGCCACATCGAGGATCTGAATATCGTTGTCGACAACCATACCGCCGGCAAAGCCCAAAAGCTTGCCGTTATCATGCGCGACCCACCAGCTGCGCGGAGCAGATACATCCTCCCCCACCTCAGAAAGGAACATATTCGCCGACCAGGCCTCATGGTGCGCACCGGCAAAGCAACGCTGCTCAAGCTCTGCCGCACCTTCGGCATCGGCAGCTCCCATCGGACGCGTTTGAAGATGACGTCCCGCCAGCTCGTCTGCAACACCCGTCAGCTCGGAGTGCTCGCTTTGATGTAAGCCCAGGCGCTTGCGCTCGTTTTCCTCGGCATCGGACAGACGCGTGTAAATCGGGAGCATGCTCGCGGGGTCACCGTTGCCCGTGGCGCCTGCCATAAGCAGAGACTCACCCGTTGGCCACCAAAGATCGCGATCAAGGCAACGCGCCCGCTCATCTTCTGCAAGCAGCTTGGAATAGCGAACGAGACCGTCACCCGTCAACTGAACATGGGTCCAATCGGACATCTCGCGCCATGTATCAAACGCAGCAGCCGCCTTAACGACGCGCTCCCGTTCGAACATGCGATGCGCACCCGCATCGTCAACGGTGTAGAGCGCCGGGTAGACCTCCCCGCGCATGGCATCGCCGACAACACCCACAAGCCCGCGTGTGCCAGCCGCCCAGGCGCGCCAAGCGCACGCATCGAGCGTGGAGGCGCCCAGCAGCGGAATGTTCGCACCGAGTGCCATGCCTTTTGCCGTCGAAATACCGATGCGGACGCCCGTGAACGAACCCGGGCCGTGCCCGACCACAATCTGTTCAACATCGGCCATAGTGAAACCGGCTTGTTCGAGCGCACCGTTTACCGTGGTGATGAGCTCAACATTTGCATGACGGCGACACATATGGTCAGCGGCGGCAACGTGTCTCTCGCCTGTTACGGCATCGCTCCACGCGACCGCACAGGCAAGCATGTCGGTCGAGGTGTCGATTGCAACGGTTACGGGCATCCTATCGTTCATCATGTTCTACAGCCTTATCGATCATGTCGGCAAGTTCCTCCGCACGCCCACCGAGCGGCTCAAGCGCTATCGTTCGCGAGTCATCATCATCCGTGTCGCGCGAAAGGCGAACGGTCAGATATTCATCGACCAAATCGTCCTTGAACTGCTCACCCCACTCAAGCAGGCAAGCACCCTCGTAACCGAGTACGTCGTAAATTCCGGTGTCCTCAAGCTCAAAGGCGTGCTCAAGGCGATACAAATCGAAATGAAACAGAGGGATTCTGCCGTTATCGTGCACCGCCATCAGGGCAAACGTCGGACTCGTAACGGGCGTATCGTCTCCCAGCCCCCGGACAACGCCCTTGGTGAGATGCGTTTTTCCCATTCCGAGGCCGCCTGTAAGAATCAGAACGTCGCCATCCTCGAGCGCGGGAGCCATCAGCTCGCCCAAATGCTCGGTATCCTGCGGCGAGGTCGTTCGATATGTAAATCGATCCAAGCGTGACAGTGCCAACCTTGGTCCCCGTTCTTCTCTTGCGTTATAACGAGTCGATTTTACTCGCCCGAGGCATCTTGTGAAACGTTCTCAACGGGATGACGTGCAAGCCAGTCTCCCAACAAGCTGAAATCTTGTTCAAGGAGTTTTTGCCAATCGGGATTGCGAAGCGCGGCAGCCGGATGGAATGTCGGCAACACAACGAAATGCCCCGCTTGATGAAAACGGCCGCGCAGACGCGTGATACCTACTTCGGTCTTGAGCACAAAATGCGTGGCGGGGTTTCCCATCGTCACGATAACGTCTGGCCAGATACTGCGAATCTGCTCACGCAAGAACGGTGCGCAGGCCAAAACCTCTTCGGGTCGCGGGTCACGATTTCCAGGCGGACGACATTTAAGCACGTTGGCGATATAAACGTCCTCGCGTTTAAGCCCCGCCAGCGAGATAACACGATTGAAATCCTCGCCCGCTGCACCCACAAACGGCTCACCCTGGATATCTTCATTACGACCCGGGGCCTCACCGATAAACATAACGCGTGCATGCGGGTTTCCCACTCCAAAGACAATGGACTGGCGCGTTTGATAGAGCTGACAAAGTCTGCAATCACCCAGCACGGCACGAATCTCCTCGAGCTTGACCTCCTGGGGAGCTTGATGCGTATGACCGGGAATATGCATGATGCCCATAGCAAACGCCTACATGTAGTATTTCTTGAGGCGCAGGCCGAAATCGCACGCGACCTCGTAGTTGATGGTTCCGCGCAAGCGCGCCATCTCGTCAATCGTGATCTGCTCGCCGCCGTCACGCCCGATGACGGTCATGACGTCGCCATACTCGGCTTCAGGAGCCTCATGGGCGGGATTGGACTGGATGGCCACCATGCATTGATCCATGCAGATATTGCCGACCTGGTGAACGCGCTCCCCCTTGTAGAGAACATCCATGCGGTTTGAAAGCGTGCGCGAAAGGCCGTCGGCGTATCCGATCGGCAGCGTGCAAATCTGAACACGCGTACGTGGAACACGATAGGAAAAACCGTAGCCCACGCCTTCACCCATCGCCGGACGGGCAACACGCGTGATACGCGCACGCACGCTCATAACGGGGTCGAGCTTTATTTTGCCGCGCGTCAGATCGCACGGCTGCATGCCGTACAAGCCAACACCCGCACGAATCATGTCATAATGCGTATCGCGATCGAGAATAGAGGCAGGAGTATTGTCGCAATGCACGATTCCGCAATCGAATCCCGCGTCCTTAAGCGAACGAACGGCTTCATCAAAACGTTTGCATTGGAGCTTGTAGTCCCATCCATCGGGCTCGTCGGCGGTAGCAAAATGTGTAAAGACGCCGTCGCAAGCAAGGCCACGATGAAAATCGATGCTCTTCACAAAGTCGATAACCTGCGTGTAATGCACACCGATACGATTCATGCCCGTCTCGATCGCAAGGTGGTAGCGCCCGACTTTTCCCTGGGAAGCCGCATACTCGCCATATGCAAGCGCAAATTCAGAGGTATAGATGGACGGCATGACATCATGCTCGACAAGCAGCGGAATAGCCTCGACGGGCGGTTCGCTCAGCAAGAGTATGGGAACGGAAATTCCCGCCTCTCGAAGCTCGACACCTTCATCGACCGTTGCCACGGCAAACATGTCCGCACCAACAGATTGCATAACCTTGGCACATTCCACGGCGCCGTGACCGTAGGCATCGGCTTTAACAACGCAGCACAGGCGCTGCCGGGGTCCCGTGAGCGCTTTAAACGCGCGCGTGTTGCGCCTTAACGCCCCACGGTCGATCTCGACCCACGACCATCGTGTCATAACGGGCTTTCCAGCCATAGCTACTCCTCTGAGCCGTTTCCGATGCCGAGCTCTTTAAACGCCTCGTCCGAAGCGAGCTGCATAGCGTCACCGATAAGATCGATCAGGTCCGTGGCGATTACGCTGCGTTCACCATACTGGGCAGCGGCCGCGTAACCGGCATACGAATGAACGGTAACGGCATAGGAGCACAGAAGTTCCCAGTTCGATTCATCCACCCCCATAGTGGAAACCGTGCCGGCAAGAATACCTGCAAGAACGTCGCCGGAGCCCGCAGTCGCCAGAGCAGAAGGTCCGTGCATCGGAAGGAGAACGCGTTCAACGCCTGCAACAGCCGTAGTCGGCCCCTTGCAAACAACGACAAGATTGCTCGACCCCGCCGCCCACAGAATCCTATGTGCCGCATCAAGCGCGCTGCCAAGATCATCGACCTCTTCGCCGCCGACCAAACGCGAAAGCTCGCGATAATGCGGCGTCATGATAAGGGGAGCCTCGCGACGATACATCTCGGGCGTCTCATCGATACCATCGATAGCAAGCTTCGAAAGGCAGTTGAGCGCATCGGCATCGAGAATCAACGGGATATCGAGTTCGAGAAGACCGCTCACGACCTGAGAGCAACCGGAAGCGGTGGTGATTCCCGGACCGCAGAGAACGCAACTGTAGTGCTTGGCAATTTCGCAAACCGTCATACGCGCCGCAGCACCAAATGCGCCGCGCGAATCAGAAGGAATGTTAAACACGGGAATAGACGGCAGGGCCATGCGAATAAGATTTGCGCATGCATCAGGTGCGGCAACGCCTACATAGCCGGCACCTGCACGAGCGGCAGATTTGGCGGCCATAATTGCAGCACCCGGATACGCCGCAGAGCCTGCAACAACAAGCACAGAGCCACGCGAGTATTTATTGATATTGGCAGGAAGCGGAGCGAAGTAATCGACAAGGTCGGCAGACTCGACGATTTCGGCATCGTGGTCAACATCGTCAATCACCTCGTCGAGATGGTCATAGAGCTCACCGCAAACAACTTTGCCCGTATATTCTGGAGCATCGGCGCTATAGAGGCCGATTTTCGGAGCGATCATCGTAGCGGTCACATCAGCATCAATGCAATCATCCTCGACTTTACCTGACTGAGCATTAAGCCCCGATGGGACATCGACGGCAACAACCGCGGGAGCGAGTTCATTTACCGTAGGAATCCAAATGGAGAACGGCGGACGAAGCTCGCCGTGAAATCCCGTGCCAAAAATGGCATCGACAACAACATCTGCCTTATCGATGAGGTCCTCAAGTTCGTCACGCGAAGGACCGACAAACACGTTAACGCCACGACCAGCCGTACGACGTGCAACATGACGAGCAAGCGGAGCAGGAATCTCATCAGGTTCAACGGGAGTCACAACATCGACCGTGATGTCCTTGTGGGCCAAAATGTCAGCTGCAACCCAACCGTCACCACCGTTGTTACCAAAACCGCAAAGAACGACAGCATGCTTAGGATCGAGTTTTTCAACCTGAGTTGCGGCAAATTCGCCCGCAAGCTCCATGAGTTCGGCTTTAGATGTACCTGCCTTTTCTATCAGGTCTTCAAGATGACGAACCTCATCACAGCTCAAAACGGGTTTCATTTATACACTCCCATGTTCGACAACCGAAACACCGGTCGTATCGGAAATTTCAGAATCTTGGATACGCTCAAGCTCATCCAAGACAGACCTGGCCTCTTTAAATGACTGAGCAATCAATTCCTTCTCGGAAACCTTAGCATCCTTAGGTTTAGGACGCGTTTCCGGAGTAATCGTCATCGCGTTAGCAACGGCAAGCTCGGAAGTAAGTGAAAGGGAAAGCGCAACCTCAAGAACACCTTGCTCTTGAGCAATCTCTGCAGCACGACCAGATAGTACGGCTACAGGTTTCCCAGAGGAATCGCGAGAAACAGAAACATCGCGCAATCCCACGCCGGAGGAGAAGCCCGTACCCAAGGCCTTAAGAACAGCTTCACGAGCAGCAAAGCGACATGCATAGTGAGAAGCAGGGCGAGAGGAAGCATCGCAGTAGCGCCGTTCCTCATCAGTAAAAACACGTCTGATAAAAGCAGGCGTCGTATCGAGAATCTTGCGCATACGAGAAATTTCGACGATATCGACGCCGATTCCAGCCTCTGCCATGTTCACCTCCAGCAACGTCACATATAACAGATATTGTAGCCCCAAAAGAGAGCCTGAAAGTTCAAACAAAAACAGAGAGAATAACTTTACGAGTAATAAGAAATTGGAAACGCGACATCACGTGCCAATACAAAAAGGGGCCGCGGGGGATACCCCCGCGGCCCCCTCCGGGCCAAAAGGTCCGGTGCCGTCCACCGGTCGGCGGCGCCCTGGCCTCCCACGGGCTGACCCCGCAGTACTCTCGGCGCGATGCGGCTTAGCTTCCGGGTTCGGAACGGGACCGGGCGTGCCCCGCATGCTATGGCCGCCGACCGGTGGGCGGCGCCCACCTGGCTGCCCGGGTCTCGACCTGAGTGCCCTGGGGGCCGCACAGCGATTCGAGGGGGAGAGAGCGTCCGTCGGCACCCGTCGAGCGGCAAGCCCGCGGGGCCCCGGCGGAAGATGCGGGGAGAAAGAGCTCGGGCGATTAGTACCGCTCGGCTGAGGCGCTCGCGCGCCTTGCACCTGCGGCCTATCGACCAGGTGTTCTACCTGGGCCCTTACCGGAAGGAGAACTAATCTCTGGAACGGCTTCCCGCTTAGATGCCTTCAGCGGTTATCCGCGCCGCACGCGGCTACCCGGCCATGCCGTCGGTCGACAACCGGTTCACCGGAGGTGCGTCCACCCCGGTCCTCTCGTACTAGGGGCAGCCTCCATCGATTCTCCTGCGCCCGCGGAGGATAGGGACCGAACTGTCTCACGACGTTCTGAACC
>OGDF01006101.1_pt1 | contig 12215 bp, 7 predicted proteins | sample 1570141 | NCBI WGS metagenome assembly OGDF01 (sample SAMEA4370581, study PRJEB24528) | human gut metagenome | reverse complement strand
AGTTTCTTTTTGACTTACAGACACTTACAAAATATATACTGGTTCAAGCGTGGGAGTCTTACTTTGCTTATCCTCAAATACAGGCCTTGGCGTGCCCATCGAAAGAGATAAGCAACGCAGCCAGTCCACGTCAGGATGATATACAGTAAAACACCACACCCAATAGAGAGCGTGGATGACTGATGAGTCATCGCAAGTGGACGTTCCCGTTGCCGTTTCTTCTTTCTGAAAAATTTCAAACCGCCAAGTTTGTATCGTGAAAGAAAAACGTCAGTAACGTCTCAAAATAATATGTCTATTCTCTTGTCCACAGATGTTTGTCTCAGAACTTAATGAACATGCATTGGCCTGAAACTTACAGCCTTATGGACAATTGAATACTGCAAATATAGTAATTATTCTAATATCTGCATATAAATTTCTATACGCATCACTGCCGGAGTATCCGCTTTCCAGCAGTTACGAACCGCCATCCCGGTCGGCTCTGCCTCTGGCCGCCCGTCCTGCCGGTCCGTTGCTCGATTTCCATGAGACTTCGTGTTGTTTCGCGAGTGATATTACGAAAATATGTCAGACTACCTGGCGGGTGATTTTGCGGGGATATTTTGTGTAACTGCTTGTTAGTATGATGGTTAGGGGAATGTTTGGAGGAAATGCAGCTGCCAAGTCCTATGAAAAAAGGTACAACCTGGCGGGTGTTAGAAAGAGGTGTTTTGAGCGTATTACGCTGCTATGTAATCAGTTATGACACATTGTAATAATACTGCTTTCTGCCAGGTTGTCCGAAAACTACCGCAGGTAATATTGCTTATTGTGCTTTTCGTCAACAGAGGACAACTATTTGTTTCTTAAATTTTCGATACGCTCAGTTATGAGTCTTTTTGGGAGACGACTGTTGGATTGAAGAAGACGTTCCAGGCTTCGGCTTTGCGGGTCAATCATGGTTCTGAGGGTTTATACGGTCAAGGAGATGCTGGATCTTATCTTCGCAGTAACGGCGCCGCGCATAACGGATTAACCGACTGCGGGATATATCAAAATCTGAGAAAGCCTCCTGATAAATATGGTAGAGTTCACTACCTCGGAGGAATTCAAATTCAGGATTTAGAACGATGTCCACCAGCATTTTCTCTGCCGTGGGTACTGGCAGTTCTTCAAAGGTATCAATGGGCGCCTCCGAAGTTAGCGTATGGAGCACAATGCAATCTCTTGTATTCCCAAACTTGACGAACTCTTCGTTGGAGGGACTGGGCAGTACCATCACATTTGGATACTTCTCACGGATGGCATCCGGGAATGATTGCTCCAGTAGGCGCTCTACATCAACGATGACCATCTTGATATTGGGCACATGGAGCATAAATGGAATGACGCTGGCTGCATCCCAAATACAGAAATCGGCCAACGGATAGCGCTTTTTCAGATACTGAGCCATTTCCTTCGTATCGGGCTTCAGAGTAAGTTGCAGACGTGGTTTAGTATTATCACTTAACTGGTACTCTCCCCAGCCGGTTTTAATGAGACGACCAGATGCGACCAGGCGGTCCAGTTGTGTCTGCAGGCCGCTACGAGCCGGAATTCTCTTTTCATCCAGCCATACAGAAAGATTCTTTCTGCGGAAAGGGCCTCGCTGCAGAGCACCATAATAAACGATATGATCTGAAAGGGTCATTCTATTCTGTTTGATATCACAAAAGTAATACAATTCCGGCAAGAAACAAATATTTCCTGCCAATTTTGTATAACTTTTTAAAGGTGCTCATTCAGTGATTCTACTCGCTCATGTAGCACTGACCGCCGCCGGCATATCCGATGCGTTGCCCTGAATAAGAAAATGTCCGGTAGAACCGCCTTTGCCCGGACAAAACAACCAAAATCAGCAGTTTATCCGGCGGAAAACGTTTTAAACCGAACAATTTTCGTAGCACCAGCCCCAGTGAGGGAAATTCTCACTACCAACTAGGCACCGACGAGGCGACAGTTGATACCGTCACGCAAGCGACAGGAGTCGGAACTCAGGACGCGAATTGCGAAGCACCTGAGCGGACGAGTCCGAGCTCCTGGCGCATCCATGCCTCATCAGTAAGTAAAATCACCCCTGTTACAAACAACTGTAACAGGGGTGATTTATTCTGGAAATAATAAAGTAAGCACCGAAAAACAACTTGGTAAAGATCTGCGATGGATTTCCGAGGTAAGGGATTCAACCGAATAGACGCACAAAAACCACCAAATTGTTTTCTAAGGATTAAAGTATAACACCTGCAGGAGTGATACGGATCTTGACTTCGGAATCACCTTTTTCGAGTTCGATCTTGAACCAGTCGCCGGATGGGGTTTCCACGTACTCGGCGTCGTCAATTTTCCAGGATGGATATGAAGCGTTCAGCTGAGCGAGGACTGCTGCAGGGAGCTCATTCTTGCGGACATCCCACTCGGTGCGGAGCCAGTTGTAATCCTTGCTGAAATACACGTCCTTGCCACGGCCTTCATGAACGATCTCCACTTCGAACTCGCCATCATCAAATTCAGTATCCATGATTACCGCTCCGGGATACTTCTGAGCCACAAATTTGGAAAGCTCAGACTGAATGTCAGCCGGGAGATAATCCTCGTAATCGTAGTCAGAATCGATATCCACAACGGTCTTGATAAGCGCACCGCTCTCAGAATAATACAGATCCACTTCCTTCTCGATATTGCCGGAACGAATCTCTGCTTCGATGACATAGAAAGTCTCCATGCCGCTTCTCTCGAGCTTGTCAATATCCTCAACCTTCCAAGTAGCATACTCACTCGCCTGGAACGCCGCCTTAACAACCTCTGGGAGAGCATCGTACGAAATCTCACTCTCAGTCATACACCACTGTCCGGCTCGGTTGAACCATACTGAAAAATCAAATTCAGAACCTCTGGAACGTGTCGCCACCTTGTTGAACTTCGCCACATAATAACCATTCTTGGTCGTCCATTTCACATTTACCGCATCAGGGTAACGCTGAGACAACTCTACTTTTGCTTTCTCGTTTATCTGGCTGTCAGCCGAAGCTTTATTGCAGCCTGCAAGTGTCATCAGGCAGATGCACATTGCTGTAATAAAAAAATTTTTCATTGCACTATAATTTATTTATTTATAACTATCTGTCCAATCCGATCATGTTCAGTCGCTTGTCGAACTTCAGCTCCATGCCATTGTCCAACTCCAGCTCCAAATCGCCATCATCATACTCAGCCTTGACGATACAAGCTTGCGGATAAAGATCATTGACCTTAACAACAGCGGGCTGCGGGATAATTTCCTCAGGGATGCCGGTGCGGTAGCGGCTGATTTCCTTCCACTCGCCGCTGCGGCGGAACTCGAGCTTTGTTCCGTCAGTCAGCACGACCTCATAGGACATTTTCAGCAGGTCCCGGTCCTCCTTCGCGAACGCTATCTTTTCATCTTGAAAATGCTCCGAAATGAACGCTAAAACATTGTCAGGCAGCGATTCAGGACTTGTCGCCTTGTCACGCACGAGCGTCGACAGGTAGTATCCCAATGCCCCTGCGGCCGCTAGCGAAATGATTACTAAAATGACCTTCTTAAACATAATACTGCTTTGTTTGTATTGCGAAATTATAGTACAATTCTGGAGTAAATCTGTAATTTGCCGCCAAATTCGAAAAAAATTTAAAATTTTACGCAAAATCGATGCATCCCGTTCATATAAGAATAGGTCAGCCGCATCCCGTTCCTGTCGGCAATAGTCTTGGCCAGCGCCAGCCCGAGCCCGGTCGACCCCTCCTTCTTCGCCCCCTGAAAAAATCTGTCGAAAATCCGTCTGCTGTCCAAAGGCGAGTCGCCACTGTTCTCCACCACCAGTTGGGTTTCTGTCAATGCCAATGTAACTTTTCCACCCTCAGGGCTGTGGACAAACGCGTTCTTTATAAGATTGGTCACCAAAATCGTGGCAAGAGTTCCGTTCATCTTTATAATCACCGGTGAATCAGGCAGTTGCACCGAACAAGTTATATTCTTACTGCTGAAAATCTCAGCATATAACTCTTTCTGAGACAGCAACATAGACGAGAAGTCCACATCAGTCTGGTCAGGGAACTGCCCGTTGTCGATTTTCGTGAGAAGAAGAAGCGTCTTGTTAAGTCGTACGATGTGTCCGAGCTCGCGTTTCATCTGCACGAGTTCGCCTGTGCTCTCCTCATCTAATGTGTGATTGTCCAGCATCCAGTCGATTCTTCCTCCGAGCACAGCAAGCGGCGTCTGAAGTTCGTGAGAGGCATTGCCTATGAACTGTTTCTGTTCCTCGAAAGCCCTGTCGGAACGGTCAGTAGCGTCAGTTGTAACCTTCTCCAATTGACGGAATTCCATGATATCCGAATCTATAGACAAGCGACTGTGAGACTTCCCCGGAGTATAGGCATTGAGCCAATCAAGAATCTTGTAGAGCTGGCTCATGCTTTTCTGGAACACGAGGAGCGTGGTAACGATAACCGTCAGCAACAGAATGAGATACAACGCGAGCACCCACCAAAGGACAGTCGTTATAAGATCCTCTTTTTCGATGGTCGGGGTGGCGACTATGAGTTCGTAGCAGCGGCCTTCCCTATCCCTGAATATGGTCTTGAGAAATCTCGCAGGCTCATCCTCATCGGTCTCCCGGATATAGAAATTCGCATCGTAGTACTCCATACTGGCATGAGAATTCGCGTAACTCTCCGTGACTTCGTTGATACTGTAATGGCCGTCTGTCATAATGTTCGTCACGGGCAGTGGCTTTCCGGACAACTTCTTGACCATCAGCTGTTCTGCATAACTTTCAAGCAAGTCGTCGGCCTCGTCATTGATCTCATCCACAATGACGAAGTAGAAAATCATCGCCCAAAGGGCTATGACCGGAAGCAATGCCATCGAGAGGCGGACTGCGATGTTGTGAATCAGTTTCATTCTTTCGTGACGAGTTTGTAACCAAATCCGTAAACGGACTTGATTTCGATGTCAGCTCCGGCTTCTTCCAGTTTCTTGCGGAGGTTCTTCACCTGCGAATATATGAAGTCGAAGTTGTCTGTCAAGTAGATATCGTCGCCCCAGACAGCTTCGGCCAAGACGGATTTGTCGACCATATGGCCCGGCCTGAGGAGAAAATATTGAAGGATGTCGTATTCTTTCTTTACCAGGGTCAATGTCTTTCCTCCGACTTCGACTATGCGGCTGTCCGGATTCAGTTTCACGTTTCCATAGACGATTTCATTGCTTCCGCGCCCGCTGCTCCGTCTGGTCACGCTCTTGATTCTCGCCAGGAGTTCCGCGGTATGGAACGGCTTCGGCAGGTAGTCATCCGCGCCTTCTTCCAGCCCGATGACTTTATCCTCCAATGAGTTGCGCGCCGATAGTATGATTACTGTCAATGATTTTCCTTCTTTACGGAAGGCTTTCAGGAGGTCCAGTCCGTTTCCGTCGGGGAGCATAATGTCCAGCAGGACACAGTCGTACGAAAACATGGACAGTTTCTCCCACGCTTCGCCGTATGTCGAGGCCACTTCCACGACATAGTGTTCTTTCAGCAATGCTCTTGCAACCAGTTCTTGCAGAGATTGTTCGTCTTCTATAACCAGAATTTTCATGGCCAAAAATTACGAATAAAATCTGGAAAGATTCTGGAATTGTTCCAGAATCTTTATCGCTTACGAAGAGACTTGGCTGCGACAGGAGGTCGGACTCGCCCGCTCAGGTACTGCGTAATTCGCGGTCTGAGTTCCGCCTCCTGCCGCTGGCGTAACATGGAGGGAGAACTCGATAATTCTCGAACTGTTACATTTCATCCCAGCCGGGGTTCTGAACGAGATTCGGATTACGGATGATGGCGGAGCGGGGAATGGGGCGTAAGTATTTGTAGTCGAGCCATTTTCGGGAACATTCGTATACGAGATAGCCTTCGTTGTCGATGGAGAAACTCTGGTCTTCGCCGCTGTTCTTCACTATAATGGAGGTGCTGCTCCAGGTGTCGGAAATGGAGAATCCGGGGTATGAACATGTTTCGTCGCCGACGTAAATTCCACGCCACTTGCGGACGTTGCTGTCCACGAGAAGGCCCTTGCCCCAACGCATGATATCATCCCAGCGGAGAGTCATTTCCAAGCAGAGTTCGATGCCTCTTTCACGTCGGATTTCCAATATCCACTTATCCAGGGTTCCGGCATTATCGAGAAAATATTCACGCATGTATTTATCTGGATATGAAGGAATTACAGACTTCACGCCAGCCCTGTTCCTCAACGGGGCTATAGTCATATTCCAGACAGTTTCGTCCATCTCCCCCATTTCAGCCTTTGCCTCGGCATAATTCAGGAGCACCTCCGCGTATCGGATAATCGGAAGACTGTTCCAACTTTTCTCGGAATTCATCACCCCGTCATTGTCATCGTCGATACACCATTTAATAGGCTGGTAACCCGTCATCGTTATATTCCAGTCAGGGCTGTAAGGGCGCTCTTTTCCTCCGGTAACGCGCTTATAATCAGGTCCGACGACAGTCTGAGCCATACGTTTGTCCCTATTTTCGAACTCTTCGGTATATTTCAGCGTCTTATAATCCGCGCGGTCAGTAAACGGAGTCCCGTCCGTCATCAGATAGGTATCCATAAACTGCTTTATGAGACTGATTCTCGTGCTGGTCGTAGGCGAAAAATAAATCCACGTAGCATCATGACAGACTCCCAAAGCCTTACTGAATTCACGTCCGAAAATCACCTCTTCCGTTTGCAATGAAGCGCTTATGAAAAGCGAACGGTAATCCTTTGCGAGCGTGTACTCCCCTGATTCTATGACCTTTAGGGCTGATTCAGCTGCCGCCTTGAGAAACTTCTCCCCGCCTGTCTGCCAAGGCTCAAGTGTCGAAGGATCGACGCTGTGATATTTCCTGTAAGTCCCCTCGTAAAGGCAGACCCGCGACATAAATGCCAACGCTGTCCACTTGTTTATCAGGACCGAGCCGCGCGTGTATTCCGCTGAGGATGAGCACATTTCACCTGCCGCCTGAAGATCTTCGAGAATTTTGTCCATGACGAATTCCCGGTTATCCCTGGGTTTTGTCAATGCTGCCGTGTCGTCGGTGCTGATGGTCTTCTCATACCATGGAACTGCACCGAAGCGCTTCACCATGCCATAATAAAACCATGCGCGCCAGAAATGTGCAACACCGGTATAATGACGATAAACATCGGCATTGACAATACCCTTACAGCGGGTCATATTATCGAGCATATAATTCACGCGCCGGAGGGACTTCCAGTCGGACTCGCTCCAGCCGGTCTGGTTGTCCGGAGAGAGATTGCTGTCAGCGCGGAGCAGATCGGAGGCGACAGACATGGCGAAGCAGTCAGCCTTGGCCGAGCCTCGGGTTATGGTGCCAACCGTCGGAATCATGTTCTGGAGGAGTCCGGTGGCGTAAAGTTCGAGGTCTTCTTGCGAATGCCAGAACTCTTCGCTGGAGATTTGGTCGAACGGCGAACGGGTGAGAAACGCGTCACATGAACTGAATATCAGTATGGTAAATATGATGACTATCTTTCGCATAGTATTCAGAATGTGAGGTTTATACCGAATGTATATGTTTTCAGCATCGGGTAGGAGTAGCCGTTGCCGGTCTTTCCGAGACCCGGTGTGAGGGTGTTTTCGAAGTCGGAGTCGCCGCTGGAGATTACTTCCGGGTCGAACATGTCTGTATGTCTGAACATCGGCGACCAGGTGAAGAGGTTTTCACCGGTGAAGTATAGTTTCAGACCGGAGAGGCCTATTCTACGGCACATCGCGAGCGGGAATGTGTAGTCCAATGTCAGGTTTTTCAGCCTGATGTATGAGGCGTCCTGGAGGTAATGGTCGTTCTCCCATGTGAGCGGTCCGTTGTTTCTGTTCGCTGCGAGGGAAACCATTCTGGTCCAATACGGACGCTTGTCCATATTGGTCACAATCCAGTTGTCGGAGGACTTGTCCACTTTCACGCGGTTGTCGCCGGTCTGGCTCTTCATGAGGGCGTTATAGGCGCGGTTCCATTTCCCCCAAAAGAATCCGGATTCCGTCCATGGATACCAATCGCGTTTTCCCACGCCCTGCCATAGCATGGATAAGCCTATTCCATTCCAGTTCAATGAGATACCGAAGCTGTACTGGAGTCTCGGGGACTGGTTTCCGATAATGGTCAGGTCGCCGTGGTCGGAAAGTGTACGGTTTCCGACAGACATTTTCCCGTCCCCGTCGAGGTCCACGAATTTAAGGTCGCCGGCGTAGGCACGGAACATTTCCCCGTTCTTGAAGAATGAGTAGGACGGGCCTGCTTCGGCTTCTGCATTGGAAGCGTAGATACCGTCTGTCTTGAATCCCCATATCTCTCCGATTTCCATACCTTTATAATATGTAGTGAGATCACCGGTGGCGTTATAATATGACGTCACGTAGCTGCGGCTGTCCCAGAGCATGGCTTTAACGGAGTACGAGAAGCGTTTTCCGGCGAGTCGCATAGAGTCGTGCCAGCCTGCAGAAAGTTCCCAGCCGCTCGTCTTGAGACTGGCATAATTACCTGACGGAGCGGAACTTCCGAGCACATGAGGAAGATCTGGGCCGACGGTATAGAGATCTGTAGTCCTGCGTCGGTAGAGGTCTGCCGTAAAGCTGAACTTGTCTGCGAACATGGAAAGGTCCATACCTATGTTGTATGTGGTCACTTTCTCCCATGTCATGTTGTCCGGAACCAGGTTCGGAACGGATGTATAAGGTACGCGCATGCCGTTCAGGACTATGGTGGTGTTCGCCACTGATGAGCTGCCGGTGGCGCGCATTGTTTCGAGATACTGGTATGGGTCAATGTTGGCGTTCCCGAGTGAGCCGACGCTGACACGTAACTTAAGGTTACTTAGGCATTGACCTGAACAAGAGCGAATCCACGGTTCATCCGAGATGCGCCAGCCGGCGGAAACTGACGGGAAGAAGCCCCATTTGGAGCGGGTCGGGAACTTGGAGGAGCCGTCGTAACGGGCGCTGAATTCGGCCATATAGCGGTCTTTCAAGGCGTAATCGACGCGGGTGAAGAAGCCGACGAGGCCCCAGGATTTGCCGCCGGATTCGGTGGAGTAGTAGTCACCGTCCATCAGGGTAAAGCTCGGCTTGGACGGGTAGAGGTTCCCCTGGCGATAGGTCTTGGAGGTCTTCTGCACGTAGTCTTCCAGGTTCCAGCCGGCCATGATGGAGAGTCTGTTATAGCGTCCGAGTCCGGGGGTGAGAGTGCCGACTACGCTGGTGGATATGTAGTCCGTCTTGTAGGTTTTGTTTTCGAGGGAAGAGCTGGCCTTGTCGGTACCGGAGACGTCTGTTCCGGACCAATAGGTGTATTTGTTTTCCATCTTGTCGCGCACGTGTCTGCCGGCCCGATATGTAAAATCCGCACTGAGTTTCAGGCGATTGCGGATAATGTCTAAGGTCAATGCCGATGTGCTGGAGATGGTCATTTTGCTGTTTTCCTGCCATGATGTGCCTTCTGCGAAGGAGGTGTAGCCGGAGCGGACTGCCGTTTCGGTCCATGTTCCGTCAGGGTTGCGCAGAATGGCGAACGGGTAGGCGTAGAGGTCCAACTGCCTGGTTATCATCTGCTGGTTGTTTACCATAGGCTGATGATAGGTGCTTTTCATGAAGCTGATATTGTTCGACAATGCCATCCAAGGGCGGATTTTCACGCTGCCTTTTGCCCGGAAGTTATAGCGGCGGTATTTCTCGTCTCCTACTTTATATATGCCGTTATGGCCGTAGTATCTTCCTGACACATACCAGTTTGCGTCTTTCTTTCCGCTCTGCACTGTAACAGAGTGGGAGGTGGCCATATTGGTCTCTCGGTAGATTTCGGAGAGCCAGTTCGTCTGGCCGTAGTAGGCGTAGTTTCCGTCCGGGTTCACTTCGCATGTGGTCATGTCGCCGACGCTCTTTTTCCGTTTCAGTTCGGAGAACCACTTGTCGGAGTATGGCATGTAGTTGTTGAATTTGGACGGAACCATGGCTGCCGGGGACGAATTCATGTATGATTCCCGCCAGGCTTCCACCCATTCGACAGGGTCGGTAACGACGTTGTCTTCCCACTGGATGGTCCGGCCGATGAGTGATACAGAACCGTCGTAAGTCACTGTGGTCTTGCCCATTTCCGGGTTTCGTGTGGTGATGAGAATTACGCCGAAAGCGCCTCTTGCTCCATAGACGGCGGCTGAGGCTGCGTCTTTCAATACTGTTATGGAAGCGATGTCTTCAGGGTTGAGCGCGGTCATGTCGCCTTCCGCACCGTCGATGAGGACGAGGACTTCACCGCCTTGGCCGAGGGTATTGGATCTCTGCCCGTCAGTCACGCGGGCGTTGAAGCTGTTGTCAACGCCTCTGATGGTGATTTTTCCGGAGTGTGTGAGTTTTCCGTCGGTCTGTATGATGTTCAGTCCGGGAATCATTCCCTGCAGGGAGCGGACTACGTTCACGTTCGGTCTGTTGGCGATCTGGTCTCTGGAAAGTGTTTCGATAGAGCCTAAGATGTCGCGTTTTTTAGAGGTGCCGTAGCCGATTACAACTACTTCATCCATAGAGTATTGCTGTTCGTTCAGGACGACGTCGATATGGTTTTTGGTGCCTGCCGGTTCGGTGGTTCCTGCGAATCCGACGAAAGAGTACCGGATGATGTCGTTTGCCGCCGCCGGAAGTTCGTAGTGGCCGTCATAGTCGGTGAATGTGCCGATGTCGGTGCCGCTGATGTAGACGCTGACGCCCGCGAGGGGCTGCCCGTCCGCGTCGCGTACGGTTCCGCTGACCAGGTGTTTTATTTTTGTCAATGCCGGTGTGTCAGGGGCCATTTTCTGGAGTATGACTACGTCGTTTACTACGTTGAAGGTTATGCCGGCTGGGGTGAAGATCTCTTCGAGGAGTCGTTCCACGGGGACGCGTTTCAGGTTTATGTTGGACGCGGGCATGTGGTGGGATGAAATGGAGTTGTCGTATGAAAACACGATTCCGACCTGACGTGTTATGGCGTCGGTGACGTAGCGAAGTGTGGTGTCTTTATAGGAGATCCTTATGTCATATCGCTGTTTATCAGGTTGTTTTCCGGCGTGTGCGTCGACATGGAGAAAGCACATGGTTATCAGCGCGATAATGAACAACAGGATTCGCTTGTCGATTTTCCGTTTCATATCTTGCAAAGAAACATATTTTTCGCGAAAAATCCCAGAGGTCGCGGCTGGAAGATTTGGTTACGGCAGCCAGGCGGCGGAAGGGATTCCTATGTTCAGTTTTTGCATTTGTCCCAAGAAAACGTTTTAAGTTGCCCCAATGCTTCACGAAAATGCATTTTGTTCTGGGAAAACGTTTTAGGTGGAACCAAATGTATACTACGGAGATATTACCGTGGTGGCGGCTGGAGGTCGGACTCGACCGCTCAGGTACTGCGTAATTCGCGGTCTGAGTTCCGCCTCCTGCCGCTGACGAAACGGGGATATGGTCGGGCAAAACACGTTACAATATTATTTCAGACAACCTGGCAGGATGATTCTCGTTGATTTTTATCGTAACCAACTGATAGCTTGGTATTTATAGCACTACAGGGCGAGAAATCATCTGCCAGGTTGTAGGTTTTTTCATAGGACTTGGCAGGTGGTATTTATCACAACTCGCTGATAGTCAGCAAAATCACTCATTGACAGCCTGCCAGGTAGTCCAAAATTGGCGTGGCCAGGTTATCCGAGATGAACGTGGTGGCGGCCGGAGGTCAGACTCGCCCGCTCAGGTACTGCGTAATTCGCGGTCTGAGTTCCGACTCCTGCCGCTGGCGTAACAGGGATTCGAGACACATAATTGCTACGCAAGCCGGTCGGCGGCATGGCCTGCAGAGCGAATTGCGAAGCACCTGAGCGAACAGGCCCTTGCCGACGCCGGCAGCCATGATAATACCGCCAGGGTGTATTGACGCAAAAAGGCTGACCAAAATGGCCAGCCTTGAAAGAAGTCAGTAGTATTTAGAAGCGCTAAAGTGTTTTTAACCAATCGACTACGGCTGCTTGCCACTCGTCGTGATACTTAAACTTCTTGCTCATGCCCCAGCCGTGACCGCCAGAGGGGAAGATATGCAGCGACGCCTTCACGCCGTTGGCTTTGAGCTTTTCGTAGAGCAGCGCGGCATTAATCGCCGGAACCACCTTATCGT
>OGDF01006096.1_pt1 | contig 12221 bp, 5 predicted proteins | sample 1570141 | NCBI WGS metagenome assembly OGDF01 (sample SAMEA4370581, study PRJEB24528) | human gut metagenome | reverse complement strand
CTGATCTTCGGACAGTTGTAAAGTTCGATATCGGTCAGGTTTTCCATCTTGTCCCAATCCTCATCCTTGAATTCCTGCGCAAACTTACCATAAACAGGATCGTCAGCATTGTAGAACTTCGCACAAACCTCATCGGATGTGATAGAAGAGTTACCGATATAGAACTGCTGCAACTTAGTCAGGCGATAGATGGCCTTAGATACACCTGTAATCTTGTTGGTCAATGTACCGATCTGTGCATCCTTCAGATTGATGCGGCTGTCCTTCTTGATTCTGTTCTTCGGTGCCACCTTAGGATCTGAGTTGTAGCTTTCTACAATCATATCCGACATATTGGCACGTGGGTCATACTTCAGGAACTTGTTCTCATAGTCGTGACGCATGCTGCTCTTCTTTGCTGCAGTCAGACTGTTTGCATCATAATCATTGAAGATGTTGGCACCAATCTTCTCATCGTGAGAACCGAGGTTGAGCACCTGGAGTTCTGTCAGCTGTCCGATGGCATCAGGTACGATTCCCTTTGCTCCGAAACCGGCGATGATAAGACCGATGACACGGCCGTTGCTGTTGAGCGTTACGCCCGGCTGTTCGCCCCACATATCGAGTTCCTTGTTGAAGTTCCAGTTAGCTCCCTTGAAGGTAGCATCACCATAGAAGCTCCACTCCTTACCCTGGAGAGATTCCCAGATAGCCTTCAACGCCTCATAGTCCTTGATATACTCCTTTGTCTTGGAAAGGAGGATAGGCACCTGAGCTTTATCATTGAGTTGATTGTCCTCTATAATGAAAGTCTCACCCTTTACAGGCTGGGTCTCATACTTGGTCTTCACCGCACCTGTCTTGCCGTAGGTGGTATATGAGGTAACCTGATAGGTACCGGCAGGCAGCCATACGGTAGAATCGCAGTAAGCTGTACCTGTGTCCATATACTTATCGTTCTCATTGTCAGGATTCTGATTCTCCTTGCTTCCCTCCTTGTATTTCACCTTCAGTTCAGGGAAAGTATAGGTCTCACGGGTAAAGAGATTAGTTACGCTGACATCAACGAGACGGATGTTAGAGAAGAGATACTCAGTACCACCGGCACGGGTCTTCTCCCACTCCTTCACGAGATTGAACTTCACCTTACCACGCTCCACAGTCTCCACCATGAGGTTCTGTACTTCCAGACCGCCACCTACTACAGTGAATGTTTCGCCGGCAGAAGAAGCCAGCAACTCCTCGTCTACCGCATCATAGAGATAGAAACCGATGACGGTGTAAGTACCCGAAGCGAGTTGCAGTTTTTCACTTCTCAGACCATACTCTGCATTCTCTGAATTATAAGAATTGAGCACCAGTGTCTGAGAGACAGTTGTACCGTTGTGCTCCATGACCACCTTGATTTTCTTGGCATCATCCAGTTTCTCAAGTTTGTCAAGGGCAGTAGCACGGGTAGCTCTAGAAGAAACCTTCTTGCTGAGCGTGAACTGCACATATCCGTATGTGCCGTCCCAGCCTCCGGTCTCATCATCCGAGCAACTTGTTGCTGCAAAGGTCAGGAGAGAGACCAAGAGCAACAAGAGTGCCTTTGAAAATATTTTCATTCTGTTCATTACTTTCTAATTTTTCTGATAGAAGTATGTTTCTTACTCATTCCCTCACCAGGAGATTCAACAACAAGAACCTTTACAGGAGTTCCGTTGTCCTCGAATACCATAAATATCGGAGTAGCAGCAGGAACCTTTACGAAGAATACCCAGTTATTATTCGTATCCATACTAGGCTCTGCATAAACATCATTTCCGTAGCTATCCATAACTGTAAGATAGCCTGTCTCCATCATAGTGGTAGGATCCCAATCCTTGATATTAGGATTAACTGTAAGAGAGCTTCCTACTTCTGACTGAGCGACATATATTTCGTCACCATTGTAGCCAAATACTTCTGATATGACAGAACCATACATTGATTTATCCTTCTTGCACTCTACTGGCAAGTAGTTCATCTTCAAGATTGTCGGTGCTGCAGACTGATCATCAGCAGAAGAGTTGGCCTCCTTCTGTACAACATCCATCAGGAAGTAACGGTCGTAATCGCTCTTCACAGTCATGAAGTCTTCCTCCAGCATTCCGTCGAGTCCATTCTCCAGACTCTCGAATACGCTCTGTGGCAATGCATAAACCAGGAACTCACGGCTTCCGCTGCCTAATGGAGCGACTGTGAGCTTCACATCACCCTTCTCACCCTGCAGCTTCACAGCACCAGTTCCATCCTCGAACAAACCATTCTCCGTGTTTTCGAAGACTACCAGCTGGTAAGCATCACCCAAGGTCTTGAGGGTGAAAGGAACGAAGTTGTAGAAGGTAAAATCGTTGGTATCACCACCAGTCAGGCTAGAACCATTCTGAGTGAACACCTTACCATCGAGAGATACATTCCATACTGCCCACTGTGTAGAGGTTGGATAAGTAACATCCATGGTGCTGGTGGTCATACCATTATAGATAACAGGTATGGTTGTAGCAGCCTTGCCATCCTCAGAAGTGAAGGTGATGGTGTAGTTGCCGTCCTTAGCGATGGCATACTTAGCACTTACGCCCTGATTCTCCTTGAAGGAAACTCCGCCAACTACAGCCTCGTTAGGTGTACCTACCAGGAAACCGCCTTCCAAGTCTACCCAAGCTGGAGTATTGGTAACAGCAAAACGGTAGTTTGACTTTACGGTAAACTTGGTGTATACACTGTAACCTACAGTGATACCTGTCTCGGTAATATCATTGCCAGCCGCATCGAATACCTGCAACTTATAGCCGGCAGCCGAACGCTTAACCTCAGCGATAGCAACCTTCTGACCACCCATATTCAGGAAGAGCTGAGCCACGCTCATATCCTTGCTGGCATCATCATCAGTAATCTTAACCTTGATGGTCTGCTTGCCTGCAGTACCATTGAGTACGAAGGCGTCTGTTTTCTCGCCCTGCACCAGTTTACACCAGATTTTGTCTGAAGAAAGGCTCCAGCTCTCGTTGGCATCGAAGGTGAAGTCCAACTCAGCGCCAGCTTCACCGGCGATAGTCTGTACCTGTGGGAACACAGGAGTTACGGCATCGTCATCGCTGGAACAAGCTGTGAACAGAGTCACTGATACCAGCGCCATCAATACGAGCCAATATTTTGAAATCAATGTTTTCATTTTCTTTTTATTCTACGATTAATATCCTTGTTCTTTCAATTTCTCTGCCTCTGCATCGCTGATCCATTTAAATACGGTGATAAAGGTACCTACATTACCGAATAATGAACCATCTTTGTTGTTTACACTCATAACAACATACTGCAATACAAAGTCCTCATTGGTACTATAATAAGAGGTATAGAGAGAAGGCTGACTGATGCGCAGCTTGCCGTCTCCATAGATGGTACCGAACGCCTCGCCGGTTTCACCGGCTATCTGGTCGTCCATCTCTACCTTTGGCTCAAGAATGTTCTTGGTGTTGAACTTCAACTTCAGGTTGTAGCCCTTATAGTAAACATCCTTCAGGAGAATGGTATTCTCCTCGCCTTCCACCACCTCTGTCTTGATCAGACGGTCAGTTACGTTGTTCAGATACTGGCTGTAGAAAGTAGATGTTACCTTACACCAGCCTGAGAAGTTGTGGATATCGAAAGGACAATACTTCTGCATTACCACGTGGGTATAGTCCTTATAGAGATCTGTCCAGTTATACTTCTCCGGAATCACCAGTTTCAGGGTGAAGCCGAGCGAATCGGTCTTGCCGATGTTATCATAGATACCCTGAACCTTCACATTTCCTACCATCTCGCCCGCCTTGATTGTAACGGTGTTGTTGAGGATGCGGTAATGCTTACCCTCGATGGCATTGCTCTGCTTGTCTACTACCTCCACGCCGAAGGTGCGGTCGTAGTCAGCTTTTTCGGTTGCAGATACAGGCACATTGAAAACCTCATTGCTTTCCTGTACAGCATACTGATAGAGCGTATCAGAGAACATGATATGACTTGGACCAGCATAAGTGGTATAATCCTGTGAACAACTCACAAGAGCGATGAGTGCAGCTACGGCTGCCAAACATCCCATCATTATTTTCTTCATGATCGTCTCCTTATTTTATTTGTTACTTTCATTAGGCTGAATCTCAGAACCTGGTGCCTCAAGCTCATGCTGAGGAATTGGCCAGACAAAGAGAGGGTCATCCTTTTCAACCTTCAGACTGCTCTGCACGAAGTTGGCAGCAGGCTGGTCGGCAGCCTTACGCTCAAATCCCTTGTGCCAGCGCTTGAGGTCGTTCAGACGGAAGCCTTCCATATAGAGTTCCTTCACGCGCTCTGCCTCGATTATCTTCATGGCGTTGCTCTCGCTCATCGAGGTGTTTCCACCATATGAAGAGTAGCGGGCTGTACGCAAGGTAGAGATATCCTTACCTGCCTTACCGTAGTCCTTCTTCATGGCGTAAGCCTCAGCACGTATCAGATACTGCTCTGACAGACGGAATACCATTGGCTGATGAACATGCAGGATATTGTTGTTCAGGAATTCTGCATCGCCGAAATACTTGCTCAGCAAAGGCCACTGCAAACCGTGCTCATAACCTGTTACACGGGTTGTGAAGATGGCTGCAGCACGGAGGTCATTGCTGTCGAATGAGTTGATGACCCATGTCTCAGGCACATAGTCAGGGCGATAAGTTACGAAGTTGTAGTTATCGAAGATGGTACCCAGTGCACCGCCATAGCTGTTCACGGTGAAGCCTACCTTCCAGATAGCCTCACGCGAATCACCATAGGTCCAGATATACTTATAATCGTTCACCTGGTTTGAATAGGTGTTGGAAGAAGCCTTCTCCAATGTATAATACTTACTGCCGATTACCTTAGATGCATACTTGATGGCATCATCATACTTATGCATATATAAGGATACGCGCGCACGCAAGGCATGACAGGTATACTCGTTGAAGTAAATCTCGTTGTAGAGACTTCCTGTGAAGTCTTCGTCTACCTTCAGATACTCAGCAGCCTTGTCAAGGTCTCTCAATACGAATTCGTATGATTCCTTCAGACTGGCTCTCTTCTGTGGCTCATTGCCGTAATAGTGCTCTGTGAGTACCACGCCGAGTTCCTTCTCTGCCTGCTCATCGCTATCGTAAGCCTTGCAGAAACACTTGATCAACTCTGAGTAAGCCAGGGCACGGGCAAAATAAGCCTCGCCCTCACACTGCTCCAGCTTGTCGAGCTCCTTATCACTGTTGGTGTTTGCCTTTACCTTATCTACATTATCGAGCAGGAAGTTGGCATTGTTGATAACACCATAAAGATCGGCATATACCGCCTCGATGTTGGTGTTGGTAGCCTTGATATCTTTCCAACGGTAGATATCGCCATAGGCATTAGAGTAGCCCTTCACGCAGTACACAAAGTCTGCCTGCAGATCTGGCAGGATTGTCAGATTGCCCGAATAGAGGGCGCTGCTCTTGAAACTGTCGTAGATACCGTACACCAGCTTGTCCATGTCGCTCACCGTGTTGATAGCCTGGTCCATGCGGATAGAATCCTCAGGATACTTATCAAGACAGGAAGACATCGAGAGGGCTAGGATTCCCGACAGGATGTATGTCTTTATATTTTTGATATTCATTTTTTTCTCCTTTCTTGGTTAGAATTGCAATTCAACACCCAGAGTAAACTGGCGTGATGCCGGATACTGTGCCTGGTAAATATTGGATGAAACCTCAGGATCCAGACCATTGAAACCGGTTATGGTGAAGAGGTTCTGTGCCTGACCATAGATTCTGACCATAGAGAAGAAGTTGGTCTTGCGCAACAGACTCTGTGGCAATGAATAGGACAGACTGAGATTCTTCAGACGGAGGAACGATGCATTCTCCAAGAAGCGGTCGTCGAGCTGGGTTACCTCGCCCCAACGCGGGATGTCGGTAATATCGCCTGGCTGCTTCCAACGGTCGTACAACAGACGGTTTGACTGGTTGTAAGCAGTACCGAAGGTTACACCGCTCTCCTCGAAGTAACGGTCGTTGTTGATTACGTAGCGTGTACCAATCCAGCTGAACTGGGCAGAAAGCTGCAAGCCCTTCCAACGGAAGCTTGTACCGAAACCGCCCATCCAAGGTGCATCATAGGTCTTGCCTGTCATCACCTTGTCGCTCTCACGGAACTCGTTGGTCACGTTGCCATCCTTATCATACCAGAGCTGCTCACCATTCGCTGGATTCACACCGGCATAACGGTTCAGGAAGAACTCGCTTACTGAGTGACCTACCACATACTTCAAACCGGTGGTTGAGTTTACATACTCGGTTACACCATTATAGAGTTCCTTCAATCGGTTCTGGTTGTAAGATACGTTGGCACTTACATTCCAGGTAAAGTCGCGTGTGCGGATAACATCACCGTCAGCACTCAGCTCGATACCCTTGTTAGCCATCACACCTACGTTCTTCCAGCGATAGCCCTCGCCGGTAACGGTGTAAGACTCTGGAACGCGCATCAGCATATTGGAGGTACGCTTGTAGTAAGCCTCGAAGCTGAAGTTGATTCTGTCGAGGAAACCAAGACGGAGGGCGAAGTTGTTTGCCCATGTTGACTCCCAACCCAATTCCTCGTTACCACTCTGTGATGGAGAGAAACCGGCAGTATTATCGTAGTTGGCACCACCCGATACCAGAGCCAGATGATAATAGTTAGGAATCTCAGAATTACCCGATGTACCGGTACTTACGGCAATCTGGGCTGTGCTGAGCCACTTCATATCCTTCAGCCAGTCGGTTGACTTCACGTTATACATGAAACCGAGCGACCAGAATGTACCCCAGCGATGATCCTTACCGAAACGTGAAGAAGCATCGGTACGCAGAGAGAAGTCGGCATAGTAGAGCTCCTTATAGTTATACTCGCCACGCATGAAGAATGACAGGTAAGAGTAGTCAGAAGATGAATCTGCCCAGCGGCTGGCACGTGTACCTGATGATACGTTGGTCAGGAGATCGCTGGTCTGACCCTTGGAATATACCTGGAAACCCTCTGAGTGGAAATTGACAGCCTCCTGACCCAGCATCACGTTGAACGAATGGATATCGTTCAGGGTGAAACGGTAGTTAGCCGTAGTAGTCTCTGTCAGGTTGATGGCATCGCTGCTCTGGCGTGCCGCAGTACCCTGTCCGTTATTTGAAGAAAGACTTGGGAACGACTGGAGGAACGCTGTAGAATGGGTGAAATCGGCACCGAACTGAGTACGGATAGTCAGATTCTCTATCGGATAGATTTCAGCATACATGGTAGAGAGCACCTTATATTTCTTGTTCTTGATAGGATTCAAGCCCATGTAAACGATAGGGTTCTCGCTGGTTCCAGCCCAGTTGCCTGCTGAAAGTGAAGCCAGACTGCCATCCTTGGCATAAGGATTCCAGTAAGGCTGCATGAATCGGCATGCTGAGATAGGAGTAACGGTAGTATAGCTACCGTCGTCAGCCTGCTGAGCCTCTTCATAGGCAGCCATGGTGTTGGTACCTACCTTCAACCACTTGCCAGCCTTTACATCAGCATTGGTGCGGATGTTGTAACGGCGGAAGGTTGAATTCTGTGCGATACCGTCCTGATCGTAGAAACCACCAGAAACATAGTAGTTCAAGCGGTCGGTAGCACGGTTGATAGAGAGTTCGTAGCTCTGCAGCGGAGCGCGGTCGTTGAACACCTCGTCCAGCCAGTTTACGTTTACTCTTGAAAGGAGATTGTAATCCTTACCTGTATCCAGACCTACTTCTTTCTCAAACTGTATACGCTCATCGGTATTCATCATTTTCCAGTTGGTCTGTGCCAACTCAGAGAAACCATACTGTGCACGGAGCGTAATCTTCGCCTTGTCCATTGACAAGCCTCGCTTGGAAGTGATGACAACCACACCATTGGCAGCACGTGCACCATAGATTGAGGTAGAAGAGGCATCCTTCAATACAGAGATACTTTCGATGTCGTTAGGACTCAAGGTATTGAAATCAGAACTTGAGATTGGCACGCCGTCGAGGATAAAGAGTGGCGACTTGCCGGAGTTGATAGAGTTGGTACCACGGATCTGGAAGGTAGCCGCCTTGCTAGGTTCACCCGAAGAAGAGATGACCTGCAAACCAGTACTCTGTCCCTGCAAAGCTTGGTCGAAGCTTGCCGCCGGCACATTTTCTATCTTTTCAGACTTTACGGCAGACACGGAACCCGCAATGGTTCCCTTCTTTCTCACGCCATACGCCACCACAACCACTTCATCCATCATCTTGGAATCCGAAGCAAGGGTGATGTTGAGCGTATTTGTCTGCGCTTTCACAACGTGCTTCTGCGTAACGCAACCCACATAAGAGTAGGCAAGCGTAGCCTTCGAAGCACCCTTAATTTCGATGGTATAGTTACCGTCAATATCGGTCACTACGCCATTTGATGTTCCCTCTTGCATAATGGTCACACCAATCATCGGTTCGTTGTCTTCAGCAGACACGACTGTACCCTTGACGCTGAAACTCTGCGCCAAGACCGATTGGATAGACAACAATACAAGTGAGACAAGTAAAAGAGTTAATCTTCTCATCCTTGTTTGTTTCAAGTTTATTAATTAATAATTATCATTTTTTCTCATTTTTTTCTCGTTTGGTAAAAGCCGAAAGCACTTAGGGCAACACTTCGCCCCTCCATTTATACATTCTTTCACTAAAATGCACGCATGGAAATACCTATTTTTAACTTAAATCGATGCAAAATTACGAATATTTTCTTATTTGCCCAAGATAATCGCTTAAAATTTAAATAATTAATACGAAATATCTATGTTTTTTAGCATATTTGCTCATAAATTTAGTTAATTGTCGATTTTTTGTCACTTTCAGTTGCAGTTTTCAAAAAAAATCATTACCTTTGCGGCGACAAGAGAGAAGATGGGTAGCTTTTAGATTTAACCTCACAACTGCCACTCTTCAGATTATTAACAATTAATATATTAAAGTATGAGAAAAACTTTACTCATTGCAGCCGCTTTGTGCCTGGCAGCTACAACAGCTACAGCACAGGAATTTGCCAATCCCCTTACACCCACGGAAGGCAACAACTCTCATCAGGTAGAATCACCAGGTACTATCTATTGGAAATTCGTAGCCGATGCCGATTACATCGCCACAATCGGTCAGTACGGAAGTTCTGATGTGCCTATGGTTGCCTTCGAAAGCAACGGCAAACCAAGTTACATCAATGGAGTAACCGCCTCTGATTGGGTTACCAAGATCTTCGCTTTAGAAAAAGGCAAGACTTATTACTTCACTATCAATGCAGAAGCAAAAGGCGAAGTGGGCTTCAGCCTCAAATTAGACAAGACCGAGAATCTGGGCGCAGGACTTACCACTGACAAACCAGTGGAAATCAAACTTGGCGCCACACAGGTACTGGGCAACCCTTGCTATCCAGAAGACTCTTGGGATGACACAAATGTGTACACCACCTACAAAGCAGAGAAAGACGGACAGCTCCAAATCAAAACTGAGCAATATGTATCCAGTGCAAATGTAAATGGTACAGCCGTCTCTGCCGAGACAGTAAACGGCAAGAGAGTTTTCAAGATCAACACAGAAGCAGAAAAGACATACGCTATCAACTTCACTTTGGCGATTCCTTTCTTTGTAGCCACATCTGAAGTGGTAGAGGTAAAGGAAGGCGCCATCGACATGCCTTACGTTATGAAAGAAGGCGATAACTCTATTCCTGCCGAAGCCGGCAAGTATTTCTTCACTTACAAACCAGAAAAGACTGGCTACCTCAACATCACTAGCGATGCAGAGTCTGCCGGCAACAAACTTAGCATCTATAAATTCAAGATCCACGCCACCAACGGCAACAATGCCGTAGGCCAGTCTGCGGATGGCAGTTACAATGTACGCGCAGAGATTGAATCAAACAACTACACCTATTATATTGTAGTAGACAAGACGACAGCTACCGCCAAGGCTGAAACATTCAATGTGAAGATGGAAGACTACCAGCCGGGAGAAACAGCAGGCACAGCCATCCCTGTTACCGTAAGCGAAACAGCTACAGCCATCATATTGCCAGGAGCTAAAGGTAAGTATTTCTATACCTTCACTGTTCCTGCCAACACCAAGAAGCTCCTCACCGTTGAGTCTCCTGTAGCTTTGAGCGAGGGCACTTCTGCCTACGTGAACACCTCAGAAGGAACATGGGGTGCAACCGAGATGAAGAACCAGATTATCAAGAGAGATGTAAACAGCACAAAAGAACAGAAATACTATCTGGTTGTCACATCCAATGAGACTGCTCCGCTGACCCTCAACATCAAGTATGCAGATGCAGAAAAGGGTTCACTGATTACTGCACCTAAGGAAGCAATAATCGGTAGCAACATCATCGATTTCGATGGTACAGAATATTACACCTACAAGGCAACAAAGAATTGTAAGCTTGCTGTTACTGTAGAAGGCGGCGTAACGGTTACCTTCCCAAAGAAGACATCAGGTAACGACTCATACGATGTTTTCCAAAAGGGCAATACATATAGCATCCAGGCTACTGCCGACATGATATACTACATCGTTCTCAATAACGTGAAGAAATCTTCTACCTTTACATTGGCAGAGGCAAAGTTTGATGCTGGTGAGGTTCGTGAGAACCCAATCGTCATGACAAGCAACACCTATACGCTGGACGAGAATGCAAGTAATCTCTGGCTGAAATATGATGTAACCGAGACTGGCGTAATAGAATTCTCCTGCGATGCTCCATACGCATGGTCAGACTTCATCGGCATTGCCAAGAACGACGGTAAGGCTCCTGTCAGCATGACAGACCAGATTCAGGACGAGTCTACCTTAGACCAGGCTAACCCAGTTCATCTCAACAAATATCACGCAGTATTCTCTGCCAATCAGGGTGACGCTTTGTATATCCAGGTAAATATAAAAGGTGATGCTACAGGCAAGAAACTGACTCTTACCCAGCGTGCTTCAGAGCCAGGCGAAACCATCGACAACCCTATCGAACTCAAGAAGGGTGAAACGCTGGATGTATCTAAGGCAAGCCCCAACAATCCAATCTGGGTGAAGGCAAGACTCGCCAAGGGTAAGAATGAATTCAAGAATGCCGGCAACGGCAATATCATACCACTGAAGGAATGCCGTCCTTCAGGTGATGGTATTAGCTATGATGGATATCCCGTCCAGTGGACCGGCGATTCATTCATCGAGGAAGCAACAGAGGAAAAGGATTTCATCTTCATGGTTTCTAATGCTGAAGGCAGAGCGAAGGTAATGTTCGTAGATGACAATACCGATGGCATTAGCCGCATCGAGCTGGATTCAGACAGCAAGCCAGCCATCTATACCATCAATGGTACCAAGATCAACAGTATCACAGGCAGCGGTGTTTACATCATCAAGTCGAATGGTAAGACCAAGAAGGTTGTTATCAAAAAATAATCTTTCTGATTGATACAATCAGAGAATATATCACAAGAAAAGGGGTGTGTCATAAGTACATGACACACCTTTTTTTTGTTTCTATGCAGCCGTTTTCATAAAGCTGAAATTACGTCCCGACGCATCTCGTACTACGTCCGGACGTAACTTTTGCTGCGTCGGGACGTAGCAAATGCTACATCGGGACGCATTTTTTACTGCATCGGAACGTATTTTTCTTCCTTTGTTGCCAAGTAAAATTGCAAAAAACGATTGAAAAAGCCTAATATTGAACCGAAAAATCAGCGTTTTTGCTCAATATCATCTTAGTTTTCACCCCAAAATCCATCTAAAACACCGATATTTTGCTGGTTTTAGGCAAAATGTGGCAACAGGTGGCAATAAGGTGACAACAGAAATGCCCCTTATTGCCACCCGTTATTCACTTATAATCAAAGAGTTAAGTATAAGTGTGGCAAATGTGGCATTAAGTTAGAGAAAAATATACACATGTAATACAACAGAATACTGATATAGTTCAGTCAGCTAATTCAAGTGGTTCAGTCAGCTGACTCAAGTAGCTCAGTCAGCTGACGCAGAAATCTCGACAAGCCGAAGGATACGTCTCCATTAGCCTACGGAGTCGTATCCGTAACCCGACGGAGTTATATCCGTAACCCAATGCTGTCATATTCTTAACCCCACACAACCATATCTATAGGCAAACGGAAGCACATCATTTATTTACCTCTTCACCTTCAT
>OGDF01006094.1_pt1 | contig 12223 bp, 12 predicted proteins | sample 1570141 | NCBI WGS metagenome assembly OGDF01 (sample SAMEA4370581, study PRJEB24528) | human gut metagenome | reverse complement strand
ACATCACGAACGGCAGGGATAAACTGCAATGCGCGAGGCACTTGGTCGGGCACCACCACATAAGCATCTTTGCCCATATTGCGGAGCACTCGGCACAGTCCCAAAGTGCTGCCAAGGGCATCGCCGTCGGGCGAAAGATGGCAGGTGATAACGATATGACGCGCCGATTTAAGCAACTTGCTCAGCTGCTCTATCACACGGCTATCTATAATAGGCTCAATCATCAGGGGTAATTATCACTTTAATCAACAAAATTAATACCTATAGACGGCATTACCAAAAATTTAAATATTTTTTGCGAAAACCCAAACAAACCGAAAACCCTCGGCAACTGGCTTTTCCCAAATCAGTCATTAGCAATGAAAAAATCCTTGCACGGACTCATGACCGATTGGGGATTATTTTTCGCCAAGGATTCGGAGAAATTCTTCCTCAAAATTTGGGGTGAGCACGCCAGTGCCTATGGCTTGACGCACTTCCTCCACCGTCCAGAAGTGGCCTTCGTCCACTTCCGCGGGGTCGAAGTCGAACGACTTGCGGTCGGTGATGGTGAAGAAGGTGTGTACCATTTCACGCTCCACATCGCTATCGTACACATAACTGAAAAGGTGCTTGGGCTCGTAGTCGGTGAAGCCGAGTTCTTCGCGTGTTTCGCGCGCCAGCGCCTGCTCCACGGTTTCGCCATAGTCCATGTGGCCGCCCACAGCGGTGTCCCACTTGCCGGGTTGGATAAACTTGTGAATGGAGCGCTTTTGCAAATAGATGTCGCCATTGGCGTTGAGCACGTGCAAATGCACCACTGGGTGAAGCAATCTGCTCCCCGAATGGCACTCCTTTCGGGTGGCTTTGCCTATCACATTTCCCTTTTCGTCAACAATCGGGAATATCTCTTTCTCCGAAAGGTCGGCTGCTAATGTTTCGTTCATTTATCTTGTGTCTTAAAATTCTTTTTTATCGCGTCGCGCAATTTGGCTGGCGTGAGGTCGGCGGAATATTCGGTAAATGGCAGCGCGGTGTGGCAACCGTTTGCCCATTCGCTACAGCCAAACGCACTCTTGCCTTTCACCATGTGGCCCTTGCCGCACACGGGGCAAAGCACCTGCTCGAATTTCGTGACCCTCGCCACGCGCTTTTTCTTTGGCGCGCTCTCTGCCGCGCCGCCATTGGTGGGCGATTTGGGCGTGTCTTGCTCCACTATGATATTGGTGCCGCTATTGTCGCGAAGCACGGTGAGCACGATTTCATTGACCATCACTTTCAGTTCGTCGATAAACTGCTTGGCGCTGAACTCACCTCGCTCTATCTTGCGAAGTTTGTTTTCCCAAAGTCCAGTGAGTTTGGCGCTTTTGAGCAGTTCATCTTTTATGGTGTCGATGAGTTGGCACCCAGCTGTGGTGGCAACAAGGTTTTTACGCTCTTTGGTGATGTAGTGGCGGCGGAGCAGCGTTTCGATGATGGCGGCGCGTGTGGCGGGCGTTCCCAAGCCCTTTCGTTCCGCTTCTTCCGGCATATCTTCCTTTCCGGCAGTCTCCATGGCGGAGAGCAGCGTATCCTCCGTATAATGCTTGGGCGGCGTGGTCTTGCCCTCCTTTACGGCGGCTTCGGCGCAATCCAATCCCTGCCCCTCCGACAGCTCCGGCAGCGCGGCGTCCTGCTTTTCCTGCGCGAGATACCGCTTCCAGCCGGGAACGAGGGTGGTTCTGCCCTTGGCGGTGAACTCGGTGCCGCCGCACTCCAGCGTAACGGCGGTTTCTGCATAGCGGTGTGCATCGCTGACCGCACGGAGAAGCTGACCTGCCACAAGGCGCAAAATCTCGCGCTCTCCCAGCGGCAGCACCGACACGTCCGCCTTGCCCGCGCTGGCGGTGGGGAGAATGGCGTGGTGGTCGCTGACCTTGCGGCTGTCGCAGACCTGTCTTGCGTTCACACGCCCCGGCGCGTCTGCTTCGCAGATAACGGCGGCCACGGCTGCAAGCTCCGGCACGGAAGGTTCCAGATCGTTTGTGAGGAAGCGGCTGTCCGTGCGGGGATAGGTGCAGAGCTTCTTTTCATAGAGCGCCTGCAAGTAGTCGAGGGTCTGCTGGGCGGTATAGCCGAGGCTGCGGTTGGCTTCTCTCTGGAGGGCGGTCAGGTCGTAGAGCAGCGGCGCTTTCTCCGTTTTCTCCGTGCGCTGCACCGCCCTGACCGTGACCGGCTGACCGGCGCAGGCGGCGGCGAGGGCGTCCGCCTCCGCTTTCTCTTTGAACTTTTCGGACACGGCGGCAAATTCGCCGCAGCGAAGATTTACCGTGTAAAAGGCTTCCGGGCGGAACGCCCCGATCTCCGCCTCTCGCTGGACGATGAGCGCCAGCGTGGGCGTCATGACGCGCCCAACATTCAGGGTACGGTGGTAGAGGACGGAAAACAGGCGCGTGGCGTTGATGCCCACCAGCCAGTCCGCGCGGGTGCGGCAGAGGGCGGACTGGTGCAGCCCGTCGTATTCCCGTCCCGGTCGAAGGTCCGCAAAGCCCTTTCGGATGGCCTCATCCTCCATGGAGGAGATCCAAAGCCGCTTCATGGTCTTTGTGCAGCCTGCCATGTAGTAGACGGTGCGGAAGATAAGCTCCCCCTCGCGCCCCGCGTCGCAGGCGTTGATGACCTCGGTCACGTCCTCCCGGCGCATGAGGTCCCGCAGCAGCTCGAACTGTTTGGCTTTGTCCGCTTTCAGCGTGAAGCGCCAGCTTGTGGGCAGGATGGGCAGATCGTCATACCGCCACTTGGCGTACTTTTCATCGTACACATCCGCGCCCGCCAGCTCCGCCAGATGCCCGAAGCACCAGCTCACAAGGTAGCCGTTTCCCGAAAGATAGCCGTCGTTGCGTTTGGTCGCGCCCAGCACGGCGGCGATGGACTGGGCGACGGAGGGCTTTTCCGCGATCACTAATTTATGGTGTGTCATATTCATTTTTCTCCTTTTTGCATAGCAAAAAGCAGCCCCGAAGGACTGCTTTTCGTGTCTGTTTTTTCTAATCGTATGTGGGTCAGGGCCGTTCAAGGCACCGCTTCCGGTATCGCTCGGCAGCCTCGGCAAAGGCTTTGCGCTCGGCGTCGGTTGGGTCCCGTGTTCCATCCAAAAGGCGGCACTGTTCATAGCTTTCCACCGCGCCGGTCAGCCTGTCCAGCAGCGCCTCCGGCGTGAGGCAAATCTCAGCGGTGTCCCAATTTTCACGCCTGTCATCCCATGTGAGGTAGGTATAGCCGTGCCGGGTCGGCACCACCTCCACGCCGGTATCTTCTGTAAGGTGCTCCCTGAATGCCTCCAACACCCGTTCAAAGCTCAGCATCCGTATCACATCCTTTTCCGCTGCATTTGGTCTTTCATGGGTACATTGTAGCATCGGTGGGAGAATGCGGCAAGGGTCGGGGACCTAACGCTCCGGCGCTTTTGCCCGCAGTTTCTCCCGCAGGTCGGTGTCACGGTAGCAGGGACGGAGGCAGACGGTGCCGTAGCGGGAACAGCCGCAGCAGAAATGCCCCTCCGGGGCAGGGGTGCGCGGCGTTTCCTCTTTTCCCGGGTAGGGGCGCTGCATCATCAGCCGCTCCAGCGGGTTTTTGGTGAAAAGGGTCATGCATCTGCGACCTCCGTTTCCTCCGGCTCGTCCGCATCGTCCTCGTTTTCGTATTCCTCATCTTCATCCTCATCGCCGTAGTCGTAATCGTCCAAGTCCACAGGTCCCTTTGTGTCGGGCTTCTTCTTACGGAGCTTGAACCAGTACAGCGCGCCGCCGCCCGCCATCAGGAGCAGCAGCACAATCACAACAAGACCGCTGCCGGACTTCTTTTCGCCGCCGTCCTTGTCGGGGCTGTCGCTCGTATCCGGCGTCGGGTCGGGCTCCGGCGTCTTTTCCGTAGCCTTTTCCTTGCCCATGCACTCCGTCATATTGGTCTTGCAGACTGCGCAGGCGGTGTTGACCGCACCTGCCTCGCACTTGTCCTTGCAGGAGCAGACAGGGGCGGAATCCTCGTCGATGAGTGCAAGCAGGTCGCTTTCGTCCACAAGGTTCAAAAAGTAGGTTTCATACTGATCTCCGTCCTCATCCAGCGGCTTATCATAGTCGATCACCAGATAGAGGGTATGGCCGTTGCGGGTTTCCACCGCGATGAACTGCTTGTTGGTGTGCTTGTCATAGAGCAGGTCGCGGGTGACGGCGCTGCCGTTTTGGGAAAAGCCCGTCCCTTTCTCAATGGCGACAGGCGCGGCGGTACCGGCGGGCTCCTGTGCTTTCGCCGGCTCGGCGGCGGGCGTCTGTGCCGCAGCGGGCTTTCCCGTGCTGCCGGAGGCGTTGGAGGGCTTTCCTGCACCGGTATTGCTGCCGTTGCTGCCGGTATTGCCGCTGCTGCCGGTATTGCCGGAGGGCTGCTTCCTGCAATCGCAGTCTGCGGGACAATGGGTGCTGTGCTGCTCCGGCGTGGGGCCGGGCACAGGCGTTTCCTTTTCATAGAAGGGGTTGGCGATCACCACATAGCCCGTGCGGTTGCCTGCATTGTCCACGCCCATGATGTAAAAGTGGGAATCCCGCGTGTTCTTGTCAATGCGGACGCTGAACTCGCAGTTTTGCAGGGTGGTATAAAGCTCATCGTTCACATAGACCCCGGCTATGCCAGAGAGGGTGTCGGCAGCCTCCACGCGCAGCAGCGTACCGCTGACGCCTGCCCGCAGCCGGGGCGCTTCAAAGTCCATACAGGATACGGTCAGCTCCTTTTTATGCTCCGCGCCGTAGGTGTCGGTGACAAAGAAAAACACGATACCGTTGTCCGGCACCGTGTAGCGGGCGAGGCCGTCGTGGGCAAGCTGCTCCGTCAGGTCTGTCCTTTCGGCGGTTTCCCGAAGCGCCGCCTCTACCTTCTGCCAGCCCGCGTTGTTTTTGTCCCTGATACGGACCGTGACCGTCACCGGCGCGTTGTGCCAGCCTGCCGGAATATCTGCGTCCAGCGCATATTCCGCCTCCGGCTGCGGCGTTTCCGTCGTTTCAGGCGGCGCGGGAGCCGGTTCCTGTGTGTCCGGCCCTTGCTCTGCCGGAGGGGGTTCCGGCGTTTCTTCGGGCGTGACGGGAAGCTCTGCCTCCGCGATCTCCGGCGTGCTTCCCGGCGCGTCGCCTGCCGGGGCGTCCTCCATATCCGTCGCCATGGCCATGCCGGACATGGTGAGAAACATCAGGGCAAGGCAAAGGATGGCGGCAACGCCGCGCAGCAGCCGGTTGTTATTCTTCTTCATGCACATAGTCCGTATCCTCCTTGGTATTGGGGGTGATAAGGGGCGCGCCGCCCCTTTTGAGCTGTGTGAGGAACTGCGCCAGCTCCTCCATGCTCATGCCGGTAGCGCGGGCAAGGCCGATGATGTCGGTATTCTCCAGCTCGACGATGCTCTCGTCAAGCTCCCTGTTGCGGGAGCGGAGGGCGGCGATCTTTTCATCGTTTTTCGCCCGTTCAGCCTTGAGCTTTATAATCTTAGGGTTCATTTTTTGCTCCTTTCAGTGAGATCAGGGCGCAGGTAAACGCCCGTAAGCAAGGAAATGGGATTGCCAGTAGCTTGAAGCAAGGCTTGCGTACTGGATGGGGTCGCCGCAGTGGAGCATCATATTGTTGCCCACATAGATGCCCACATGGGATGCGCCCGCCGTGTCATAGGTGCCTTGGAAGAACACCAGATCGCCAGGGCGGACATTGGCGGCGGACACCCGCGTACAGATGCCCAGCAGCCCGGACGCACCCAGCCGCCCGAAGCTCCAGCCCACGCCGCAGTTGTTGTAGACGTAGCTGACGAAGCCGGAGCAGTCGAAGGAGGTGGCGGGTGTGCTGCCGCCCCAGACGTAGGGGTAGCCGAGATACTTCTCCGCCTCCTTGATGATGGCGGCGAACTGCGCGTCCTCCAGCGCTTCCGGGGGTATCTCGTACTTCTCATAGTCGGCGGTGTAGTATTTCCCGATGTACTCCGAGCCGCCGAACAGGTCCGGGCGGTTGCCCAGAGTAGCCATATACATGGCGTAAAGGGAGAGCTGATCCTGCGACATGATATAGACCGGCACATGGGAGAGGTTAAAGTTTTCCAGCTTCACGGTACAGATATAATAGGTGTACGGCACCTGCACGTCGTACTCGTAGCTTTGCAGATTGCCGTCCGCGTCGGTGTAGTAGCCGGTACGGGTTTCCGTGCGGTATCTCGTTTCCGTGGTGACGGTTTCCGTTAGGATGTACTGCTTTTCAAACAGCATCTCCAAGATGCCGCCGACCTCGGAGATCGTCCACTCCTTGCCTTTCAGGGCGGTGATGGCGGAGATCAGCACATAGGGGTCATGCTCGATGTCGTCCAGATCAAAATGGTACTCATCGTAGTCGTGGGTGCTTTCGTAGGTGTCGAGATACTGCTGCAATTCCGCTTCCATGGCGCAATATTGCGCCTCTGCCGCCAGCATATCCGCGTCCTCACTGGGGTAGGTGGATACGTTGACGCCGGTTGCCCCGCCCTGAATCAGCAGGGAGCAGGAGGAAACGGTGCAGAGGATGAGGACGATCATTGCCGCGATGCCGCCCACGATAAGAAAGCCCTTTTTGTGACGGGCGATGAACTCACCGGTTTTCTTTGTGTTCTCTGTGGCTTTTCGCGCCGCCTTTGCCGTGGCTTCGGAGGCTTTGACCGTATTCCCGGCGCTTTTTCCGGCTTTGGCGGCGGCGTACTCCCGCTTGATGGCCTGCTTCTGCTGCCAGCGGGAGTAGGGATTGCTGGAAAACTGCGGGTCATGGTGCTGTGCCGTTTTGTCCAGCGCACGGAGGTTGGCGCGGTCTGCCTTGGCCTCGGCGCGGTCTGCGCGGCGGTAGGGCTTCTCCTTGTGGGAGCGGTGGGCGTGCTGGGCAAGGCGCACGGCGCGCTCCGCCGCCTGCTCCACGCCGTGGGCGCTCTCCACACCCACATTGTCCTGCTCATGCTCCCGAATCTCCCTGTGGACGGCGGATAGTGCCGCCGCACCGGGCGCGTCCCGCAGGGCATGGGTGAGCTTGGAGGGCGGTCGCTTCTTGTCCACCTCCTTAAAGGAAAGGCGCGTTGTGACCGCGCCGGTTTTCGGGTCAACGACGCGCTGCTTTTTCTTTACGGTTTTCTTGGGTATCTTCGTCTCGGCCTTTTCCAGCTTTTGATAGGCTTTATCCGCTTTTTTGACGGCCTTTTTCAGTTCCGGCGCTGTCCGCTCCTCCTGCGTGAACAGCAGCCGGGGCGAGCGTTTGCTCATGGAAATTCACCTCCGTTCGGGGCATACGGTACGCCGAGAAAGTCCAGCACCTTACCGCAGCCCAATTTATGGATACAGAAATCGTACTGCTTGGGATGTGTCAGAGCCATGCGCTGAAAGCGGTTCGGCTTCTTTTCCAGATGAACGCCGAACATACAGAACATACAGCCGGTGCGCTTCGCGCCGGTGGTGGTCAGCCTGCCGTTTTCCTCCACGATCTCGCCGTAGACGGAGGCATACGGGATGCCGGTCATTTTGAGATAGGCCAGCACATCCTGCTCTGTCCAGAAAGACATGGGCTGAGAGGTGGGGTCCCGCTTGTGATAGGCGTTGCATCCGATTTTGAGATAGACGCTCTGGCGGCGTGCGCTCTCACAGGCCATGGTCGCAATGATCTGCTTTCTACCGGTTTCCCGGTTATATCTGTGCAGGGGACGCTCCTTTATCACGGTGCAGCAGGCGTCAGAAACGGGAAATGGCGCATCCAGCAGGACGCGCCATTTCTGATACCGTTCATTGAATTTTGAGGGCGTACCGTCCCGGTTCAGGCCGTTCAGGTGGCAGAGCGCCCATGTGCCGCCCTTTCTGGCGTAGCGGATACGCCGCGCCACATCCTTGGATATGACGGGATAGCCGTATTCCGATATGACCTTGGAAAAGGGCATCTCCGGGCGCAGCCATGTTACATTGGGAACGGTTTTGACAAACTCCCGTATCTCCGGGTATTCCAGCCCCGTGTCCACAAACACGGCGGGAATGTCGGGGAACGCCCGCCGCGCAAGGTCCAGCAGCACGGTGCTGTCCTTGCCGCCCGAAAAGGAAACGGCGACCTTGCCGCCGTAGTGGTGATACCACTCGATGATCTTCGCCTGCGTCACGCGAATTTTCCGCTCCAGCGGCCACGCCTGCATGACGCTCAGATCCTGCCGGGTGTAGGCGTTCATACCGCGACACCTCCGATCCGTTTCTCTGCCAGCTTGCAGTAGTCCGGGTTCAGCTCAATGCCGATGTAGTGCCGTCCGAGCTGCTTTGCCACCGCCGCCGTAGTGCCGGAGCCGAGGAAGGGGTCCAGCACCACGCCTCCGGGCGGGCAGCCCGCCAGCAGGCAGGTTTCCGCCAGCTTTGGCGGGAAAGCGGCGAAATGCCCGCCCCTGTACGGCACGGTGTTGATCTGCCAGACGTCGCGCTTGTTGCGAAGCTGCGGGATGTCCTCATCGGCGTACCCGTTCGGGCGATGGTCGTTGAGGTGTTGGTGCTTCTGACCGGGAATATCCGCGGAATATTTGTTGCCTGCACCAAATCCGCGCTTCATCCGCGCAGGAGTGGAGGCCGCAACCGGCTCTGCGATGGCGGCAGCATCGTAATAGTAGCGGCGGGACTTGGACAGCAGGAAAATATGCTCATAGCAACGGCTTGGCCTGTCCTTGGCGCTTTCCGGCATGGGATTCGCCTTCTGCCAGATGATGTCCGAGCGCAGATACCAACCGTCTGCGCGCAGCGCAAAGGCAAGCAGCCATGGCACGCCAATCATATCCTTTGCCTTGCAGCCCTCCACCTTGCCGTTGAGGGCAACGATCTGCCCCGTCCTGCCGTTGGGGTACTTGGGGTCGAGGGCTTCGCCCTGATTGCCCTTTCCGGCATAGGTGTCCGCGATGTTCAGCCAGAGGGTGCCGTCCGGTGTGAGAACGCGCCTGGCCTCCCGGAAAATGGAAGTCAGGCGCTCCACATACAGCGCGGGCGTTTCCTCCCGCCCAATCTGGTCTGCCATGCCGTAGTCCCGCAGGGCGTAGTACGGCGGCGAGGTTACGCAGCAGTTCATGGAATTGTCCGGCAGGGTTTTCAGCACGGTCAGGGCGTCGCCGCAGTAAATGCGGTCAGCCTGCATAGTCGAACTCATCCCTTAGAAGCGAGGTAAGCCCTTCGACAGCCGTGAGGATGTCCCTGCACACGCCGGTCAGCTCAGATATGGCCGGTTCTCCGTCATACTCAAATACGTCGGCGTCCTCATTGTCCTCGTCCACCTCGCGCTCTGCGGCATATTCGCGCTCCATGCGCTCGGCATACTCGCAGCAGCGTTCGCCGGGGCAGCAGGGATTATCCGCAGGAACGTAACCGGCGTATTCCGGCTCGATCAGGTCGTTTTCGATGAGGTCGGACAAGTCCGCAAGGTCACGGGACTTGAGGTAATTGAGCGCCCTGCCCCAAGAGCTGAACATCTCCTCGCAGCGCTCGTCAAAGTCGAGGGTGGATCTGCGCACAAGGTCCAGATAGCCGTCCTTCTCGGCTCCGTTTTTGATGTAGTGCATGAGGATGGTCGCCATCCACAGCAGCTCCAGCTTTTCCTCGATGTGACGCAGGTAGTCCTCGCCGTGGATCAGGTACAGATTTTCTTTTTCCATTGTGATGCTCTCCTTTACATTATTTATAGTAGAATCAGGTCAGGCGATTTCACCCAGCATGGTGAGAAACAGCGACTTGCCCTTGGGCGTGACAAGGGTATATACCCCCTGATGCCCGTTGACGGCGATATAGTCCTTCACGAAGAACAGGCCGTCGCTGGCGGGCTTGGCGTAGGGCAGCAGTGTACCGGAGGGCGAGCGGTAGAGATAGCGCTTGCGGATGAGGAACGCGGTGAACATTTTCTCCGGCACCTTCAGCTCCTTTGCGGTGGCGCGGAGATTGGTGCAGCACTCCGGGTGAATGAAGGCGTCGTAGAAGTCCGCCTTGGGCTTTGCCAGACGCAGCTCCTGCTGAAGCAGCTCGTTCTTCCGCTGTTCCTCCAGCATCCGCTGCGCCATGAGCAGCACCAGCTCCGGGTTTTCCAAGACCTGCTCCAGCACGGATTTTGTCATGTATGCGCCGTGCTTGCGGATGGCCGGAATGACCTCATGGGTGATCCAGCGCTTGAACGCCTTTGCCTCCGGCTTGCGGGAGGTGATCACCAGCGAATACAGCCCGGGTTCGTTGATGATTGCCATGCGCTGTTTCCCGCCAAGGGTATCAATAGTACTGATACCCTTTTCATCATCATCCAGACGCTCAACCGTCATGCTCGGATTCCCCAGTTCCAGCGCTTTGCACACATCCGCCGCTACAAACCACGGCTCGCCGTTGAGGTTCAGCGTTCGCACCTTTCCAAAGGCTTCGTTTTCAAAAATCATCAGTTTGTTTTCCATCGTGCAATTCCTTTCTTGTTTTGTTATGCAGTCTGCTCCTGCGGCTTGGTGGTGAGCAGGTCATAGAGTTCCCCGCGGGGGAAACGGTCTACAAAGGGAAGAATGACGTTGCCATAAAAAAGCAGCCCTTCGCCTTCACCGCTGTGGGTGACATACGAGAGCTGATGCGGGGAGATATTGAGCTGCTTGGCGAGAATCTGCCGGTCGCCGCTGGCCTGATTGAGCATGAGGATGAAATCGCTGTTCTCAAAGATGTTCTCCACCTCGCGGGAGGAGAGCAGGTCTTTGACATTCTGCGTGATGCCGGTGGGGATACCTCCCCACTTGCGGAAGCGCTTCCAGATTTCCACGGTGTAGGCCGCCGTCTGCTCCTCGCGCAGCAAAAGGTGCATTTCGTCAATGTAGTAGCGAGTGGATTTGTGGGCTTCCCGGTTGACGGTCACTCGATTCCACACGGCGTCCTGCACGATGAGCATCCCGATCTTTTTTAGCTGCTTGCCCAGCTCCTTGATGTCGAAGCTGACGATGCGGTTGGCGATGTTGATGTTGGTGTGTGGGGAGACAGGATATTTGAGAAATGCGGGATAAGGCGGGATGAGGAGGGAGACGGCGGGAAAACCCTTGAAATACGCGGGAAACGGCGACTTTCGGCGCGGGACGGAGGCGCGAATTATCAACAATCTTGAGATGAGGATGCGTCGGCGGCGGTCGGCGCTTTTTTTACGCTCACGAGGCCGCACAACGGCGGCGGCGTGGCGAGGCGCACACATACGCAGAATACGAAAAAGCCCCGGAAACGCCCGTATAACGGCATTTCCGAGGCTTTTAGATGGTATGAGCCGCTCGGCCCCGTCCCGGAAGTCACAGCAGCAGACCAAGAGGACGAGAGCTTCGCGGCTCATGCTGCTATTGTAGCAGACGCGGCGGCGGATTGCAAGAGGGGCAAGCGTGCTAACGGAGCGTTAGAGCGTGCGAGTTTTGGGGAAAACGGGGCTTTTCGGTGCGGATCGGCGGGGATTAGGGCGTGCGCTGGCCGTGCGAGGCGTGCGCGGCGGGGCGGCGAAGCGGGGCAAAACAGGCGGCGAGCAATGGGACAAATCTGCAAAACCGATGGGACTGTGTCCCATTGCCCTGTTTTCAAGGGTTTTCGGGCTTTCGACCCTCGGTTTTCGCCGCTTCATCAATGGGACTGAAAACAGATTTACAACTAAATCAAAACAGCGCAAAAAATCAAGCGGTTCCGCCTTGGGCTTCAGCGTCCTCGGCGGGGCCGCTTTTTGCGTTGCTGCTCTCGTCGAAATATGTCCAGAATATAGACTCTTTTTCCCCGGTGCTGACGCGGCTGTACTTGTAGTGAACCAAGTCAAAAACTTCCTTTTGAGCATCCATCGGCAATAAGCGGAACATGGCGATCAAGTCGCTCTCCATCTCAGACAATCCGACACCATCGCACGCGCCGGGGGTTGTGTTTGAGCTACCTCCCTCCACCAAGTAATCCAGCGTCACACTTAGCCTATGCGCTACTCTTCGGACGCTTTCGACATTAGGGGTTTGGGTTGCCCATCTGCGGATAGTCGCATTGGCAAGATCGCATTCCCTCTCAACTTGCTTGACTGTAAGGTTTTGCTCTTTTATCAATGCGAGAACTCGGTCGTAAATAGTCATAGTGAATAGTCTCCTTAAAATTTAGTGGACAGGCTAATTTTGGCTTGACAATTAGTGAATGGGCTACTATAATAGGGGTGTAATCTGATTTAAGTATAAAGCAAGTAAATCATAGCACAC
>OGDF01006088.1_pt1 | contig 12232 bp, 9 predicted proteins | sample 1570141 | NCBI WGS metagenome assembly OGDF01 (sample SAMEA4370581, study PRJEB24528) | human gut metagenome | reverse complement strand
AACGTTAAAAAATGCGCTCAAAGCTTGCTCAATTAGAGTAAAACAGGGCGTGTGGAGCTAACATTCGAACTTCTGTTAAATAAGTGTGAAGAAAAACCATATCATGTCGGCCGTTTAACGGCTTTTCGCACGATTTTTAATTGTTTTCGCACGATTTTTAATTGTTTTCGCACGATTTTTAATTGTTTTCGGTCGATTTTAAGACGTTTTCAGCACTTGCAACCATCACTTTTTACTCTTAAGCACGTTTTTTGACTATTTATACATGGAATATAGCATTTTAGTCACAATTTTAGCCATTTCGTGAAAATAATAAAAAAATACTTGCATTTTAATAAAATTAATTATATCTTTGCATCGTCTAAGAAGAAGTTTAAAACCTATCCTATTGGACGGCAGATTATCCATTAAGGAGATTTGCATAACATACTATTATTAACTTTTAATTTCAGAGAGTATGAAAAAATTATTGGTTATGGCAGCCATGGTGCTGTCTTCAGTAGGTGCTTTTGCACAGTATTCAGCAGGCGACATCACTATTCAGCCTAAGATTGGTTTGAGCGTAGCATCTGTTGGTGGCGACATTGACGGCGACTACAAGGCAGGCTTGGTTGTTGGTGCCGAGGCAGAATATCACGTTTCTCCATTGATTGGTGTCAGCGCTGGTCTTCTTTATTCTCAGCAGGGATACAAGTGGTCTGCAGAAGACGAAGATGAATCTGACTTCAAGTGGAAGCCAGCTTACCTCAACATCCCTATCCTTGCCAACTTCTATGTTGCCAACGGTTTAGCATTGAAGGCTGGTGTTCAGCCAGCTTTCATGGTAGCAAAAGACGATGCAGAAGAAGTTAATACATTCGACTTCTCTGTACCTGTAGGTATTTCTTACGAGTACATGAACATCTGCCTCGACGCTCGTTACAACATCGGTTGCACCAAGGTATTTAAAGAAGTTGACGGCTGCAACTCTGTATTCCAGATCACTTTGGGTTACAAGTTCAAGCTCTAAGCTTTAGCGATGACCCATGACAGGCATTTCTCAGTAGAGCCTGTCGCTTATTCATAGAGATGCCCCCGCAGACTCTTCCCCACATCAAGGAAAGTCTGCGGGGGCTCTGTTTTTATAGCTCGTTAAGAGAGCATTAGTAAACTTTAGCAATGAAGTCTTGGCTGTATCAACAGAAAGTAGTATTTTTGCAGAGCAAAAAACAACAACAAAACAAAAAAAGGAAATGAATATATTAGTGACAGGAGCCAACGGACAGCTCGGCAACGAGATGAGAATCGTGAGCAAGAACACCACAGACCACTATCTCTTCACCGACGTGAACCAGGTGGAAGGCGTGGAAACCACTTATCTCGACATTACAGACATGGACGCCATACGCAAGATGGTGAGCGAGAACCACATAGACGCCATCATCAACTGTGCGGCATGGACCAATGTGGATGCCTGTGAAAACGACGAGAAGTTGGCAGCACTTGCAGAGAAACTGAATGCCGACGCTCCAGAGAACCTTGCCTTGGCAATGAAGGAGACAGGCGGACTGCTCGTGCAGATTTCCACCGACTACGTCTTTGGCAAGGAACCATACAATGTACCTTGCGGACCCCAGCAGAAGGGAACTCCTACAGGCGTATATGGTACAACCAAGCTCCACGGTGAACAGAAAATCATGGCAAGCGGTTGCCAGTATGTCATCATCCGCACCGCATGGCTCTACTCTGAGTTTGGCAAGAACTTCTGCAAGACAATGCTCAACCTCACTGCCACAAAGCCACAGTTAAAGGTAGTGTTCGACCAGTGCGGAACTCCTACCTATGCTCTCGACCTGGCCAACGCCATCCTCACTGTCATAGACAAGATAAAGTCGGCCGACGACAAGAGCAAATACACCGGCATCTATCATTTCTCCAACGAGGGAGTGTGCTCCTGGTACGACTTCACACAGATGATAGCCCGTATAGCCGGACACACACAGTGCGACATACAGCCCTGCTACAGCTCGGAATATCCTTCGCCAGTGGCCCGTCCTGCCTACTCCGTGCTCGACAAGCGAACCATCAAGGAAACCTTCGGCGTGAAAGTGCCCTACTGGATTGACTCGTTACAGCAGTGCATTGCAAACCTCCTTAAGTAACATTTTAAATAATAAATATAATGAAGCGAAATATCATCATCACAGGCGGCGCCGGATTTATCGGCTCACACGTTGTCCGTCTGTTCGTGAACAAATATCCCGAGTATCACATCATCAACCTCGACAAGCTGACTTATGCAGGCAATCTGGCCAACCTCAAGGACATCGAGGACAAGCCCAACTACACCTTTGTGAAGGGCGACATCTGCGACTTCGAGCTGATGCTCAAGTTGATGAACGACTATCAGGTAGACGGCATTATCCATCTGGCTGCAGAAAGCCACGTAGACCGCTCTATCAAGGATCCGTTCACCTTTGCACAGACCAACGTGATGGGAACACTCTCGCTCCTGCAGGCAGCAAAGACCTACTGGGAGAGTCTGCCCGAAGGCTATGAGGGCAAGCGCTTCTACCACATTTCTACCGACGAGGTGTATGGCGCCTTGCAGATGACACATCCCGAGGGCGTGGCAGCACCATTCTCCACCAAGGCATCAAGTGGTAAGAACCACGAGGCTTATGGCGAGGAGTTCTTCGTAGAAACCACCAAGTACAATCCCCATTCTCCCTACTCGGCTTCCAAGGCCAGCAGCGACCACTTTGTACGTGCTTTCCACGATACTTACGGCATGCCTACCATCGTGACCAACTGCTCCAACAACTATGGTCCTTACCAGTTCCCAGAAAAGCTCATCCCTCTCTTCATCAACAACATACGCCATCGCAAGCCTCTGCCCGTCTATGGCAAGGGTGAGAACGTGCGCGACTGGCTCTACGTGGTAGACCATGCCCGTGCCATCGATGTCATCTTCCACGAAGGAAAGGTTGCTGAGACCTATAATATCGGAGGTTTCAACGAGTGGAAAAACATTGACATCATCAAGGTGGTTATCAAGACCGTAGACCGTCTTCTCGGTCGCAAGGAGGGTGAAGACCTCGACCTCATCACTTACGTCACCGACCGAAAAGGCCACGACATGCGTTACGCTATCGATTCACGCAAATTGCAGCGCGAATTGGGTTGGGAACCAAGTCTGCAGTTCGAAGAGGGCATCGAGAAAACCGTGAAATGGTATCTCGACAACCAGGAATGGATGGACAATGTAACCTCTGGCAACTATCAGAAATATTACGAGAACATGTACGGCAACAAATAAATTTGTCAAGCCAAGGCGTGAAAAATTTTGATTTTTTACGCCTTAAGACATGAGCTTGAGCATTACGCATAAAAAAATGAGCTATGAACATTGAATCATTATGAGAAAACAAATAACTCTCATCATGCTCAATATTCAAAGCTCAAAACTTATTGTGCTTTATAACGCTTGGGCTTTATCCTTCACGGAAGAAGTCGAAAGCCTCTTTGATTTCGTCGATGGTGGCACTTTGGTTGATGCGAATATCACCGATTCCACCCAACAAGGTAAAGTTGATGATGCCATCCTGATTTTTCTTGTCATGGCGCATCAGTTCTATCAGTTCGTCGTAGTCATCGCAGGTGATAGGAAGCGAGCCATAGTACTCCTTGATGAAGTTCACCGTCTGTCGCATCTTCTCCGTTGGGAATCCCGTCTTCATCACACTCAGATAGAGTTCCGGAATCAGACCGAACGCCACAGCATAGCCGTGCAGAACAGGCTTGCGTTTCAGTGCCCAGCTTTCAAAGGCATGACCGAAAGTATGTCCCAAGTTGAGCGCCTTGCGGATGCCGTGCTCATGAGGATCCTGCTCTACGATGCGCTCCTTTACCGCCACGCTATCGCCCACCATGCGTTGCAACTGCTGCAAGTCGGGATGAGCCAAGTCGAAGCCAACCAACTCCGCCCACATCTTTTCGTCCGAAATCAAACCATGCTTCAGCATCTCGGCATAGCCCGAACAGATGTTCTCGGCATCGAGCGTGCGCAGGAACTCAGTATCGAGAATGACAAACTTGGAGTCGCAGAACACGCCTATCTCGTTCTTCAGTCCACCGAAGTTGATGCCCGTCTTTCCTCCCACCGAAGCATCCACCATCGAGAGGAGCGTAGTGGGGATATTGATGAAGTTGATGCCACGTTTGAAAGTTGCTGCGGCAAAGCCACCCAAGTCGGTAACCATTCCACCACCCAGGTTTATCATGCACGAATGGCGCGATGCACCGCCCTCGCCCAACGACTTCCATACGTGTACCATCGTGTCGAGGTCTTTGTGCGTATCGGTGGCACCAATGGTAATGACCTTCGCATCCTTGAGCGAGAAATAATTTTTCACAACAGGCCAGCACTTGACAGCTGTGGTTTCGTCGGTAAGCACAAAAATCTTGTCGTGCTCGCACTCTGCCAAGGCTTCGGCTATCTCACTTTCGAGATTGGTAGAAATGATGACTCTCTGACTCATAAATTTATCAATATATTATAAATAATGTAATTCTTACGTGCAAAGGTACGTATTTTTCTGCATTTTGATGCAAAAGAACACACTTTTAGCATTCTTTTCACACATTTTAGACTAAACCTTATCACAAAGGATGCGTCTAAACTATCAAGCGAATAAAAAAAAACTATAAAATAAAGAAATGAGAAAATCAGTACTCACCCTACTCCTGCTATTCTTCGCCATGATGATGCAGGCACAGCAACACCTCATCACGGGTGCCATTATCGACAAGGGAACCAACGACCCTGTCGAGGCATCGACCGTACAACTACTACGCGCGGACAGCACCTATATCTCAGGCGCCATCAGCGACGAGAATGGACTCTTCTGCCTTCAGGCTCCCGAAGACGGAAGTTATCTGCTCAAGATAACCAGCGTAGGATACAAGCCCACCGTGAGGCGCATCATGATGACCCAGGGCAAAGACCTCGCCATGGGCAAGATAAACATCAACGCAGAGGCCATCATGCTCAAGGCCGCCACCGTCACGGCCATGGCCAAGAAAGTGGTGCTCAAGGAAGACACCTTCGTGTACAACTCTGCGGCTTATCGCACACCCGAAGGCTCCACCATCGAAGAGCTCGTGAAGCGCCTGCCTGGTGCTGAGGTGAGCGACGACGGAAGCATCAAAATCAACGGAAAGGAAGTGAAGAAGATCCTCGTAGACGGCAAGGAGTTCATGACCGGCGACACCAAGACGGCCCTGAAGAACCTGCCCACCAGCATCATCGACAAAATCAAGGCCTACGACGAGAAGAGCGACCTGGCTAAGGTGACGGGCATCGACGACGGAGAAGAGGAAACCGTGCTCGATTTCGGCGTCAAGAGAGGCATGAACAAGGGACTCATCGCCAATATGGACCTCAGCATAGGCACCAAGCAACGATACAGCGAAAGAGGCATGGCGGCTTATTTCAACGACCGCAACCGACTCATGATGTTCGCATCAGCCAACAACACCAACGACATGGGATTCCCCGGAGGTGGAGGCCCTGGCGGATGGGGACCCAACAAGCAGGGACTCAACGCCTCGAAGATGCTGGGTCTGAACTACAACTACGAGAACAAGGATAAGCTCAAGATGGACGCCTCGCTGAGATGGAACCACAGCGATGGAGACATCAGCAGCACGGTGGCTTCCGAGAACTTCGTGAGCCAGAACTCGTCTTTCTCGAACAGCCGTGCCAAGAACTTCTCGCGCAGCAACAGCTGGGACGGACGTTTCCGCCTGGAATGGACCCCCGACACGATGACCAATATCATGTTCCGTCCATCGTTCACCATCAAGAGCAGCGATGCACTGGCACGAAGCTTGTCTGCACAGTTTAATGCCGATCCTTACCAGATCACCAACGACCCACTCGAGGACGCAGCACGTGCCGAGCTGGGACTTGAGGACGTAAGCACAAGCAAGAGTCTGTTGCAGCAGGCTGGAGCTCTCGTCAACCTGCAGTCGTCGAGCAGCATCAGCTATAGCGAGTCTGAAAATCTGAGAGGCATGTTGCAGTACAATCGCCGACTCAGTGCGATGGGACGCAACATCACCGTGCGCACCGATGCCAGCTACGGCAAGACCGATGCCAACAGCCTCTCACTCACCAATGCCTACATGTACCTTGTAGATGTGGCCAACGGCAACGAGACCGACCACTACAACACTTATCGTTACAACGTGACGCCTACCCGCAACTACAGCTACTCTCTGCAGGCCACCTACAGTGAGCCGCTCTGGCGTGCCACCTTCCTGCAACTGAGCTATAAGTTCACCTACAAATACTCGAAGACCGACCGTTCCACCTACAACTTCTCCGACTTCAGCGATGAGGAGGCAAACCAGTGGGCTTCCATCACTCCCGAGTATCGTGGATGGGGCAACTACTTGGGCACTCTGCGCTCGCCTCTCGACGAGTATTTCGACAGCGACCAGAGCCGATTCTCCGAGTACAAGAACTACATTCACGAGATGCAGCTCATGATGCGATTCGTCCGACCAAAGTACAACCTCAGCTTCGGAGCTATGCTCCAGCCACAGAAGTCTAACTTCATCTACGACTATATGGGGCAGCACATCGAAACGACACGCAACGTCACCAACTTCTCACCAACCCTCGACTTCCGTTATCGTTTCAGCAAGGTGAGCAACCTGCGCGTCAACTATCGCGGAACCACCTCGCAACCCTCCATGACCGACCTGCTCGACATCACCGATGACAGCAATCCGCTCAACATCAAGAAGGGAAATCCGGGACTGAAGCCATCGTTCACCCACAACTTCCGACTCTTCTACAACGACTATATAGAGAAGCACCAGCGAGCCCTGATGACCTTCGTCAACTTCTCGATGACACGCAACAGCATCAGCGACATGGTGACCTACGACGATAAGACCGGTGGACGAACCACACAGCCCGAAAACATCAACGGCAACTGGAACGCACGAGGCGCCTTCATGTTCAATACAGCCATCGACAGCGCTGGCGTATGGAACATCAACACCTTCACCACCCTCGCCTATACCAATGCAGTGGGCTATCTGAGCCTCGACGGGAAGACCTCGCAGAAGAACACCACCAAGCAGACTCAGGTGGGCGAGCGAATCGCCATGGGCTATCGCAACAACTGGCTTGAGGTCAACCTCAACGGAACACTCAACTACAACCATGCCCGCAACAAGCTTCAGGCATCGAGCAACATGAACACCTGGCAGTTCTCTTACGGACCGAGCATCACAGCCACCATGCCCTGGGGCATGAGCCTGAGCACAGACCTGAGCCAGAGTAGCCGACGAGGATACAGCGACAAGTCGATGAACACCAACGAACTGGTTTGGAACGCCCAACTCTCGCAAGGCTTCCTCCGTGGCAAACCCTTCACCGTGATGATCCAGTTCTACGACCTGCTGCACCAGCAGAGCACCTTGAGCCGTGCCCTTACTGCCATGGCCCGTACCGATACCGAGTACAACAGCATCAACTCTTATGCCATGCTCCACGTCATTTACCGACTGAATATCATCGGAGGCAAGCAGGCACGCGAGACGATGAGGTATGGCGGACGCCCCGACTTCGGCGGACGCCCCTTCAATGGCGGACGACCTCCCATGGGACCACCTCCAGGAGGCGGACATCGCCGCTTCTAAGTTTAGAGAAGTTGAAACCCATATACATGATGCCCAGAACCATTCGTCATCGTTGGTTCTGGGCATATTTTTGTCTCATTGGCTCTAACATCTCAACACCTTTCCACATCCGTCAGTTTTAATTTTTATAAAATAATCTTTAAATAACTATAATTATACAGTAAGAAAACTATAACGATACAAATATTTTCCTAACTTTGCAACCACTTTTTATTGTAACAGAAATGAAACATCGTATTTTAAGCATGACAATGTCACTTTGCCTCACCTGCACGATGGGAGCGCAAAGTGCCGAAAAGATTGTACCCATCAAGTATGGAAACATGGATAATTGGGTTATCAGAAACATCAAGGAATCAGGTATCATAGGCGGAAACAAGAAGGTGGTTTATGCCGTAGGTCCGTCGATGACCATCAATGGCAATACCCCCTACACCAACAAGGGCGGCTCGCCCTGGGGAACCTCCAATGTGCTTGCCCACGTGTCAGGTATCTATAAGACCAACAACTCGGTATATCGCGACAAGCACGAGAACGGCCATTGTGCCAAGCTCGTCACCCATATCGAGAAGGTGAAGGTATTGGGACTCATCAATATCAAGGTGCTTGCAGCGGGCTCGCTCTTCCTGGGCGACGTGCGCGAACCCATCACCGGAACCAAGGACGGTCCTAAGGCCATCAACTGGGGCATTCCTTTCACCCATCGTCCCAAGGCGGTGCGTTTCGACTATAAGACCCTGTTGCCCAACTCAGCCACCCGCATCAAGCAGAACGGCTTCAGCAGTGCATCGAAAGTGGCAGGACGCGACTATGCTGTCGCCATCCTCTATCTGCAGAAGCGTCACGAGGATGCCCACGGCAACATCACGGCCAAGCGTGTGGGCACCATGGTGGTGAAGTACAGCAAGAGCACCAATGGATGGGTGAACGACGCCACCTACACCATCCACTATGGCGACATCCGACACATGGCAGGCTATGACGCCTCGCTCATGGGACTTCGTAATTGTGACTATGCTCGTAATAGCAAAGGCAAGAGCGTCATCATCAAGGAGACGGGATGGGCTTCGGCCAACGAGACCCCTACCCACCTCATCCTGCAGTTCTCTTCCAGTCATGGCGGAGCCTATATCGGAACGCCCGGCAACACGCTCTGGATAGACAACGTGGCACTCGTATACTAACTGTTTATCACATATTAACACCCCTACACATTATTATATACATAACACATGAAGCAGCTTCTACTCTCATGCCTTACATGCCTACTCTTGCCTACTCTTGGTATGGCAGGGGAGGCTGACTCTACCTTCACGCCACATACCAGGATGGAAAAAGAGGAGGTAAAAATAGGAAAAAAGGTGGACGAAAATGTGGAAGTGAAGGTGGAAGCGAAGGCGGACGAAAAGGCGGAAGTGAAGGAGACGGAAGCGAAGGCGGACGAGAAGAAGAAATCGCTCATCACCCGTTTTCTCGACTACTTCAACGATGCCAACAAGAAGAACGACAAGCGGTTCGACTTCAGCATTATCGGAGGCCCACACTATGCCACCGACACCAAGTTGGGCTTAGGCTTAGTGGCAGCAGGCATCTATCGCTCCGACCCAGCCGACACGCTCCTCCTCCCCTCCAATGTGTCGCTCTTTGGCGATGTCAGCACGGTGGGCTTCTATCTGCTCGGTGTGCGCGGAACCCACATCTTCCCCCACGACCGTTACCGTGCCGTCTACACGCTCTACTTCTATTCCTTCCCCTGCAAGTTCTGGGGAATGGGATACGACATGGGCGACAACGACGACAACAAGAGCGACATGAAGCGATGGCAGGTGCACGTGAAGGGAAGCTTCCTGTGGAACCTTGGCAGCAACCTCTTCCTCGGTCCTTCCGTGGCCTACGACTACATCATCGGCAAGGACATCGAGCGCCCCGAGCTCTTGGCGGGAATGGACCGACATACCGACAACTATGGCGTGGGATTCACCTTCATGTTCGACAACCGTGACAACCTCACCTATCCCCACCGGGGTTATTACGTGAACCTCACCCAGATGTTCCGTCCGCGCTTCATGGGCAACGACTATGCCTTCAGCACCACCGAGCTGCAGCTCAACGCCTACCAGCAACCCTGGCGAGGAGCCGTACTGGCCGAGGACCTTCGTTCCACACTCAACTTTGGCAATCCCTCATGGGGCATGATGGCACAGACAGGAGGCAGCAATGCCCTGCGCGGATATTACGAGGGAAGATACCGCGACAAACACATGATAGAAGCCACTGTCGAACTTCGCCAGCACGTGTGGAAACGCAACTCGCTCACGGCCTGGATAGGCGCAGGAACCGTCTTCCCCAAGTTCAGCCAGATGAGAAGCCGTCACATCCTGCCCAACTATGGTGTGGGCTATCGATGGGAATTCAAGAAGAACGTCAACGTGCGTCTCGACTATGGTTTCGGCAAGGGCGGACAGAGAGGATTCCTCTTCAATATCAACGAAGCATTCTGAAAGAATATTTCTGGAGTTAAGGAGTTAAGGAGTTAAGACAACAGTCTTATTGCTTGAATTCAAACCCACAAAGGCATTTGTCTTAACTCCTCAGCGACCGAAGGGAGCGATAACTCCTTAACTCCTGAAAATAACTCCTGAAACTTACACTAATTCAAACAACACACAACATGAAATCATTCAACAAAATCATATACTGGTATGCCGTCATCGCGCTTACCGTGCCCAATGTGGCCCTTTGTTTCACCGAGCACCTCAGCGCATGGGCAGCCCTTGCCAACATCGTGCTGCCCTTTGGTGTCTACATGGCTCTGATGAGCATCTCTCGCAAGCCGGGCAAGATGGTGTGGTGGCTCTTCCCCATCATCTTCTTTGCGGCTTTTCAGATCGTGTTGCTCTATCTCTTCGGCAAGGGCGTCATAGCCGTGGATATGTTCCTCAACCTCGTAACCACCAATCCTGGCGAGGCCATGGAGTTGCTCGACAACCTCATTCCTGGCGTGGCGAGTGTCTTCATCCTCTATCTGCCCCTGCTCATCCTGGGCGTGGTGTCCATACGGAGCAAGAAGGCATCCGTGCTGTCCTCTGCCCTCAGAAAGCGATATGCCCTGTGGGCTTCAGCCTTGGCCATCGTGGGATGCATCCTTGTTGCCACGGCCTGTCTCTCCCGTCCTTCCGACAACACACAACTCGACGACCATCACGCCCCACACTACAGCGTGCTCAACGACCTCTACCCCGTCAACGTGTTCTATAACCTCTACCTTGCCGTGAAGCGCAACAACGCCTCCATCCACTACAAGGAGGCATCTGCCCGTTTCCGCTTCGATGCCAGGCCGTCCCATCCCGAGGACTCCTGCGAGGTCTACGTCATGGTGATAGGCGAGACGGCACGAGCCATGAACTTCAGTCTCTATGGTTATCAGCGCGACACCAATCCACGGCTCAGCAAGACCCCGGGACTGGTGACGTTCAGCGATGTCACCACCCAGTCGAACACCACCCACAAGAGTGTGCCCATGCTCCTCTCGCTGGCTTCGGCCTCCGACTTCGAGCGTCTCTTCCACGAGAAAGGCATTCTGCAGGCCTTCCGTGAGGCAGGCTTCCACACCGTGTTTCTGAGCAATCAGCGCCCCAACCACTCGTTCATCGACTTCCTGGGCGAACAGGCCGACCAGTGGCTCTTCCTCAAGACGGGCGACGCCAACCCGGCTGGACGTGAGCTGGCCGAAGCCCCGGGCAAGGACGGCAACTACTATGACGCCGACCTGCTGCCCATCCTCGACAGGATACTGGCCCGGAAGCGCAAGAAGGAGTTCATCGTGCTCCACACCTATGGCTCTCACTTCAACTACATGGACCGCTATCCCCGACAGATGGCGCATTTCCAGCCCGACACGCATTGCGAGGCCAAGAAGGAGAACCGTCCCGACCTCATCAACGCCTACGACAACACCATCCGCTACACCGACCTTGTGCTCAGTGGGGTGATAGAGCGCCTGAGATCACACGGAGGCATGACCGCCATGCTCTATACGAGCGACCATGGCGAGAACATCTTCGACGACAGTCACAAGCTCTTCCTTCATGCTTCGCCCCGAGCTTCGGAGTACGAGCTGCATGTGCCCTTCCTGGTATGGACATCGCAGAGCTTCCAGCATCAGGAGCCAGCCGTGGCACAGGCTCTCTCCGCCAACCGCCACAAGCAGGCACAGAGCAGCCGTTCCGCCTTCCATACCATGCTCAATATCGGGGGCATCAGTACGCGCTTCCGCCAAGAGCACGAGTCGTTGGCGAGCCCTGCCTATCGTCCCGCCCCTCTGCTCTACCTCAACGACCACAACGAGGCTATCCCACAGGCAGAATGTGGATTTTAGGTTATTGAACTTGCGAAAGTTCAATTAGGTTATTGAAGTTTCGCAAGTTTTTCCCCACACGCCCTGAAGGGGCAGAAGCTCTCAGCCCAGGGGTAATGGACGCAAGCAGCACGCCCTGAAAGGGCAGAAGCTCTTAGCCCAGGGCAGCGCCCTGGG
>OGDF01006084.1_pt1 | contig 12238 bp, 9 predicted proteins | sample 1570141 | NCBI WGS metagenome assembly OGDF01 (sample SAMEA4370581, study PRJEB24528) | human gut metagenome | reverse complement strand
ATTTCTCCAAATCGATTTCTCCCATAAATCGATCAAATGTCAGCACCGGATCACAGATGTCCAGATAATCTTGAATAAATAGTGGCAAAACTGCCTGTTTTGGATTAGAATAAGTATTAGTTAGATTTTTCATCGCAAGTTAATTCTAACACAAAAAGAGGACCTTGGGGTTTTTTATGAACCCTTGGTCCTTCTTTTTTATAGGCTATGTTTTTTCACAGCCCCTTTTATACTTCCTGCGGAAGATGGGACTTGAACCCACACGATATTGCTATCACAAGATCCTTAGTCTTGCTCGTCTGCCAATTCCGACACTTCCGCATAGCGGTTAACCGCTGCAAGAAGTATAATAGCATTATGCCGTCGGAAAGTCAACAACAAATTTTATTTTTTTTCAAGATCTGCCCGAATGGTTTCCCAGATGCAGGATGCCGCCAGATCTGAGCCCGCCGGTGAGGCATGTGCGCCGTCCTCCGCATACATTTCAATTTCCGGGTGATTCTTTTTGTACTGCCACCATTCTTCCCCAACCGGTGCCAGCAGTGCATCAATTTCTTCTGCAATTTCCCGATGCGCTTTCGTCATACGGGGCTGCACCGCTTCCTCTTCCTTCATCGCCCAGGTCATGTAAATGACAGGCGTACTGTTTGCTTCCCGAATCCAAGCGTTCAATTTCCGCGCCGCCTCGAAAAACTTCTCCTCCGGTCCAAACGGATGCGCATGCTCCTGCAAAATAACATAATCATAATTGCCGAACAGAATATCAAACCGCACATCCGGCTCTGCAACATGCTGTGCCAGGAACCAGCCGCCATGGGCGATCATCGTAACTTCGCAGTCATAGCCTGCCGCCCTCGCTTTTTTTGCCGCCATCAAAGGCATATCATTGTAATAAGTATGGCTGTTTCCAATAAATAACAATCTCAGTTTTTTTCCCATCGTTTTCCTTCCGGCAAATTCTGCCGCCTCCTTTTTTTCGATTGTAGCACAGTCCAGATCGAAACACAAGGTTCGAAGCCTCCACAGCGGAAAGCATCCACGATGCGATTCGCGACAATAGAATATTCGTGGAACGCGCATTCTATTGTATTGCGAATGACGCATGGGAACAGTAACATTTTTATTCCTTAAAGCTATTTTTTTACAAAAAAGACTTGCATTTTGTTTTATACTGTGCTAATATTTCATCTTGTCAGCGGCAAGCAGACAATGCAGGAATGGCGGAATTGGCAGACGCGTACGGTTCAGGTCCGTATGATAGCAATATCATGAGAGTTCAAGTCTCTTTTCCTGCACGGTAAGACACATCACAATGTGATGTGTCTTTTTTTGTTTCATAGGACGCAATTTCTTATGAAACAAAAAGGAGACGTCTCTCACGCCTCCTCATCAACTTCCCGCTCTATGCTTTCCCGCCGCTTTTCCTTATTCAGCCCACCGCTCGTAGGAGACACGCTGCTCTTTAAAAAGCTTGCGCGCATCACGGCGTTCTCTCCGAACTTCGAGCGGATCTGGTCGATCGCCTGATTCGCTTTTTCCAGCTTTTCGTAATCTACCGAATCAAACAGGCTGTACTGACGATATTCGAACTCCGTCAGCCGCGTTGCCGTCACGTTTAAAAGACGCAGTGGCTTTTTCCCGTCCCACATCCGCATCAGAAGCGTCCATGCTGCCCGGTAAATTTCCTCCGTCACATCCGTCGAAGATTCCAGCTGCATCTGCCTGCTGCTGTTTTCAAATCCTGCCGTGCGCATTCCGACCGACACGCCGCCCGCCTTTTTGTGCTCTGCACGCAGCCGGATTCCGACTGTTTCACATAAAGAGAGCAAAATCTGACGCGCATAGGCAAAGTCTGTCACGTCCTCCGGCGTCGTGACGCTGTTTCCGCATCCTTTATTTTCCGCATCCATATCGAACATTCCGGTGCTTTCATGCCCTCTGGCATACTCCTGCAGTGCAAGCCCATGCTTTTTCATATGTGCAAAAAGCATCCCGGAATCCGCCTGCGCCAGATCCCCAATCGTATAAATTCCCAGACCTTTCAACCGTTTACAGGTCGATTTTCCGGCAAACAAAAGATGCTCCACTGGAAGGTTCCACAATTTTCCAGGAACTTCCTTAGGAAACAAGGTGTGCACCAGATCCGGCTTTTTGAAATCCCCAGCCATTTTAGCGAGCAGACGGTTCGTCGAAATCCCGATATTGACCGTAAATCCGAGCGTTTCTTTGATTTCACAGCGCAGCTTATTGGCAAACGCCTCCGGTTCACCGTACATTCTGCCAAAATTCTCAAATTCTGCCCACGCTTCATCGATGCTGTACGGAATCACCGCATCCGTATAGCGCCGCAATAACGCACGCAGACGGTTCGACTGTTCCACATAAACTGCGAAGTCCGGCTTTACGACAATCAGCCCCGGACATTTCCGACGTGCGGCTGCCAGAGGCTCTCCTGTTGTAATTCCATATTTTTTGGCAGGCGTACTTTTCGCAAGCACAACGCCATGCCTGGATTCTTCATCGCCACCAACTGCCGATGGCACTGTCCTTAAATCGAGACTGCCCGGCTGACCGCGCAGCCTCTCCAGCGCACTCCAACTCAAAAAGGCGCTGTTGACGTCGATGTGGAAGATCAGCTTTTCCGGTCTCATTTTTCTTTTTCTCCCCGCAAGGTATTTCCGTAAATCTCCAACAGGATTTTAATAATTCTGCGGATTCGTTTCCGGGTTTCCGGATCGAGACTTTTCAGACTTTTTAAACAGCTTTTGAGATTTTCCTTCCAGTGTTCTGAAAATTCTGTCAGCGTCGTCACGCCGGTCTGGTCTATTACCTGAAACAGCGTTTCGACAAACAGCTGACGTTCTTCCTCTGGAAGCGTAAAAATCCACTGATTCAGTGCTTCGTTCATCCGCTTCTGTTTTGCCTCGATATCCACTGCCTTGACAAACTTTCCGTCCTCAATCTGCCAGGTAAACGCATCATGCTGCAAAATGCCGATCCCGGAGCTTTTTACAACCTCATACTGTTCATAATTTTGTAAAAGCATCCCCACCAAAGAGGAATATGGCAAAATCCGGTGCACACGGCTTCTGATCTGCTCATAGGAATCCCCTTCAAACACTTCCGGCAAAAATCCCGGACCGTCCAGGCTATAAATGTCCGTAATCCTGCGCTGCACACCGGTTTCCGCCCAGGTCGCCGCATAGGCAGCCAGGTTTCCGCCTTTGGAATGTCCGCATACCATAAACGCTCCAGGAAGCTTGCAGCCGACCTGATTTAAGTACACACTGCTCATTTCCTGGGATGCCAGCGGTTTTCGAAATGCCAGCCGAAAATCCTCTTTCCAGCCGACAACCGAATCATCCGTTCCACGAAACGCCACCACCGGCTCACAACCTTCCGGGAAAAAAGTGACCGCTCCGAACTGCGCCTCCTGCTCTTCCTCCATCCGCTCCCGATAATAATTGCAACGCATCGTGCGAAACCGTCTTCCAGCAAGCAGTGCATTCCAGAGCTTTCGGTTGTTTTCCCCGTACCACTTATCTGCAAACACTGCAGAAAGATCAGCCGTCCGGTCGATTTCTTCCAGCGTCACACTCTTTTTGTGCTGCGCAATCGTCGGCACAGCACTCCCGAAATCAAAATAGGACAACTGTGCCAAAATCAGGACATCCACATCGCAAAACGCCCGCTCCGCAAAGGCCTGATCGCCATACTGAATCAAATAATCTATGACATTTTCCATACGCTTCCTCTCAGATTTTTCTATTCATGGCAATAGAATGCTCGCAGAGCGTGCATTCTATTGTTTATGTTACACACCAGTGCTGCACTTCTGTGCACATACGGCGCACTTTTTTGCATGCCGCATCCACTTAAAGCACCAGCGATCAAACTGTTTTATGCTGCGCCGCGGCTGCTGCCGCTCTTGCACGCTTCTTCAAATTCCCTTAATTTCTGCTTTGCAGCGGCGGACAGATTCTTCGGCACATCGATCTGAACCGTCACATACTGATCTCCGTGTACGGATGCGTCTTTCATCGAAACGATGCCCTTGCCTTTTAAACGAATCCTGCTGCCGGACTGCGTACCGGGTTTAATCCTGCACACAACCTTGCCGGTCAGCGTCGCAACCTCTGCTTCGCCGCCGAGCACCGCCGTCGTAAACGGGATTTTGACTGTTGTATACAGGTCAGCGCCTTTCCGTTCAAATCCAGGTTTTTCCTGTACAGTTACCTTCAAAAGCAGGTCACCGTCACCTGCCGAGTTGCTTCCGGGCATACCTTTTCCGCGCAAACGGATCGTCTTGCCGGATTCAATACCCGCCGGGATTTTAACCTGAACGGTAGATATCTTGCCATCCTGTCCCTGCAAACTGATCTTCTTTTCGCAGCCAAATGCCGCTTCGTCAAAGCTGACGCTGATCTCAGCGCGCAGATCCTCGCCTCTTTGAGAGGAGCCAAAGCCGCCGTAGCTGCCGCCGCCAAAATCGAAGCCGTCAAAACCGCCAGTGTAGCCATTGCCGGTCGAGCTGCCAAACCCGCCGGTATAGCCGCTGCCTGCTGTGCCGTCGAAGCCCTGGCTGTAACCATCAGCTCCGCCGAATCCACTTCCAAAATGCGTCCGATAGCTCTTGCCGGACTGCTTCTGTCCGGATTTGCCGTGGAACATGCCGCCGAACAAATCTCCAAACAGGTCATCCATATTTCCGCCTTCAAAGTGGAACGAATGGAATCCACCATTTTGTCCATAGCTGCCCTGTGGGCCCGCGCCGGCGCTGCCTGCCCCACTTCCGTCAAACGCCGCGTGACCATACTTATCATACAGCGCTTTCTGTTTCGGATCGCTCAATACACCATACGCCTCTGTAATCTCCTGAAAGCGCTGCTGCGCCGTCGGATCATCCTTATTTGCATCCGGATGATATTTTTTTGCAAGTTTTCTATATGCTTTTTTAATCGCATCGGCATCGGCGCTTTTGGAAACGCCGAGCACTTCGTAATAATCTCTCTTTGCTGCCATTGTTGCCTCCATTCTGCAAGAGCGCAAACATCCCCGGATCACTTCCGGGGATGTCTCTTACCGGTTGCCGATCCGGTCATCATCTTTGTTCTACATGTACTATAACACTGTTTCAAAATAGTGTCAATGGAAGCCAGGCAGTTCACAAAAAATTCACGCTTCTTTCAACGCGTTTAGCAGCTCTTCATAGGTTTCCAGTGCCGGAATCTGCGGATAATCTGCTTTGATCTGCTCTGTCGTACGGAATAAAAATCCGCTCTTTCCCGCTAAAATCATGCCAAGATCGTTATAGCTGTCTCCACTTGCGACCGTTTCAAAGCCAATCGACTGCAATGCCCGCACAGTTGTCAGTTTAGAATTTTCCACCCGCATCTTATAATCCGTGATCTCGCTGTCCTCTGCTACCACGAGGGAATTGCAGAAAATTGTCGGCCAGCCGAGCTTTTTCATCAGAGGCTGTGCGAATTCCGTAAAGGTATCGCTGATAATAATCACCTGCGCAAAGCTGCGCAGTTCATCCAGAAACTCCTTTGCCCCCGGAAGAGGGTCGATAGAGGCAATCGTCTCCTGTATTTCTTTCAGTCCGAGCCCATGCTCTTTTAAAACAGAAAGGCGCCAGCGCATCAGCTTATCATAATCTGGTTCGTCCCTCGTCGTTTTTTTCAGCTCCGGAATTTTGCTCGCCTCCGCAAAAGCGACCCAGATTTCCGGTACCAGAACTCCTTCCAGATCCAAGCAAATCAGTTTCATCTTTTTCCTCCATTCTGCCCATTTGCAGCATTTTTATTCTCTATGCGATTATAACACACGGCTTTTTAATTTTACGCGGTAAATTCTCCGCAGGGAATCGTTGATCCGCTCCTCGCTCACCGTTCCATCTACAACGGCATCCAAAACGCCCTGATATGCCTCTTCAAAATTCTCCGGCATCAAAACCATGTCCGCACCGGCTTTCAGCGCCATAATCGCAGCAACGTCCGATTTATAATATTCGGTAATCGCTCCCATATTCATTGCATCGGTAATAATAATCCCCTGATAACCCAATTCGTTGCGCAGCACTCCCGTAATGATTTTTTCGGAAATGCTCGCAGGAAGCGAATCTCCATCTGTCAGGTTCGGTGCTGTGATATGCCCTACCATAATCATATCTGCGCCCGCTTCTATACCAGACTGAAACGGTAAAAATTCCTCTGCTTCCATCTCCTCTTTCGTCCGGTCCGTCTGCGCCGCTCCGGTATGAGAATCCCCTGCTGTATCCCCGTGTCCCGGAAAATGCTTCAGGCAGGCGCTCACGCCGGTCTCCTGCAGCCCTGTCACCGCACTGGAAACCATCTGTGCCGCCACACCTGCATCCGATGAAAAGGCACGGTTTCCGATCACCGTATTGTCTACATTCGTCAACACATCTGCAACCGGTGCAAAATCCACATTAAAACCATAAGAAGAAAGATAACCTCCGATATTTTGATATGCATCGTATGCCGCCTGCGTATCTCCTGCCGCACCGATTTCCCCCATCGGTAGGGTCTTATCCAGCTTTAAGGCGTCCGCAACGCGCGCAACCTTTCCGCCCTCTTCATCTACGCCGAAAAACAGCGGAAACAGGCTGTAGGATGCTGTATTGGAAAGCATTTCTTTTAACTGGTTTTCCGACTGGATATTCTGTGCAAAATAAATCAGGCCGCCTACCGGATATTTTTCCAGGCTTTCTCTGGTCGCATCGCCCGCTGCCACAACCTGTGAAACTCCCGTCAGCTGCTCCGGCGTCACAAAGAAAAGTCCCGCTACCTTCTGCTCCAGCGTCATCCCTGCGAGTGTATCCTCTACCATATCGTTTAAAGCGTCCTCTTTTGTGTAAGTGCTCTCCGTTTCTTCCGTAGATTCCGTCTCAAACAGGGCCGCGACTGCCGCCTGCGCCTGCGCGGATTCTTCTACCCGGGACGCTTCCAAAAGCTCCTGTCTGGATTCCTCCCGCGCCGCCTGATGCTGTTTTACCGCACTGCCAGCTGCGTGAATACCAAAAAAGCAGCCCATCCCAACTGCAATCAAAACCACCGCCATGACACAATAAGAAATCAGCTGATTTCTACGTCTGCGCCTTCTTCTGTTTTCTCTGTTCGTCTTTTTTTCTGACATCTCTGATACTGTTCCTTCCAAGCTCGTTTGTCTGCAGGATTCCCTTTTAGACTAACACAAACGGAAGCGGGTATCAATCATCTTTTTGATCAATACCCGCTTCTAAAATTCGCTATCCAATGGTCTAAACCTCCATTTCTCTGTATCGTTCCAACTCTTCGGATTTTGTACCTGCGTACAGTTTCTTCTGTTGACATCCCTCAACGACTTTTCCGTTCCATCGTGTTTCCCTGTCGTCAAACAACATCTTTTCCGCATTCAAAATCGGATTGTGTACTTGATGCAAACCATTTGCTTCGCGTTTCTTTAAAGTAATGGAATCTATGATTCCCTTTAAAGACTCCTTATGCAGTTTTTCCTGTGCTCTTTCATCCATTCTGATGTTTTCGATATCCGATCCGACAGGCTTTCTATTTCCGAATTAGAATGGAAAGCATTTGACTACTGAAAAGCTTCTGCCAGTTTCTTACATCTTCTGTCTGAAAAGAGTGAATGTTATACGGTTTCCGGTGGATTGTCCTCCTTTCTTTTTATTTTTGTTCTTTGTTTTCCTTGTTTGTAACTTCATTATATCCATCGAAAACCGTTCTGTCAATTATTTATCTGACGTTTTTTTAATTTTGTTATTTTTTTCTTTTTATTTCCAGGTAAATTCTGTTTTATCTGTCTTTTTAAGCCGTTTTATCTGAATTGTCTGATTATTCGTTTCGGATTGCAGCCAGCGGGCTCAGCTTCATCGCTCGCTTTGACGGAAAATATCCTGCCGCCATGCCGATTACTACTGCAAAGATCACGGACGCCCCGGCAAGCCAAAGCGGAATATAGGACAGGCTCGACATATTTCCACTCGCCGCCACGACCTTGTTGATGATCATGGAAATCAGATAGCTGATCCCCAGGCCAACGATGCCACCCACCAGACCGATATCTGCAGCCTCCATCAGAAACATTGCCTGAATATTTCGCATATCGCAGCCCAGCACCTTCATCACACCAATTTCCTTTGTCCGTTCATAGATGGACATCATCATCGTATTGGTAATGCCGATCGCTGCAACCAGAAGAGAAATCGCACCGATTCCCCCCAGCATTGCCTGAATATTGGCATACTGCTTCTGTGTGGATTCAATCCATTCAATATTACTGCTCGCTTCATAGCCAAGTGCCTGAATCTGCTCCTGCACAGCAATCATATTGTCGATATCGTCCACATTGACCTTTAATACAGAGTAAAACAAATCCTTATACGGTTTTCCGTTGGATGTCGTAGGCTGTCCCGGAATCGCCTTGTTTCGAAAAACCCGTTTCAGCGTCGCCGTGAGCGCATCCAGATTGCAATACACATTGTAGCCGTTTGCACTGTATCTGCCGTCTTCGCTTTGTTTTTCCACCCCCGCCGTCGGGATCAGGTATTTCTTTGGAGGAGTCGTCGTCGAATCTCCGTCCCTGCCTGAGCTTCCGCTATTCTGGCTCGCATAATAGGCATCCTGATCAAAGATGAAAAAGACGCTGTCTTTCATAAAATCGACTGCAAATACTCCCTTATCATAATAGGGATATTCATAGGTTCTCGGATTATAAAAATCTGCCGCAACCCGATTTCCGAAAAAAAACTGCAGCTCCTTGTCATCCAACGGCAGCTTACCGTCTCCGATTTCTATATTTAACGCCTGCAGGCCTTCCGGCGTCATTCCCTGAATGGTCATATAGTCATCCACATACTGCCCATACTTTGCCACAATATTAAGCTGCAGCACCGGGTATACATTTTCGACATGGTCCAGACTTTCAAGCAGACTTACCGCTGCATCGTCCAGACGCATCACCTTATCCTTTGAGGACGAACTTCCGGAATCCGAAGAAAATGTCACAGACCCGCCTCCGCCGATGGAGTACGTGGTATAGGAGCTGCTATCTCCCCTGCCCTCCCGCACTTCGATCGTCGTAAGACCGCCGTACTGTTCAATATCTTCCATTGTCGCCTTGTTTAAGCCAAGTCCCAGCGAAACCATGACGACAATAGACGCCGTACCGATCACAACGCCAAGAATTGTCAGAAGCGTCCTCACTTTTCTTTTCCACAGATTTGCAGAGCTCATCCGCAGCAAATCAAGTATTCTCATATTCGTCTCCGTTTTGACAGCTAAGAAAACGCGAGCCAAACATTTCGTCTGGCTCTTTGTTTTTCTTTATTCATGACAATAGAATGCTCGCAGAGGGTGCATTCTATTGTTGATCATCCTTCTGATTTAAATCGAGCAAGTCCTCCTGCAGAAGCTTTGCCGCCTTTTTCTTTTTCCGAAGCTTCACGACAACGACTACAACAACAATTCCTGCAGCAACTGCTGCGATAATCCCGATAATCATGCCGATGTTTGAGGTCTTCTGCGGCTCTTCCTCCGGAATCATCATATCGGAGCCGTCATCAATCATCGGTTCCGAAACATACAGCTGCATATCAATCTCCTGACGTGTCTGGTTGCCCGCATCGTCTTCATAGGTCAGCACCGCTTTTACCGATCCATCGTCTGTCGTCGCAGCAATGCCGTTTACCATCGCATCGACATTTCCGGTGGCACCGGGCGCCAGGTTTCCGATAAACGTATCGCCGCCCTCAACGCTGTCCGCCTCAAACTTTACCTGAACGTTATACAGCGTCGTCTTACCGGTATTATAAATCTGGAACATGACATTGGACTGTTCCCCAACCATAATCGAGGTCGGATTGATTTCGGGAGTGCTCGTGTCGTACTTTGCTTCCTGCTTGACCGGTACGGAAACCTTCGCTTCGTCCGTCAGATCCGCCTTCAAATCCGTATCATATTTCATCTTGACCGTTACTACATAAGGCTTCTGAGAAAGATCCGCCTTCGCCTGCATTTCGATTTTCAGATCCTGGCTGCTGCCCGCCGGCATCCGATCCACATAGATCGAGCTGGATCCGGACGTCGGTAGGAACGACGCGTAGCTGTTTGTCACCTGTCCACTGCTCGTTTCAGTTCCACCCTCCACGGCTTCCAGATCGAACAGCACGTTGCTGACTGCAGTATCCTGGGAAGTATTTTTGACATGAATCGTCAGGGTAAAAATGCTGCCCGCATACACTTGTGCCGGATCAGTTTCAAAGCCCGTCACAATAATTCTGGGCTGGGAAATCGTCGCAAGATCAGAAGATCCGATCCGTCCGCTGCCGGGTTTGCCCTGGCAATATACATATACCGTAATCTCTGCCGGTTTCTCGCAGCGGATTTTGTTTTTGCTGTACCATACCTTAAAGGTCAGCGGATAATAACCGGTCAGGACATCCTCTCTGGCGGTAAACGTCCAGGTCAGCTCTCTTCTGTTGAACACCGCTTCGTCATACAGCTTTGTGGCACAGCCCGGAATCTCGTTAAAGTTCTTCGTATATCCGGTGCTGTCGGGCTTAAATGGCCATTTCTGGATGTCGTTGGAAACCTCCGGCTCTACCAGAAGGTCTGTCAGCCATTCTTCACCGAGGTTGATGAGCGGCAGCACGATTTCCACACTCTGTCCATAGGAAACGCTCGGCGTCGTCCAGTTGTCCGCAACCGTCAGAAATTCCGTCGTCGTTGTCACACTTCCGCTTTTACCGATCGCTGTGTCCATCTCCGCTTTCACTTTTTCCACATAGCTCCACATCGCATCGGGCGTCATGTATTCCGAATTTGCGATGTAATATTGCCCACTGTACATGATATCGTCCAGATCATCGATGATGTACTGCTCCGGATTTTCCCGTTTAATCAGACTTTCCTTGTAGTTTTTCAACTCCACGGACGCTCTCCATCTATCATCATCCGTGATGTACTGTACCGAGTTTCCGCTTACCTCATCCGCATAAACCGGCATCGGAGTTTTGACAGCTGCTACCGCCGTCATGAAAATCAGTCCTGCTGTCAGTAATTTTTTGCACCAGCTTTTCATATGCTCGCCTCTTCCTCCCGTTTCTTTTCTTCCTTTTCCCGTTCTTCTTTGCTCTTTCCTGTCATATCGTCAATCCGGACAATTTTGCCGTCAATAATATGGAAAATACGGTCTGCAAAACTCGCCAGATGGTTGTCATGCGTAACCATCACGAGCGTCTGCTGTTTTTCGTGTACCACCTGCTGCATCAGCTCCATCACTTCTCTGGACGTATTGGAGTCAAGGTTTCCGGTCGGTTCATCCGCAAAAATGATCTCCGGATCAACCACGAGTGCCCTCGCCACGCCGACTCTCTGCTGTTGTCCGCCGGACATCTGAGTCGGCCGGTGATTTTTGTATTTGCCGAGCTTTACCAGATCCAGAAGCGCCGACGCTTTTTTTAACCGCTTTGCCTTATCCACACCCTGAAATGTCAATGGCAGCGCCACGTTTTCCAGCGCTGTCATCGTCGAAAGCAGGTTAAAAGACTGAAAAATAAACCCGATATGCTCCCGTCTGAAACGAACCAGCTGGTTTTCTGTCTTGTTCTCAATATGTTCCCCCGCGATGACAATTTCGCCTTTTGTCGGCTTCTCCAACCCGGCAAGCATATTTAACAGCGTCGATTTGCCCGATCCGGACGTCCCGACGATGGCGCAGAATTCTCCTTTATAAATCGTGAAATCCACGCCGTTTAGGGCGCGCACTTTCGATTCGCCCACGCGGTAGATTTTATACAGATCCTTGACACAAATGACCGGTATTTTGTTATCTGCCATTTTCTGATTCCTTTCGCATTCGCCGCTATCCGCAGTACCCGCTCGAAAACGCTTCGCGTCTCCTCAATCCCGCAGTACCACCTCGAAAACGCTTCGCGTTTCCTCGCTGCAGGGCATTCGCCCTGTCGGAAAAAAGAGAAGAGGCAACTCGTCTGCAAGCAGCCGGTTGCCTCTTCTCTTTTTTCCGGTACTGCTCATTGGTAATAGCATATCATATTTTATGTCGGAAATCTTTAAGATTATTTTAAGCTTTTTTCATAACCGGAACGAAGGTAAGATGTTTGTCCATCCAGTCACCCATGATGCCCATGGTCTTGCCCTAAAAAAAGAATGTGCCTTGGCACATTCTCGCGCCGAGGCGCGGTTGCTTTAGC
>OGDF01006072.1_pt1 | contig 12256 bp, 10 predicted proteins | sample 1570141 | NCBI WGS metagenome assembly OGDF01 (sample SAMEA4370581, study PRJEB24528) | human gut metagenome | reverse complement strand
TTTTATGAGCAGTAAAAGATTATGTGTAGTCTTTCTTTGTAAGTGTATGAACTCCTTAAACTTGATTAAATCTTAAGCGGTTTTTACTGAACATAATATTTTTCTACATTATGAGAGTATGAAAACTCTAATAATGTAGAATATGAATAATCCGTTAATCACTGGGAAGGAAGTCTTAGATAGACTATATTCCCACCTCAGGGATGAGGTAAAAATCTCCCAAACGACTTTACTTAAACACGAACGGAATTGGGACTCAATCTGTTCCTTTGCCCAAGAGCAGGAATTATCAGTTGACTTTTCCAATTCAGACAGCCTGCAACGTTTTGCTTATCGGATGGCTCTCGACGGAAAAGAGCTGATTGAGCGTAATCACAGCATTCCTTATTCTCTTCAGCTGATACAAGAGTACGTCAAGTACAATGAAATCTATAGCACAAGTTCCAGTACGAACCTGACCGGCCCGATGAGTGATGAAGTAATCAGTTTTCTTTCTATCAAGAAAAGCGAGCATTTGAGAATCGCATCCTATCACCAGTATGAGTCGCAGCTATCCCGTTTTCTCTGTTTTCTGCAAGGACAAGGAATCAAAGCGGTGTCGGAAATCACGCTTGGCACAATCAAGCTATACATTATGGGACTCAAACCTGAGTATAAAAGCAACACATATATAGCCATCCTGATGGTAAAACGTTTTCTTCACTGGCTATACGAAAATCGATTAATCCAACAGAATATTGCCATTCGGATCCCAAGCGCAAAGACGGTCAACCAACCCAACCTGCCGTCTGTCTATTCGAAAGAAGAGATATCCCGCCTTCTTGCCTGTGTAGATAGGGGGAATGCTAAAGGAAAACGTGACTATCTTGTACTTATACTTGCGGCGTATCTCGGGTTGAGAAGTTCGGACATCTGCAGCCTCCGGTTTGACAATATAGACTGGGAATCCAACAGCATCAATATCATCCAGCTAAAGACGGACCATCCATTGAGCTTGCCGCTGCTCCCTGAAGTAGGCAATGCCATCATAGACTATCTCAAGCATGGACGGCCGGAGTCTGATGATCATCACGTGCTGTTGAACGCCAGTCATCCATACTATCCTATGCAGTCCACAGGGGTGTATCAAGTAGTATCTCAGGCGTTCAAACGCGCCGGAATAGATGTCTCAAGCCGGAAACATGGGGCTCATTCTTTGCGTCACTCCCTGGCAAGCAGGATGCTTGAAGGACAAACCGCCATGCCGGTTATATCTGAGGCTTTGGGACATACAGACACGAACTCCACAATGTACTACCTCAGAGTGGACATTACCGCCCTCAAGTCTTGTCAGATGGACACGGCGCCGGTTAATGAACAGTTCTATCTTCAGTTTGCTTGATTCTATGGCACATATATTATCCAGCGTCTTCAAAGAGCATATTGAAAACTTCATTGCTCTCAAGCGGCAATGTGGGTATGGCTACATTGCCGAGGAAAAGATACTCTACTGCTTTGACAAACTTGCGAATGAAAAAGGAATCCAACAACCCATAATCAGCAAAGAGTTAGCGCAGGAGCTGAGCAGGACTCGCCCTAACGAGGCAAAGGCAACACGATACAAGAGGTGTATCACGATAAATCAGTTCTCGAAATACTTGAGTCAGAATGATCTGGAATCAGCAACGTGCTTTGCCCCAAAACCAAAGAAAACGTTCGTCCCATACATCTACACACAGGAGGAAACGGATAGAATCCTTAAAGTAGCCGACAATCGAAAATGTGGCATAATCACCAGAGACTCGATTTGCTTTGTTATGCCGGCTCTCATCCGCTTCCTGTTATGTACAGGCGTTCGTATAAGCGAGGCTCTGAATATCAAGGATAAGGATATGGACCTCGTCAACAACGTGTTCATCCTACGTGATACCAAAAACGGGAAAGAGCGGCTGCTTCCGATTACGCCGTCACTGTCAGAAGTGCTGGCACAATACAGGCGACACCGCCAGCGCATTAATCCGGACAGCCTTTCAACCCGGTTCTTTCTCACATACAGAGGCTTTCCGTGCAAGGCTGAAAATATCTATAAACTCTTTCGCAAGTTAATGGCCGAAGCTGGGATCCCTTTCCGTGGGAATCATTACGGCCCACGCATCCATGACCTGCGCCATACCTTTGCCGTCCGTTCACTGAAGCAGATGGTAGACAATGGAATGGACATCTATTGCACACTTCCCATCCTGTCCACATACCTTGGGCATCAATCGCTTGAGGCAACCAACCACTATGTCCGCATCTGCGTTGAAATGTATCCGGATCTGGTTCATAGCATGGAGGGAATCTTCAACAATATCTTTCCCCATCTAAACCACGACTTCCATGAAGACGACTGACTTCGCAAAATACATGGCGGACTTCCTTTCGGTGTATCTGGTCAACGAGAAGGGTGTAAGTCCGAACACGGTCAAGGGGTATCGGGATACGTTTATCCAGTTCATTGACTATACCTCTTCCGTCAGAGGAATCAAATTGGAAAAGCTGACGCTATCAGTTCTGAATAAAGAACTTGTATTGGACTTCTTGAACTGGTTGCAACAAGAACGGCATTGCAGCGCATCGACCAGAAATGCCCGGCTTGCCGCAATACATTCTTACATAAAGTACGTTCAGTATCACCACCCAGACAATCTTTACGAGTTCCAACGGATACTCTCCATCAAGAGCAAGAAACACGAGAAAGGGCATCTGAACTACTTGAGCCTTGAAGCCATTAAGCTCTTGTTGTCAATGCCTGACGCAACCACTAAGAAAGGACGCAGGGATCTTGCCCTTCTGTCTCTTATGTACGACACCGGGTGTCGCGTTCAGGAAATGGCGGATCTACGGGTGCAGGATGTGCATCTATCTGAACCTTACTATGTTACTATTATCGGGAAAGGGAGCAAAATACGGCAAGTCCCGCTTCTTCCGGAACAGATGAAAATCCTGTCGCTCTATATCAAGGAAAACCGGCTGGAGCGTATTGAGTGTCGTCCCTATCCTTTGTTCAGTAACAATCGCCATGAGAAACTGACGCGAGGAGGAATCACGCACATCCTCAAAAAGTATGTATCCATGGCACGCCAACAGAACCAGGAAATAATCCCGGACAAAATAAGCTGTCACTCCCTGAGGCACTCAAAGGCCATGCACCTGCTTCAAGCTGGGGTTAATCTTGTATACATCCGTGATATCTTGGGCCACGTGTCAATCCAGACTACGGAGATATACGCCAGAGCGGACTCAAAACAAAAAAGGGAAGCCATAGAAAAGGCCTACAAGAATGTAAATCCGGAAATCGAGCCTTTATGGGAAAAGGACAAGGACCTGCTCTCGTGGCTCAAATCCTTCTAATATTATGTGTAGTATCTGATGGAAGTCTTCTGGCTAACGGGCAAGAAACAAGGACTTTACAGAAAGTTACTACACATAACCTTTTACTGCTCATAATAAGGCGGTTCGACTTTCTCGGAGCCTACCCTAAATGAGAAAGCCGCAAATCCGACTATCGGACTGCGGCTACAAATGAATATGGGTCATTTTAGGCGATTCCTACGCCCATTTCAGGTTTAATACGCCCATATTCTGGGCGTATCTGAATATCAGTAAGTTAGCTTAATGTTTTTGTAATCTTCGATAACAATATCTTTAAATTGATGAGAAGTATATCGCGTTGGATCTTCTTTCGATCCTTCGTTTAGTACAAGGAAATTGCCTTTTATCTGGCGTGGACCTACATTGTTAAGAGCAATTGATATATGCTTATATATGTTCTCTTTGTTAACATTATACCTGTTCTTCAACATTTTGTCATATTCTAAAAATGACAGCATAGCAACGGCATATGGCGCCTGTTTTTCTACCATTTTAGTTATGAGTATCTGGACTTGTCTTGGTGTTAGCTCCTGTAGCTTAGGTAATTCAGTGAAAGAATATTTTTGAACTTCAGTAAGGAAAATTTGAGCGTTAGTCGGTAATGTCTCTACTGGAGTTGCCTCAATTTGTGCTTGTTTAATTTCTATCTTCTTTATCTCCTTCAAGTGTGTGTCTTGTGGAACTTGCATTAGCAGGTATTCATTATATATCTTACTAATGCTTATGTACTTATTCTCCGGGATGTAATCTGCAAATTGCGCTTGAAATTCCATTACGAAGTATATGATGGCAACTTGAAGATAGTGACATATGTAAATATTTGAATAGTACAATCTATCAGTAAAGCGGGTATCAGGCCGTGATAACAATGATAGATCATATTGATTTTCATCAATAACCGACTGCAGTGTAGCTAATAATGGCTTAATAGCCCTGTCTATTTTCATTAATTTATAGGCAACTCGCTCCCTTGTTGGCATTGGGTCGCACGTCTCATATATAATTTTATTCAACTCTGATATTATACCAGCATTGATTATATCCTGGGCGTATCTTACCTTGAGAGAGGGTTGCGGATAGTTAAAATCAATCCTTAAATAAGGGTTAAAAGATTGAGTAACGACTGCAGAGTCATAGATAAGATTTCTGTACATATCTTCTCCTTGCTGTTGGGTAAGGAGTGAATGTTGGCTGCCCTTCAAAATCTCAGTTGCAATCTTTATCATATTCTATTCTCCAATTTTGATTATCTCCGCTGCCTGTTTCTTCTTCTCGTTGACAAGGTCTGCATATATCTGGGTTGTGCTGACGTTCTTATGTGTGAGCATTTTGCTGACTGTGTAGATATCTGCTCCTCCGGCTATCATAAGGGTTGCGTACGTGTGACGGAAACAGTGGAATGTTATGTATTTGTCAATTCCTGCAGATTTTACCCATGCTTTGAGTCTTCCGTTTACGAGCTGGCGTGTGAGTCCTTTGAATACTATACCTTCAGATGGCTCTCCACAAAGTTTCAGTGCCTGGTCGCTGATTGGAATGCTTGCTTCGGTTTCTGTCTTTTCGGTTTTGATGCGGATGCATTTACCACCGGAAGGGTAGTCCTGGATATGTTTCCATTCAAGTTGCAGGATGTCGCTCAAACGGAGCCCTGTGAGGCAGGAGAATATGGAAGCGTTCTTGAGAACAGGGTAGTCGCAGTGGGATTTTGCGAGTGTGTTGAGTTCTTCCAGGGTTAGATATTCTCGTTTTGTTTCCTGTGTCTCCAGCTTGTCTAGGAAGTCATTGATGTTTTCTTTCAGGTAGCCTTCTTTGTAGGCAATGGCAAGGAATGCTCTGAATGTGCTCCAATATCCGGCTGCGGAGTTTTGGGAGAGTTTGAGTTTTTCGCTCTTGATGCGGTTGGCTGTACTCAAGTATTCTCTGAATTTGTTGCAGAAGTCTACTGTGAGTTCGTCAAATACGCATTTGCCTTTGGTGAAGATGTTGAAATGTTCATATACTATTCTCCATTTCTTGTCTTTGCCAAGTAGGATGGAGTAGAAGTAGTCGAGAACGCTCATACGGCCTTTGGTTTTGTCAAGGAAGCCGTATTGTTCGTTGATAAGAGCTATTTCGCGTTCAGCTCTGATAGCTTCTGCCTGCTTTAGTTTCATAGCGTTGGCTTTGCGGTCAGAGGCAGTGCGTGGGCTTTTCATGAGATAGATGCCAAGGTATTCTCTACGGGTCATCTGCATTGTGCGTGGGTTCCTGATGGCAGGGTAGAAGTCCAGGTACAATGCGATTTTGCCGCTTGGGTATTCTCTTTTACGTAGTGTTACTTTTACTGCTTTCATGGCTACTTCATTTTGTCTAATCTATACTTCAATACTTTGGCTACCTCTTCTCTTATGAAGTACACAAAGTTACCTTTTTTTATTTTCTCAAGTCCATTATCTCGCAAAATAGTGAATAGGTGAGTGCGGGATAATTTATAGGTGTCCATTATTTCCTTTATGGTTATGTGCTTCACTGGATCAAGTGAAACTCCTCTTTCTGAGTCCCAATGAAGCTTGGATACATAGGTGAGTCCGCCTTTCCGTTTGCGGGGGATTTTGTGGCTCGTGCAGTATTCGCATATAGACTCCAGCTTCATACCGGTTGTTTCCATCAATTCTTTGAAGGTGTACCATTCTTTTATACCTGGGTGCTGGTTCACAAAGAAGAGTTTTTCCATTTCTTGCTTGTCATAGAAAGCTTTCCCGTGGATCATTTTTACTTTGGGATTATGCTTCTTTATGTTGGCATAGAATGTTACGTACTTGACGTCAAATTCTTCCAGTACCTGTTCACGTGTCATCCAGTTGGTGAGGATGTCTTCTTTAATGGCAATTGTGGTGTTCACGAGTGAGGCATTGGAATGTCCTACCTTTTCGAGATCTGCACGTGAGATCCTGATTGTGCGGTCTGTGAAGCGGTGGAGTTGAACGCTGTGCATCTCGATAATCTTGTAGAGTGTGTTCCTTGAGATCTGCAGTAGTTTAGCACCATCTGAGATTGTAAGGAAGTTCTTGTCAAGCAGAGCGAGGCGTTGAGTCTCTCTGACTTCAAGACTGGTCTTTTTGAGTCTCTCGTCACGATTCTGATGTTTGAGGAGAAGCTTGGCGCATCGGTCAGAACAACAAGCTGTCCTGGACTGATAGGCTAGAAATTCTCTGCCGCATTGCTGACAGATTTTTCTGTAAGTTTTTCGTTCGGGCTGCATAGTGAGTTACTTAAGCAGCATTTACACTTTTACATGTTCATCTTTGTTCAAGGTTGTTCACTGTTGTTCAAAGTGTTCGGAACCTTGGCAGGATGTTCAGTATATGCAAAAATTTGTACCACAGATGTTACAAATGCGGTACAAATAATGGCAAATAAGTGTAGAAATGCATTAAAATATCATAAATGGTTAAACTTCGTTCCGAAGCCTAAAGCATTGGTAGTTATGATATTCTAATACTTTACGATATATGCTGATATCGGGCTATTTTCCAATACAAAACTTCCGAAATATATTCCCCAAAACTTCCTCCGTTCCGATTTCCCCGACGATTTCCCCGAGATGATACAGCGCCTCGCGGAGGTCCTGCGCGATCAGGTCCGGCGGCAGCGTCGCCACCTGCAGCCCGTCGCGGACACGCCCGAGAGCCGTCGCAGCGCGCACCAGCGCCTCATAATGCCGGATATTCGTCACCAGAGTCTCGTCAGTGTCGCCCGTAATCCGTCTGCCGATTTCCGCCAGGGTTTCTGTCAATGCTGCCAGACCGTAACCTGTTTTTGCGGATATCGGAATCAGCTTGGCGGAGATGCCTTTAGCCCTCAATACGGCTTCTATTTCCGCCATCTTTCCTGCCTTGTCAGCATAACCGGCCCCAGCATAACCTGCGACATGACCTTCACCGTCCACTGACTCGCAGCCGTCGACATCACACTTATTGACCAACAGCAAAAACTCCTGGCCGGACGAAGAAGCATTGACCTTATCCCAAATATACTCCGCATCGGCCAGAACAGAATCCTCTCCGCGCGACAGGTCGGTCATACCCAGAACGATAGACGCCTCATCCATTTTCTTGAACGTCCTCTCGATAACGATCTTTTTGCCCACCTCGTCAGTCTCCCGGATACCGGCAGTCTCGCTAAACCGGAACATCACGCCGCCCAGATTCAGCGTCTCCTCGATAGTGTCACGAGTCGTGCCGGCGATGTCGGAAACGATCGCGCGATCCTCGCCGAGAAGCGCGTTCAGAAGCGTACTCTTACCAGTATTAGTTGCACCCACAATCGCCACGGGAACCCCATTTTTGATGGCATTGCCACGACTGAAAGACTCTGTAAGACGCCCTATATGGGTCAATGCCTCATTTACCAAAGCCTCTAATTCAGAGCGACTTGCGAACTCCACATCCTCCTCGCTGAAATCCAGCTCCAGCTCCAGTAGGGAAGTCATCTTGAGAAGCTTCTCCCTAAGCGACTTAAGTTCAGACGAAAAACCGCCCTTCAGCTGATTCATCGCTACCTTGTGAGAAGCCGCGCTCTGAGACGCTATGACATCCGCAACAGCTTCAGCCTGAGCAAGATCCATCTTCCCGTTCACGAAAGCACGACGAGTGAACTCGCCGGGAGCAGCGATACGCGCACCAGCATTGACAAGACCCTCCAGAATCGCGTTCACGATAAACCTGGAGGCATGGCACGAAATCTCGACCGAATTCTCGCCGGTGTAGGAGTGCGGTGCGCGGAACACGCTGACTATCACATTGTCCAGCACACTCCCGTCGGCCCTGAAAATCGTCCCGTAGCGCAAGCGATAGCCCTCGGTTTCAGCCAAAGACCCACCTGAAAGATGAATGATTTTGTCGGCTATGGTCAATGCCTCTTTCCCGCTGACTCTTATTATTGAAATCGCTCCAGTGCCGGGAATCGTGGCCGGGGCACATATCGTTCCATCCGTAAACTGATAATTCACCATAGAAACTAACCCAGAATCTGTTCAGCGTGATTTTTGGTGTTCACCTTATCGATAACATCGACAAGAATGCCTTTTTCATCGAAAATGAATGTCTTGCGCAGAATGCCCTCATAAACTTTTCCGTAAAGCTTCTTCTCGCCCCATGCGCCGAAAGCTTTGATTATCAATGCGTCCGTATCGGAAAGTAGAGGGAACGGCAATGTGTATTTGTCGCTGAAATTCTTCTGTGCCTTCACGCTGTCCTTGCTGATGCCGATGACATTGTACCCCAATGCCATAAACTTCTCATAGTTATCCCTCAGGCTGCAGGCCTCCGCAGTACAACCCGGAGTATTGGCCTTAGGATAAAAATATACGACGGTCTTTTTCCCGATAAGATCACGGGAAGAGATTATGTTACCATTCTGGTCTTGAGCCGAAAAATTCGGCATAGGATTACCTTTTTCAAGCATAGCAAAAAAATTTATACCTGACAAAGTTACATAAAATTTCTTACGTTTCGCAAGTGCGAAACACCGCTTATGGAGCCCGAGAGGGCGAAAGTAAGTCCCTTCCCCGAGGGGAGGGATTTAGGGTGAGGGTAACGTGTAAAGAAAATGTGCGTGGGGTTTACAGCCTTCGAACGAGTGATAACCCTCAAATAAGCGCTTGTGCTCAGCAAGCTTGACAACTTGCGAACTTGAGTAAAAATTGTATAATTACGACTTTTGAACCGGACAGCTATGCAAAGAGACGCGATAGACTTCGGCTCGCCGGCAGGATACGGGGATAACATAAAATTCATTATATTTGTCTGACTGCAGGACCTTGCTGAACTGCATTATTCATAGCCACCACGCATTGTCTTCGCAGTAGCTGTCCGATAGGTCCGCATTTCCCTGGCACCGCATGGCTTTTCTGATAAAAGCCGTTCGATGTGCCTGAAAGGAACTTGACATTTGGTCAAATGATTATTTCGTACAGTTGGCTGGAATGATGAGATACGATCATGAAAAAGCCGACTCTCGCGGTCTTTTATAAAATAAATTATAAGTTACAATAGAATTACGCAAAATTTGGTCATGTAAAAAAAAGGTTTTAACTTTGGCGAAACATTTTAGAAACCCGCTGAAAAGGTTAAAGTTTTTTTGGATTATTTCTGAAAATATTATAAATTGTAGCCTCGTTGGGTGGATTTTGTTTGAGATTGATATTTAAAAATTATTAACACGTTCCTGAAATTCAGGAATACTAATGACTTAATATTGCATATTTGCTATGGAAGTTAAAAATGCTGTAGCCGGAACATTGGAATCTGGAGATATTATGATTCAGATTGCACCGGCGGAAACCAAAGGTTTGCACATTGACCTTGACAGCTCTGTAGCCGCTCAGTTCGGTCGCCAGATCCGCAAGGTCATCGAGGAGACCCTTACAGATTTCGGTCTTGAAGATGCTGATATAAAAGCAGTGGACAAAGGTGCCCGCGACTGTACGATTCGCGCAAGAGTGACAGCGGCAGCTGTACGTGCTACAGGTAAAGATGTTTGGGCTTAATCAGTTACGGTTATGGAAAGATTAAGAAGAACAATGATGTTCGTTCCGGGAAATAATCCCGGAATGATGCAGGATGCCTTCATTTATGGTCCTGACTCTATTATGCTCGACCTCGAGGATTCTGTTACCATGGCAGAAAAAGACGCAGCCCGTCTGCTCGTCTATAATGCATTGAAGTCTATCGATTACGGCGATACCGAAATGGTTGTCCGTATTAATCCGCTCAGCACTCCTTACGGACGCAAGGACGTTGAGGCTGTCGTTAAGGCAGGTGTACATGTAATCCGTATGCCTAAGACTGAGACAGCTGACGAGGTCCGTGAACTTGAGGCTGAGATCGAGAAAGTGGAGACAGAACTCGGATGCGTAGGCAGAACCCGCATGATGGCAGCTATCGAAAGCGCCGAGGGAATCTGCAATGCATTCGCTATCGCCAAGGCTTCCAAGAGAATGATGGGTATAGCACTTGGAGCTGAGGACTACTGCGCAAATCTCAAGACACAGCGTACTCCGGGCGGAGCCGAGCTCCTTTACGCCCGCGAGACTATCGTGGTAGCTGCCAGGGCAGCCGGCATCGATGCTCTCGATACAGTATATTCGAACCTTGATGATATGGAGACATTCCGCAAGGAAGTTGAACTCATCAAGACCCTCGGATTCGATGGCAAATCTATTATCAACCCTCGTCAGATTCAGATTGTGCATGAGGTATTTGCACCGACAGAGAAAGCTATTGAAAAGGCGAAGAAGATTATTGCCGCCATTAAGGAAGCCGAGAAACGCGGCTCAGGCGTAATCGCTGTAAATGGTAAGATGGTTGACCGTCCTGTTGTGATCAGAGCTCAGCGCACCATCGATCTTGCCATTGCTTCAGGCATTTTAACAAAGGAGGAAGTTTATGAGTAGCATAAAAGATAGAGCTGCACTTATAAGTAAAGAAGCTGCAGTAATGGGCAAGCCAGTGTATGCAGGTGAAACACCTAAAAACACTACTTTCCGCAAGGACCTTCAAAAGATTCATTCTAAGGTAGTTACCTTGGAAGAGTCCATTAAACTCAGTGGCCTTAAGGATGGAATGACCATCTCTTTCCACCACCACTTCAGAGGCGGTGACAAGGTAGTGAACATGGTCGTCGGCAAACTCGCCGAGATGGGATTCAAGAATCTTCACCTCGCAGCTTCCAGCCTATCAGACGTTCACGCACCACTTATCGACCATATTAAGAACGGCGTGATTACCAAAATCTCTACTTCAGGTCTCCGTGGAGAACTCGCAAAAGAAATTTCTCACGGCCTTATGAAGGAGCCTGTAATCTTCCGTAGCCATGGTGGACGTGGTAGCGCCATTGCAAATGGTGATTTGCACATCGACGTAGCGTTCCTTGCCGCATCAGCCTGCGACCCTGCAGGTAATGCCAGCGGTTACTCACGCTCTCCAAACGCAAAATCCATCTGCGGTTCACTCGGTTACGCTAAGCCGGACGCTCAGCACGCTGATAAAGTCGTGATTATCACTGACGACCTCGTAGACTATCCGAATACTCCTAACTCTATTTCAGAGCATGATGTGGATTACGTTGTCCTCGTAGATTCTGTCGGAGATTCATCCAAGATATCATCAGGCGCTATCCGTGACACCAAGAACCCTCGCGATATCCTCCTCGCAATGAATGCTGCGAAAGTGATTATCAACAGCGGTTACTTTAAGGAAGGCTTCTCTATCCAGACCGGTTCAGGTGGAGCGTCACTCGCAGCAGTAAAATATATTCGTGAGGAAATGCTCAAACGCGGCATTCATGCGAGCTTCGCACTCGGCGGAATCACTGCCCACATGGTGAAGATGCATGAGGAAGGCCTCATCGACCGTTTGATCGACGTTCAGTCATTCGATAAGGTCGCAGCAGAGTCTATCAAGAATGACCCATTCCATAAGGGAGTTTCTGCCAATGAATATGCCAGCGCTGATGAGCCGGGTTCAGCAGTACACTACCTTGATATCGTTATCCTTTCCGCTCTCGAGGTGGACGTTAACTTCAATATAAATGTTCTCGTAGGAAGTGATGGTGTCATAAGAGGAGCTATCGGAGGACATCCTGATACAGCTGCAGACTCAGCGCTCTCGATTATCGTCTGCCCATTGATGCGTGGCCGTATCCCTTGCGTTGTGGATGAAGTTACCACACTCATCACCCCAGGCTCGACAGTCGATGTAGTCGTAACAGAGTACGGCATCGCTGTGAACCCTCGTCGTCCGGAAATTGCGGAGCGTCTGAGAGAGGCCGGATTGAAGATTGTTGATATTCATGATCTCAAGAATTTGGCTCTGAAGAATAT
>OGDF01006071.1_pt1 | contig 12256 bp, 9 predicted proteins | sample 1570141 | NCBI WGS metagenome assembly OGDF01 (sample SAMEA4370581, study PRJEB24528) | human gut metagenome | reverse complement strand
GCATTTTTTCGCTGTCATTTCCTTCCTGTTCTGCATTTATATAATGTGAGTCATTATTATGTGCTTTTAATCCACAGCCCGCAACGCATACAATCGCAATTACCAACAATGATAATATATATTTCTTCATTTCGGCCTCCTGTCTATAGTTGTAGTTCTTCATCAGATTAAATAGGTTTGCACACGCCAATCCAAACATGTACAAATAACTTACCGCATGATTTTATGCAACATCTAAAATATTATCCATACAGTACAATTTTTATCATCAAATATAAGTTTATCTCTGTCATAGCTTATAATTCTTATACTTTTATACATATCCGGATTATATGAGAAATCTACAGAGCATATACTTTTCATATTGTCTGGATTCTTTTTATTATAATTTGCATTAAATCCAGTTATCCACCATTGATATTCATCCGGTACCCAATTGAATATGCTGTCTATTTCCCCATCATCTCTAATATAATATAATGAGAGAGTCATTGGCATATTTACATCTATTGCATTATACTGTGAAATATTTTTAATTGATCTATCATACACATAAACGCCGGTTTCTGCCCCACTCTGTAAATTCCAATAATCACCTTTCCATGACCATAATATATGTTCTTTACCATTATGTTCAAATTTTATCTTATTTGCTTTCATATAAGTACCATTATCAAATATAATATCATAATTATCATTATACCCAAATGCTTTTTGCCATGTTTCAGGTCTTGAATGGTATGCAACTCTTTCCCTATCATAAATAAAGTTCAGGAATTCCGCACCATATTTTGCATCTTTTTCAGAATTAAAATACTCTTTAACATGTTTTCTACAATAAGTAGCAATCTGTTTATAATCTTCTGAATCAATTTTTAAAAAACCATCCACAATTAAATCTGCATATTTAGCTGCTATATTCATTGGCTTATTATATGGAATATCATCATCTGCATATTGTGTTTGTATATTTCCTGCGTCTATCTGTTTTCTTTGTGCATCCCATATTTTCTTATCTCCATTAGCATAAAAAGGTGCAGAATCTGTAGGAACCAATACCTTATTATTGTATACTACATTTCTTCCATCCATGAGTCCATCATCATCTGAATCCTCTTTGGTTGGGTCTGAATTCAACGGAAGCACTCTTTTTGACCGAAGTTTATCAATTTTTTCTCTTACAAAATCTCCATTATTAGCTATAGACATTTTTAAGGCACTGTCTATAACTGATTGTTCAGGGCCAAGCTGCTCTAATATTTCTTCGAAAGTAGGTAATATTACATTATCATTTTCGTCTGTTTTTAGCAGATTCGATTTTACTTCCTGCCAATCTACAAGTCCATCTTCATCAGTATCGACCTTATTTCTCGGTGACAGCTTGTCCTTAAGTTTTATCCATTTCCAGCCGGTAGGGGTAAATGACATATACTGATTATCACTTGTATAGCCATTATCCCATTCGCATATAAACGGATATCTCACATTATAAAATCCGTCATCCCATCGTCCATTGTCATACATATACCCATGATCCTGTCCCTCATTACCGGCATTATTAGGCTCGCGATAATTCCAGAATGTAAAGTCCATAGGCTCTCCGGTCACCCATACCCATGTGCCTTCCTCTTCCTCATCACTCATTCCTATTGCAGCATACTTTATTCCTGCATTAGATACCAATGACTGTATGAACATATTCTCCTCAAGACTGCCTATTGTAACAAGGTGTCCGTCAAGTGACTGACAATAATCCCTTGCCTCTTCCCATGTCATGTCCATGTCAAATATTGCATATCCATGTCCGTTGTACTGAGATATCTCAATATCCCCGGCAGGTACCGTTACTGCATGCTGAGCTGCTTCTGTGGGACTTCCGTTCAAAGCCATAACCTCTGTATCCGCCTGTAAGCTCATCACACCGATATCTGTGCCTGCTGTCTCTGAGCCGCTGTTTTCCGGCATTATTGCATCAAGCCATTCTTCCATATCAACGAGGCAGTAGGTTCCTGTCATGTCCGTATCTGTATATATCGTGCCTGAAGCCTCGTCATAATATGTCTCGACAGGAAGCAGCATGTTTACTTCCTCGAAATATCTGAATATGTTAAATCTTTTTATTCCCGCAAATGCCCCGCTGTCATTCTCCGCTTTGCTGCTTTCATATGAAACATTGGAAAATTTCACGGTAATTTTATCGATTCTGTTTGAATATATGATTTCAGCTGCCTTTCCAAGAATAATGTCATTGGCAATCGCAGCGGAATAGCCGCTTTCTTCCACTTCAATGCTGCCCTCCGCATATCCTGCCGCCGTAATGTCTATTGATAATTCATATGGGTTATCATCTGTATTGATTTCTTTTAATACATTGCTGTCTTTGCTTATTGTCTGGGCAAATGTACATTCCGCATCAGGCACACCGTTTGTTGATGGATTAAGCGGATTAAGTCCTGCCAATATCTCATCCCTGTCCGATATGGTGTCATTGTCTGTATCAGGATTAAGCGGATCTGTACCATATATCTCTGTCTCTTCATAATCCGTCAGCCCATCTCCGTCAGTATCCGTTCTTGCCGCATCTGTTCCTAGCTGTATCTCCCTTATATTGCTTAAGCCATCGTTATCACCATCGGCATCGGCATCTGATATTCCCGGAGTTGCCGAATCGTATTTTAATGGATCTGTGTCTGTAAGCACTATCTCCTGATAATCTGTCAGACCGTCTGAATCCGTATCTGCATTATCTGGATTGGTTCCGAGCATCTTTTCATAAGCATCAGGAAGTCCGTCATTGTCGCTGTCCGCCATCTTTGCCTCGTAGCCGACACCATTGCTGCGTATTATGAGTGGTTCGCTTGTCTTGCGCCTTCCTTCTGAGTCTGTTAATACTATGCGTATGTATTTTAAAGAAAATGCTTCTTTTACGGCATATGTATATTCGGATGTGCCCTTGACAGCGGCTGTCTTTGAATATGAGCTTCCGTCATCCGACTCCTGTATCTCACAGTCTGCTGCCTCACAGTCTGTTATCCAGCCAAGCTCTATATTTCCTGTTCTGGTATCATATTCTCCGAAAAGCAGGATAAATGCATCAAGCGTGTCCGGCTTTTGCTCAGGCTCATCCGATTCGGTTCCTATCGCTGCCGCCGCGCTTCTTCCATATCCGGCATTGATATTGCGTCCGCTGATAATTACATTGTCCGCTATTATTACTATATTGTTAAGGTTGAGATTGTCTGATTTTAATGTGACTGCACCCTCCGGTGCATATATAAGACCACCAAGCCCTGCACTGCCGGCTTCTATTGTTATGCTGCCCGTTCTGGAGCAGATTAACGGTGAATTGCAGTTGAGTACTCCATCTGATATTGTTATGTCTCCGTCCGCAATCACTGCCGCATTAAGGCTCACATTGCCCTGAAGACCGAGCGTGCCTGATACACGCATTGGATTGTTGATGTTTATATTAGTATCCTTTTTCTGAAAATCCCCTGAAATGTCTTTTACATTATTGCCACTGTAATATGCGGCTTCAAGCCTTTTTACCGCTGATATCATCTGCTCACCGGCTTTTTCTGTCTTTTTACCGTTTATATTCAGATTACCCGATGCAATAATTGTTCCATTCGTTGCGATATCACCATTAACATTGAAGCTGTCTGCCTTAATTGTGATAGCACCATCATCACCGGAACCGGCAAATATCGTATACGGATATACCGGATTCTCCTTATCCTGTGCATATACCAATGTACACGGAAGCACGCCCACCGATATTGCAGCCGCAAGCATCACTGCCACTAATCTTGTGGCACATTTTTTGAAGTTGTTTTTCATCCCTTTTCTCCCTTATAAAATATATTATACTCCTCACCCAATTGATAATTACACCCTATAATTATCTACGCCATAACCATACCATTCTTTTATATGCTTTACAATATATTTTTGCATAAATAGTATATATTACCCACATTTCGAGTAAAAATGACGGTTGACATTTTCGCTGCATATAATATAATTATTTCAAATTTGAACTATTCAAATATGAATGTTTAGAAAGGATGTGACACCTTGAAATCCAATACCAGCTTCATAAATATCGAATTTGCAAGAAAGCTCTCTCTTGCCTACAATGCCATGTGCAGACCACTTTGTCAGGAGCTTAATCTGCCGCAGACCGCATTTGACATACTTATGTTTCTTGCCAATAATCCGGCGTACCGTACTGCAAGCGACATAGTTGAGGTGCGTAAGCTTAAGGCTAATCTTGTGTCTGTGAATGTGGACAGGCTTGTCCGTGAAGGTTACCTGACACGGCAGACTGTTGACGGTGACCGCCGCAAGGTTGAGCTTATCTGCACAGACAGGGCATCCGATGTCATCAGCCGCGGGCAGCAGCTCCAGCGCAGCTTTATGGATCAGCTTCTTGCCGGAATGGATGCCAATACACGCAGTATTCTCAACAATGTTGTACATGTAATGGAAGATAACATTGACAATATTCTTAATTCTCAACATACAGGAGGTCAGCATGAGTAAATTTTTATTAACAGTTATAGTAACATTTTTTGCCGGTATGGGAGCCGGGCTTGGCACAGGCTTTGCCGGTATGAGTGCCGCAGCGGTCATCAGTCCTATTCTTATTACATTTCTTGGAATGGATCCGTATATCGCAGTCGGAATTGCACTGTCATCAGACGTGCTTGCCAGCGCCGTATCAGCGTACACCTATGGTAAGAACAAGAATCTTGATATCCGCAACGGACTTATCATGATGGTTACGGTACTTGCGTTTACTGTTGTCGGAAGCTATATATCAAGCCTTGTTCCTTCAGCAGCAATGGGTAATTTTTCTGTATTTATGACACTTCTTCTCGGTATTAAGTTCATTGTACGTCCTGTCATGACTACAAAGGAAGCAATGCAGGGCGTATCCGCAAAGAAGCGCGCAATACAGTCTGTTATATGCGGCATGATAATCGGCTTTATCTGCGGCTTTGTCGGTGCAGGCGGCGGCATGATGATGCTTCTTATCCTCACATCGGTTCTTGGCTATGAGCTGAAGACTGCCGTAGGCACAAGCGTATTTATCATGGCTTTCACGGCTTTCACCGGCGCTGTCTCACATTTTGCAATCGGCGGTATGCCTGATATTACGGTATGCCTGCTCTGCATAGTGTTTACACTTATATGGGCGCGTATTGCCGCCGTATTTGCCAACAAAGCAACGCCTGCAACACTCAACCGTGCAACCGGAATAATCCTTGTTATACTTGGTATTGTAGTGCTTTTATTTTAAATAAATGTTAAAATATATATACTAAAATGATACCAAGGGTCAAAAGGTCTAAGCCCATATGAGCTTGCTCATATGTGGGTGAAAGACCTTGGGACCCGCCCCGATATGAGCATAAAAGTGGGATGATAATCCCACGATATGCGAATATTGGGTAGGATTGTGGGAGTGCAAAGCACGGAACAATCCGTTGGTATCAAAGTCGGGGACTTTTGCTTCCGACATCATAAAACTAATACCAAGGCAAAAGGTGACAGCCATGACAAAATCATCCATTATTAATGACCTGAAATCCATGGGACTTACAGGTTCTGAGACAATTCTTATACATTCATCCATGAAAGCAGTCGGCAATGTTGAAGGCGGTGCCGACACCGTGCTTGACGCGCTCATGGAATTCTTTGCAGACGGTCTGCTGCTGCTTCCTACGCATACATGGAAGACTGTGAACGAAGCCAATCCCGTATTTGATGTCAGCAACAGTGAGAGCTGTGTCGGCATTCTTACGGAGCTTTTCCGCAAGCGTCCGGGTGTAGTCCGTTCGCTGCATCCTACACACAGCATTGCTGCCTTTGGGCGCAATGCCGAAAGCTATATAGCGGGCGAACTCTCATGCAACACCCCATGCACTCCGGGCGGCTGCTATGACCGCCTTAAGGACGCGGACGGAAAGATTCTTCTGATAGGCGTCACACATGCCCGCAACACATATATACATAGTGTCGAGGAAGTTCTTAATGTTCCTAACCGCCTTTCAGATAAGCCTATGAAGCTGTCGGTTATCGACAATTCCGGCAACAGCCATACCGTCTATATGCGTAAGCATTATAATGCATCCCAGCCGCACATATCTGAGGATTTTGTAAAGCTTGCACAGGCATATATTGACTGCGGAGCTGCCCGCAATGTAATGTTTGGTGATGCACCATCGGTTCTTTGCAATGCCCGTGGCATATTCAATGTAACAAGGCATGTGCTTGCCCCTGCTCCGGAATGCTTCATCACGGAAGACGTTATCTCTTCTGAGCGGTGGGCGGATTTTCCTGGGAATGAGTTCTCCCAGGAATGAGTTCTCCGAAGAATACATTTTCTTTATTGTAAAAAGATATAAAAGGAGTACTCCCATGACCACTAATCTCACAATACGCAGAGCCACACCACAGGACACTCCCGTAATACACGGACTTATCCGCGGTCTGGCCGAATATGAGAAACGCCCACAGGATATGACGGCAACCGTTGAGCAGCTTCGTCACTGGCTTTTTGAGCGCATGGCAGCCGGGGTTCTGATTGCTGAGATAGACGGAAGTGCTGTCGGATACGCTCTTTATTACCCGATATTCGGGTCATTTGCAGCAGCAGGCAGAATCTATCTTGAAGACCTCTTTGTAAAGGATGAATACCGCGGAAACGGTTTTGGCAGAACGCTGTTCATGCAGGTTGCAGAGATTGCAGCAAAAGAGGGCTATTCCGGCATGGAGTGGAGTTGCCTTGACTGGAATAAGCCCTCGATAGAATTCTATAATAAGCTGGGTGCCGCAACAGAAAGCGGACGTGTGCATTTTGATTTTGATAAAGCTGCCATGGATGCTGTCTGCAACGCATGCGGCACTGTGGGTAATACTACAGATTCTCCATCTTAATGCCCTGTGATGCATTTTCAACATCAGCCTTGAAACCAAGTGCTGATATTCTCTGGGCTCCGTTGCCCCACACTATCATCTGTTCAAGCGCATCGGACGTTGCCACTGTCACACGGTATCTTCCCTTGTTAGGCGGCGTCTGGTGCATATCATGAACTGTCTTCTCGATATACTGGTCTGCCGTCTCCGCTTCCTTTGTATACACAACATAAATGTTATGATATTTTTCAACCGAACCCGGATTCCCCTTCACCTTATATGCATCAAATACAAGGATCAGATTACAGCCCTTATAGCCCTGATAATTACAGAGTATGTCCATAAGCTTTCTTCTTGCGCTGTCCAGATTGTCCTTCGACAGCTCATTAAGTTCCGGCCATGCAAATATAATATTATATCCGTCAACGAGCAGATATTCATCAAGCGGCTCCTGCTTAGGTATATGGCGTTTTTCCGATACCCTGCCTGTCCGGTCCTGGCTTCCCGTATTGGAATATTTTCTTCCGTTATGTTTCTTGAAAAGGCTCAATTCCTCCGGCTTCTTGCGGTACGTCTGACGGAATATCTCTTCAATCTCCTCCTGTGTTATGTACTGCTCACTGCTTCTGTATGTTGCGTTTTTAAGAGGAACTGCGATTCCGCCTATTTCATTTTCATTATTCACAGCATTAGCTGTATATGTGCCGTTGCCGTCATCCGGCTTCCAGCCATCTTCAACATGTGCATAGTCCCTTACCTCATACCATGGCACAACAAAACCTGCACCATGCGCACAGAACACCGAACCTGTAGGATTGGCGGTATCTGCTTCCGGGTCATAACCGCATCCGGCAATTACTTCCTCAGCATTATGGCACGGCTCATATCCCTTAAGGGTACATGTAAGCCTGCCATGCCCCCTTGTGTATGCTGTTACTTCCCTGCTGTAATCACGCATAGTTTCCGCAGGGGCGCTTCCGGTGAGAATGCATTTATCTCCCTCAGTTACCGGCGGCTGGAATTCCCCATGCATCCTTGTCACATCCGACATCGCTTTTCCTATGTTGTCAGCAGGGACCTCAAGCCTGAAATCAAACCACGGCTCAAGCAGGATATTACGCCCGCTTCTCAATCCCTGACGCACGGCGCGGTATGTTGCCTGACGGAAATCGCCGCCCTCGGTGTGCTTATCATGCGCCTTTCCCGCAATCAGAATGATTCTCACATCCGTAAGCTCTGAGCCGGTAAGCACGCCGGGATGTATTCTCTCCTCAAGATGTGTCAGAATAAGTCTCTGCCAGTTCTTATCAAGCTCATCCGAACTGCATAACGAAGCAATCTGTACGCCGCTTCCGCGCTCCCCCGGCTCCATCAGCAGATGTACCTCCGCATAATGTCTTAATGGCTCAAAATGTCCTATTCCCACAACAGGCTCTGCAAGTGTTTCCTTGTAGACAATGCTTCCCGCATCAAATTCAGCTTCGATGCCAAATCTTTCCGCAAGCGTGCTCTTAAGAATCTCCATCTGCACCTGCCCCATGACCTGAATATGAATCTCACGGCTCTCCTCCTGCCATGTGACATGAAGCTCCGGCTCTTCCTCCTCAAGCTGCCTCACCTTGCCAAGCGCAACAACCGGGTCAGTCTCATCATTAAGAATAAGGCGGTAGGTAATTACCGGTTCAAGCACCGGCGCCGAGTTCTCACTCTCAATTCCAAGTCCCTGTCCCGCAAATGTTTTCAGGAGTCCGGTTACCGCACATATATCGCCTGCCTCAACCTTTTCCGCCATCTGATAGCCCGCACCGTTATACAGACGAAGCTGGTCAGCCTTTTCCTCCCATACATTGTCTCCATCAGCACTGCAGCTGTTGCCAACCATCATCTTAACCCTGAGTGTACCGCCTGTAACCTTCATATACGTAAGTCTGACACCTGACGCATCGCGTCCTATCTTATATACCCTTGCGCCGAATTCCTCAGGATATTCCATGTTCTCAGTCATGGAATTAATTCCGTCAAGAAGTTCTGTAATTCCTTCCTCCTTAAGCGCCGAACCGAAGAAGCACGGAAAGAGCTTTCTTTCGCAGATTGCGTCATTAACAGAGTCAGCCTCTATACTGCCATTCTCAAGATATTCCTCCATAAGCTGTTCGCTGCACATTGCAAGCTCTTCTGCTGCCTCAGTCTCAGATGCTATGTCTGACGGAATCTCCATGATATTATTATCAAACTTATGCCTAAGCTCTGTCAGAACAGCTTCCCGGTCCGTTCCCGGCTGGTCCATCTTATTTACAAATATAAACACAGGCACGCGGTATCTGCCAAGGAGCTGCCATAAAGTATGGACATCCCCCTGCACACCGTCTTTGCCGTCTATCACAAGAAGCGCATAGTCAAGCACCTGCAGAGTTCTCTCCATCTCAGCCGAAAAATCAACATGTCCCGGCGTATCAAGGATTGTTATGTCACAGTCCTTCCACGTAACTCTCGCCTGCTTGGAAAAAATCGTAATTCCACGCGCCCTCTCCATCTCGCCGTTATCAAGAAATGCGTCCTTATGGTCCACACGTCCTGCTTTTCTTATCGTCCCGCATGCATGCAGAATCCCTTCCGCAAGCGTTGTCTTACCGGCATCAACATGTGCCAGTATTCCAAGTACAATCTTCTTCATACAACTCCTTATTCCTGCTGTTCCTTACATACATCGACCCATGATACCGCACCGGCCGCATCCGAAAGCTCGTCAATCGTAAGCCGTACCGCACTGTGGTCATTGCCGGCCGCAGGATATACCGTATCAAATCTCTTAAGGCTCTCGTCAAGATAGACCTCAATCCCGTCATTGATTCCAAACGGACACACACCACCCGGAGCATGTCCCACGATTCCTTCAACCTCATCAAATGGTATCATCTTCGCCTTAACATGAAATGTGTCCTTATATTTTCTGTTATCTATCTTAGCGGTTCCTTCCATAAGAATGAGCACCGGCTTGTCACCCTGCATGAATGACATCGTCTTTGCAATCATTCCCGGCTCAACGCCCAGCGCCTGTGCCGCAAGCTCAACCGTGGCACTTGAATCCTCCAGCTCTATAATATTGTCTCCAAATCCTTTATCCTTAAGATATTTCTTTGCTCTCTCTAATGACATAACAATCCTCCATTCCGCAGGCACAAATAACTTATACTTACTTATTTATTTATTATATTTGCTTATTACGGTTCATGCAACCCTTGACATGGCCCGGAATCTTTATGCGGCAATCCGTATATGTCATTCCGTAACATTTTTACTGACATTTTAAAATATACTGATATACTTATCTTATAAATGCTGCATGCAGCCACAGCTTTTTGTGCCTGAGCAGACTTGAGATGTCCCGGAAACCGGGCAGGAATGGAGACCAGCTATGAGAATAGTTATTGCGATTGATTCATTTAAAGGAAGTCTTACATCATACGAAGCCGGCAACAGTATTGCTGACGGTATACGCAGTGCCATGCCTGATGCCAATATTACAATAAGACCGCTTGCTGATGGCGGCGAAGGCACAGTTGCCGCACTTACAGCCGGCAATAACGGCATCATTAAAAATATTACCGTAACCGGACCTGTCGGCAGGCCTGTAAAGAGCATGTACGGAATACTAAACAGCAACGGCTCTTCCACTGCCGTAATCGAGATGGCCAAGGCCGCCGGAATTACTCTGGTTCCCGCGGATTTTCCTGCTGACATGCGAAATCCGCTTTATACAACTACATATGGCGTGGGTGAGCTTATAAAGGATGCCATTAACGAGGGCTGCCGCGATTTTATAATCGGCATTGGCGGAAGCGCAACCAATGACGGCGGCATCGGTATGCTGCAGGCTCTTGGCTTCGGTATGCTTGACGATAAGGGGCGTCAGGTTCCTTTTGGTGCCATAGGTCTTAAAAATCTTAAAAATATCACAACAGATAATGCACTGCCTGAGCTTTCGGAATGCACCTTCCATATTGCCTGTGACGTAACCAACCCTCTCTGTGGTGCCAGTGGCTGTAGTGCTGTGTTCGGCCCGCAAAAAGGTGCAACTCCCCAAATGATTGCCGATATGGACACATGGCTGGCACATTATGCGGATATCGCCGGAGACATTGCCGGAATGACATCCGGCAATGCTGATGCATGCTTCCCCGGTTCAGGTGCGGCAGGAGGACTGGGATTCGCATTTCATACATTTCTTAACGCATCACTTGAATCAGGCACACACATAATCCTTGAGGCAACCAATCTGCGCGAATATATCAGGACTGCCGATATCGTAGTAACAGGAGAAGGACGCCTTGACAGCCAGACCGTTATGGGTAAGGCACCTGCCGGCGTTGCCGCAATTGCAAAGGAATACGGAATACCTGTTATTGCATTCTGCGGATGCGCCTCAGATGATGCCGGTGTATGCAACGATAACGGAATCGACGCATTTTTCCCAATACTTACCGGCATAACTACACTTGAGGAAGCAATGTCACCTGACACCGCACGCCTTAACGCTTCTGCCACCGCGAAGCAGGTCTTCAGGCTGATAAAGGCGTTAAGCTAATTAATTACCAGACAACCTCCATTTTGAAAGGCTTACTATGATTCGTGAATTTAATGAAAATGATTTATTACCAATTATGCAGATATGGCTGGATTCAAATATAGATTCACATAGCTTTATTCCTGCACAATACTGGCTGGATAATGCCGATATGGTTAAGGACATGCTGCCACAGGCTGAAATATATGTATATGAAGATAACGCTTCAAAACATATAAGCGCTTTTATAGGATTAAACGAAGATTACATAGAAGGAATTTTCGTGGAAAGAGCTATGCGCTCAAAGGGTATCGGCAGGCAGCTTCTGGATTATGTAAAGGCAATAAAGCCTGCTATGAGTTTAAATGTATACCAAAAAAACAGCAGGGCAGTTGCTTTTTACCAAAGGGAACATTTTGTAATCCGGTCAGAAAGTCTTGACAGCGCTACAAATGAAAAAGATTTTCTTATGGTTTGGAGTAAACTAAGGTGATGCAAGAAAGTCATGACCAAAGAGTGATGATCAAATCATATAGAAATGGTATGGCAACAGCAGGTTGCTTTTCATAACATGGATTTGTCTGTATGATATGTTTATGGAGGTGACAGCTATGGAAACAAAAAATATCATTTTACAGCTTCGTACCGAAAGAGGAATGTCACAGGATGAACTTGCAGAGAAAATCATGGTGACACGGCAGGCAGTATCACGCTGGGAGAATGGTGTTTGAGTTATAATAGGACCAAGTTAGATGAAACCCAGTAAAA
>OGDF01006060.1_pt1 | contig 12276 bp, 15 predicted proteins | sample 1570141 | NCBI WGS metagenome assembly OGDF01 (sample SAMEA4370581, study PRJEB24528) | human gut metagenome | reverse complement strand
AGCGCGAGGCAGCGGCGGCGCAGCTCCTCCGGCGGCAGCAGACCCAGCTGACGGCGGATCACCAGCTCTGCCCGGCGGTCAAATCCGCCGCCCCGCACCATGCCGTCGGGGTACTGGGCGAAGGCCATCATCTTCCCCAACAGGGGCGTGCCGTCCGCCAGATCCAGATAGTGCAGCAGCGTTAGCGCGTGCCACATGTCCAGCTCCGGCGAAACGGCGAAGTCCGGGACTGTCACGGTGACGGTCTGCCCCAGACTGGGCAGGGTCAGCCGTCCGCCGTCCCACGTGACGCCGGCGCGGCGGGCGATGCTCTCCGGTGCGTGCCGGGACAGCCGCTCCCGCGCTACGGTCAGCATGCTCTCGTATTGCCGGTTGGGGGACACCATGCGCTCGCCTCCTTGCATCAAATTTCTTGAGGTCATTATACTGTGCCGACGCGGCTTTGGCAAGGCAAAACCGCGCCGTGTCATTAACACAGCGCGGTTTACTTACGCGAGTTTTTCTACCTGAAACGCGCCGTTTAGCACCAGATAGGTCTGGGGTGCGTCACGCATCAGGTTCCACAGCCCCACACCCTGCAAGCCGTTGCCCGCCGCCAGACGGAGCTTGGCAAGGCTGGAGCGGGCGTCCTCAAACCACACCTCGTGGACAGTGCCGGTCTCCGCCGTGTAGCGGAACCATGGGGACTGGGCGGTTTCGTCGTATTGAATTTCCGCCCCGTACCGCCGTGCCAGCGCCAGCGCTTTCTGCGGCGATAGAGAGGGTGCACGGGTGATGCCCTGCCGGAAGGGCAGCGGCCAGTCGTAGCCGTAGGTGGGCACCCCCAGAAAGATTTTCTCCGGGGCCATCTCCGTCAGGGCGTAGTCCAGTACCCGCCGCACCTGCGGCAGGGGAGCCACCGCCATGGGCGGCCCGGCGGTATAGCCCCACTCGTAGGTCATCAGCAGCACGGCGTTGGCCGCGTGGCTCAGGGCGGCGTAGTCGTGCGCCTCGTACAGAAGTCCCCGCTGCTCCGCGCTGGATTTCGGGGCCAGCGCCACGATCACCGGCCAGCCCAGCGGATTCAGCCGCTGCCGCAGCGCGTCGATAAAGGCGGTGTAGGCCGCCGCCTGACGGCCCTCCAGATATTCAAAATCCACGTCCAGCCCCTGATAGCCCTTTTCCGCCATGTTGGCTGCGACGGCGTCGATAAGCGCCTTCTGCGCCGTTTCGTTTTCCAGCAGCGCTCCGCCCAGACGGCTGTCGAAGGAGCCGTTGTCCGTCAGGGTGGACAGGTGCATCCACAGCTGCGCGCCGTACTGGGGCGCGGCGGCCAGCAGCGGCCCGTCGTCGGGAACCACCAGCCCTCCTTGGGACGTGACGCCGTAGGTAAAGGGCGTCAGATAGGTTATGTAGGGCAGCACCGTCCGCAGCTGCTCCTGCCGGATGAAGGTGTAGGCGTAGCCGTTGACGCCCAGCGTCCCGGACTTTTCCCCTTTCAGCGCAACGATCAGCTCCTCGTCCGGCAGAATGCGGGATCGCCCGCCCAGAAAGTAGTTGTTCTGATACAGCGACAGCACCGACACGCCCTCACGGCGGGCGATGCCCTCCAGCGTTTCGCCGGGCCGCACCACATGCACCCGCTCCGGCTCGTAGACCACCAGCGTCTGTCCCACCGCCAGCGCACCCCCGGCTGGCACCTGATTCAGCCGCCCCAGCAGCGTTACGCTGACGCCGTACTGCCGGGCAATGCCGTACAGCGTCTCTCCCGGCCGCACCACATGAATTTGCATATGCTTCACCTCGTGCCAGCATATGTTCCGTCCGGCAAAATCAGAACGAAAACAGGGCGGAGGGACACGCCATGCCCTCCGCCCGTTCTCCTTATGACCAGCAGGCGTTTTCGCCGTCCAGCAAAAAGCCGTCCGTGTCATGGACAAAGCCGTTGTCCAGCATTTGCCGCCACGTGGCGGTGCCGCTGGCGCCGTGGTTCCCCGTCATGCTGTCCCACACCGTGGGAGGGAACTGCTGGGCATCCTCTTTCAGTTCCTCGCCCACACCGCCGAAGGTGCTGCCGTGGTTGTTGTTGAAGGCGTCGTCATTGCCCCTGTCGCGGTACGTGCCGTAGCTGCTGCGGCCATTCCGAGCCGCGCCGTTGCTGTCGGTCAGACCGTCGTTCACGATGCCGTTGCCTTTGTCGGCGTCATTGCTGCCGTTGGTGGTGTTGTTGCTGTTGCTGCCGGGGCGGTTGGTGTTGTTCTTGTTCTCGCCGCAGCCTGCCAGCGCCAGCATCAGCAGCGCCGCCATCAGCAGCGCCATCACTTTTTTCATCATGTCCCATCCTCCTTTTTATCAAATTTTCCGGGCACAGTGCTTTGCGTGCCGTTTGTAGTATGGTCGATTTTCGGCGAAACTACCGGCTGTAACTTCTCCCAGCGTTGCATTTTGCTGTGAGCTGTGGTAAAATAATAATCTATTCATTAAAGAAAATACAATTTGTAATATCAAACACGCTTACAACGTTTTGTTATCATCTGGAGGGGTATTATGCAAAAGCTGGAAAAACAGTTTCATATTCGCTGCGTAGAGGGCGATGTGGGCCGCTACGTGATCCTGCCCGGCGATCCCGGCCGGTGCGAGAAGATCGCCGCGCTGTTTGACGACGCGCATTTCGTGTCCCAGAACCGGGAGTACACCATCTATACCGGCACGCTGCTGGGCGAGAAGGTGTCCGTCTGCTCCACCGGCATCGGCGGGCCCTCCGCCTCTATCGCTATGGAGGAGCTGCACAACATCGGCGCGGATACCTTTATCCGGGTGGGCACCTGCGGCGGCATCGATCTTGATGTGCGCAGCGGCGATGTGGTCATCGCCACCGGCGCTGTCCGCTTCGAGCATACCAGCCGGGAATACGCGCCCATCGAGTATCCGGCGGTGGCGAATTTTGAGGTGACCACCGCGTTGGTGCAGGCGGCCAGAACGCTGGGCAAGCGCACGCAGGTGGGCGTGGTGCAGTGCAAGGACTCCTTCTATGGTCAGCATTCCCCGGCCCGCATGCCGGTATCCTATGAGCTGCTGAACAAGTGGGAGGCGTGGAAGCGCCTGCATGTAAAGGCCAGCGAAATGGAGTCCGCCGCCCTGTTCGTGGTGGCTGACGTGCTGAACTGCCGCTGCGGCAGCTGCTTCCACGTGATCTGGAATCAGGAGCGGGAAGCCGCAGGTCTGGATCAGGACATGAACGAGGATACCACCTCCGCCGTTACCGTGGGTGTGGAGGCGCTGAAGCTGCTGATCCAGCAGGATCGGGCAGCCTGCGGAAAGTAAGGAGAATACGATATGCTTTGGTCTATTATTGTCGGCGGTATTATCGGCTGGCTGGCCGGAAAGCTGATGGGCAGCAGGGGCGGCGTCCTGCGCAACATCATTCTGGGCATCGTGGGCAGCGGCGTGGGCAACTGGCTGGCGGGCGCTGTCGGTCTGGTGGCCCGGAACTCGCTGGGCTCGTTCCTCATCGGCCTGGGCGGCGCCTGCGTGGTGCTGCTGATCTGCCGGATACTGTTCAAATAAGCGGGAGATTACCTAAAAAAGTGGTCTTTGCCTGTAGGCAGAGGCCACTTTTTCAACAAAATTTGATTTTCCTCTTACATTTTCTCCTCAAATGTGCTATACTATTGGCAATAAATGTAAGGCGCATGGCCGTTGGGCCGTGCTTTTTTCCGTGTTTTGTTACAGTGTGAGAGAGGAGAAGCAATGTTTGCAGCAGGAGATCTGGTCATTTACGGCGGCGAGGGCGTCTGCCGGGTGGAGAGCGTGGGAATGCCGGAGACAGAGGGCATCGACAAAACGAAGGCCTACTACACCCTGTCCCCGCTGTACCGCACCGGACAGGTGATGACGCCGGTGGACACCGGCGTGCTGATGCGCCCGGTGATGACTCCTGCGGAGGCGGACGCTTTTCTGACGGCGCTGCCGGAGCTTCCGGCGGAGGAGCCCGCAGGCGCCAGCCAGCGGGCCATCAAGGATCACTATCACGCGGTGGTAACGTCCTATGACTGCGGCCGCATGGCGGCCATGATAAAATACACCTGCCAGCGCCGCCGCACTGCCCAGCAGCGGGGCCGCAAGGTCAGCCAGCTGGACGAGCGGTATCTGCGCCGGGCGGAGGATCAGCTGTACGGCGAGCTGGCGGTGGCGCTGGGCATCGACCGGCAGGAGGTCTGCCAGTATATCCAGAAAGATTACCCGGCGTGGCCGGAGGAATAATAAAAAGCGGGATGCACAGCATCCCGCTTTTTATTATTCCGTTTCCACCCTACCGTCGCCGTAGACCAGCAGCTCCCGGGGCGGCTGATGGCTGGAAAAGCGCTGGGCCGTCAGGGTGCAGGCGTAGGCTCCGGCGTTGCGGACTTCGATCAGATCGCCTACCGCCAGTTCCGGGCCGGTAAAGTCCTCCGTCAGCACGTCGGCGGCGCAGCACAGATTGCCCACAATGTCCACCGTCTCCGCCCGGCTTTCGTCTCCGTGGGCGATGATGGGGAAGGCCCATTCCGAGGTGAACAGCGGCTCGTAGGGGGTGGGAGTCCCACCGCCAAGCTCGTGGCGCAGCATGGCCGCCAGTGCCGGCTTTTGCAGACCGTTCATGCAGTTCTCCGCAATCACGTAGGTCTTGCCGCGGGAGAATTTTTTGTCCACCACCCGCAGCCAGTAGGTTCCGGCCTGCGCGGTGGGGAAGCGGCCGGTCTCGATCATCAGCCGGGCTTTCCACGTGGCATCGTTGTCGGCAGCGATGGCGTCGGTATACGTCCGCAGTCGGGCAAGGTTCATGGGCTGCTCAAAGGCCGCGTCATAGGCCACGCCTACGCCGCTGCCGAAGTTGACATAACGCATCTCGCAGTCCAGCGCCGCCTGTACTCGCTTGGCCAGCGCCCAGCTGTCCCGGTAGCAGCCGCCCAGCACGTCCGCGTCCAGATTCTGGGACTTCAGGTGCACGTGGATGCCCTCCACCGTCACAGGCAGATCGTCCAGCAGCGCCTTCAGCTGGGGCAGCTCCTCCTCGTTGACGCCGAACTTACTGCTGGTTCCCGCGCCGCCGCCCATACCGAAGGCGGGGTTCATCCGCACACCGATGGCTCGCCGCTGCCCTTTCCGGCGGCACAGCGCGCCGATACGCGCCACCTCGCCCAGCGAGTCGGCGATGATCTCGCCCTCGTCCCACGCCGCTTCCAGCGCCGCGTCGGATTTCCCGGCGGCAGAGAAGAAGATATCTTTCTTCGCCATGCCGCATTTTCGGCTCAGCAGCACCTCCGGGGCAGAGGCGGCGTCCGCGCCCAGCCCCAGCGCCGCCAGCGCCCGCACCACCGGCGGGAACGGGTTGGCCTTGATGGAGTACAGCAGGTCATATTGGGGGAAGGTCTGGCGCAGCGTCTCCACCTGCGCTTTCATCACGTCGTATTCGTAGAGGTAACAGGGCGCGTTCTCCCGCGCCAGCGTCAGAATGTGCTCGTTCATGGTGATGCTCCTCCGTTCTGTTATTCGCCCCGCCACAGAAAGCGGGCCATGTCCACGGTGCCGTTGGCCCGGAAGGCTACGCCCTCCGCTTCCAGCAGCGTTTGCTGCTCCGGCCAGTGGGGCGCGGTGCGTCCCGCGCGGTTCACCACCCGGTGACAGGGGTAGTCGCCGTACAGCGCGGCATTGCTGAGGACTTTTCCCACCAGCCGGGCGTTTTTCTCCCGACCAATGAGCCGGGCGATCTCGCCGTAGGAGCAGACCCGTCCCTCCGGGATCTCCGCCACGACCGACAGGATCTCATACACAAGTCCCTCGTTCACCGCGCCGCACCTCCTTTGGCTTTGTGGTATTTTACCATAAATGAGTGAGGATTCCAAGAGGGAGTTGTAAAGATTCGCGGTTTGATGCGGGTGTGGACTGTCGCTCCCGGTCTCGACACCCTGCGGGTGTGAGAGAGCGGAGCTCGTTTCGCGTCCTATACAGCTGCGTACCAAAAAGGGAGCACCCCTATGGGGTGCTCCCTTTTTGGTGCGAGTGGTGATACAGCATTTTTCAAAAAACACAGTAATATCAATGGTTTTAGGACACCCGAACAGCGAAATTACTTGTATTCCGCCCTCTTGAAGCAGTCAATTTCAGCAGCTATTGCTCGGTTCATCTTCCGGTAAGGAGACGACATCCTTGCAATAATCAGTACATAGCGCGTCTGTTACCCAAAGTGGCGCTTGGGTCGGCAGGCGCGCTATTTTTATGCCCAGATGCGGGCGAAGGAGGTGTTATTGTGAAAGCATATGGGAAGTCGTGGGGCTACAACGTATATGACTGCCGGTACTGCCTGTACCGGAAAGGGAAGCTAAAGGGCTGCGTCTACCCGGACGGCTGCTGCTGTCCCGTCCCGCAGAAGCCCGAAAGACGGAACGGCATAGAACAAGTTTACGAAGCAGATGCGGACAGCGCCGCTCCCGCCGTTTCGGAGTGCGAGGGCTGTCCCTACGGAAAGGCTGCCCCCTGCATCGGATGGTGTACCAAAGCGGTCATGCGCGCCGCAGGGCTTCCAAAGGAGCGTGACAGAAGCCATGTATGACTATTTCTACGGCGCGGAAGCGGAACAGTTCTCCTTCTACCGCATCCCCAAGGTGCTGTTCACGGAGGAACGGTTCAGAAGCGTTTCCGCAGAAGCCAAGGTGCTCTACGGTCTGCTCCTTGACCGCATGAGCCTGAGCTGCAAGAACGGCTGGCTGGATAAAGAAGGACGTGTGTATATCATCTTCACCATCGAGGAGGTCATGACCGCCCTGGGCTGCGCCGACCAGAAGGCCGGAAAGCTGCTGCATGAGCTGGAGAGCAAATGCCGCCTCATCGAGCGCAAGCGGCAGGGGCTGGGCAAGCCCAACCTCATCTACGTCAAGAACTTTGTGGATAACCATGTGGATAACACATCGGGCAGTACCACACCCTCCCCGGAATCACGATTCCGGAACCGTGAAAATCACGATTCAGGAGCAGTGAAAATCACGGATCAAGAATCGTTAAAATCACGATCTAATAATACTGAGAATAATGATACTGATTTTAGTGATACTGATTCCTTTCCCTTCACTTCGTTCAGGAGGGATCACGGGCGGGAAGCGAAAGGAAACGAAGCGGCTCTGAGAGAGCGGTACAGAGAGCTTATTGCGGAGAACATCGCCTACGACGCACTCCTGACAGACTATCCATACGAGCAGGACACACTGGAAGAAATCCTGGAGCTGCTGGTGGATGTGGTCTGTACGACGAAAAGCTCCGTCCGCATTTCCGGGGACGATAAGCCCGCCGAGGTGGTCAGGAGCCGGTTTTTGAAGCTGAACAGCGAGCACATCCGCTTTGTGGTGGGCGGGCTGAAGGAAAACACCACCCGCATCCGCAATATGCGCCAGTATCTTTTAGCCACGCTGTATAACGCCCCTCTGACCATCGGGAACTACTACCGAAGCCTTGTCAGCCACGATATGTCGGAGGGATTCATCTGAGCCGCAGGTTATTGTCTGCGGCTTTGGCATTTTCAGGAGGTGATGCGACCGTGCCGAAACAGAAACCCAACGAACAGGTACAGCAGATACCGCTGTCAGAGATTCGTCCCTTCAAGAACCACCCCTTCAAGGTGACGGACGACGAACTCATGCAGCAGACCATCGACAGCATCATGCAGGTGGGCGTTCTCAACCCCGCCATCATCCGTCCCGCACCGGAGGGCGGATACGAGATGGTAGCCGGACACCGGCGGCTTCATGCCGCAGACCTTGCGGGGCTGAAAACCATACCGGCCATCGTCCGCAATCTTGACGACGACGAGGCGGTGATCCTCATGGTGGACAGCAATTTGCAGCGGGAAACCATCAGCCCCATGGAACGGGCGCAGGCGTACAAAATGAAGCTGGAAGCGTTGAAACATCAGGGGAAACGGGTGGATTTGGTGGATAAGTCAACTTCTCGCCAAGTTGGCGAGAAGTCATGGGCTGTTGCCAAAGTCGGTGCTGATGCAAACGAAAGTGAAAGACAGGTACACAGATATATCCGTCTCACCGAGCTTCTGCCGGAGGTGCAGAAAAAGGTGGACAGCAAGGAGATCGCATTCAGCCCCGCCGTGGAGCTGTCGTATCTCACCCGTGACGAGCAAAAGCAGTTTCTGGACGCAATGGACTATTCCCAGAACACGCCCTCGCTTTCCCAGGCGCAGCGGCTCAAGAAGCTCAGCCGGGAGGGAAAATGCACGAAGGAGGCCATGCGCTCCATCATGTCCGAGGAAAAGAAGGAGGAACAGGAGCGCATCACGCTGAGCAGCGATACCCTCCGCAAATACTTCCCCCGAAGCTACACGCCCCTGCAAATGCAGCAGACCATCATCAAGCTGCTGGAGCAGTGGCAGAAAAAACAGCAGCGCCGGAACGAGCGCTGAGAAAGGCAGGTTTTTCCATGAACGTAACCATCAACATCTACGGCGACGTACACATCCACTGCGACTGCTGCGACGAACGCGGCGTATATGCCGACGACCTTGAGGAAAGCCCCGAAGCCCCATATGAAGATGCACCCGATACGGAGGATGGCAGCGAGGAAACCGAGCTGTCCATTGCGGAAGCGGAAGCTGTGGTCAAGGCATTGGCGGCGTTTTTTCTTCCGCTTTTTTCGGAGGAGACCAACGAGGGAGGCGGCGCGCATGAAGGAATTTGACGTGACCATCACCGAAACACTGAAGCTCACCGTGTCCGTGGAGGCTTCTTCCAAAGAGGAAGCCCAACAGATGGTAAGCGACCAGTGGCACGCCGGGGATCATATTCTGGATGCGGACAATTTCGTGGAGGTGGAGTTTGAGAGCAATGACGGCAAGGAAATATCCGCCGAAAGAGCACCGGACGATACCATCGAGGTGCTCATGGTGGAGCCGGGACAGTATCCGCGCGTGGAGCGCATCGGCTCAGACCTCGCTTCCTTGCAGAAGGCGGTGGACGGCTATATCGAAGCGATTTACCCATATGACGACCCCGTGGCGCTGATCTGCGGGGAGGAAGCCAAGCTGGAGGGCAAGCCCCTGAACCGCGCCCTGCGGGACGGGGACGGCGATATCTACGATATTGTGGCTGGTAAGTTTTTCCTCTGCGGTCTGGGGGATGAGAACTTTGCGTCTCTGCCGAAGGAGCTGCAACAGAAATATGAGGAAAAGTTCCGTCAGCCGGAAGCCTTTTTGAAGATGGGCAGCAAGATCATGGCGATTCCCACCGAGCCTCAAAAGACTGCCCCCAAGGGCAAGACCGCTCCGGTGACAGAGCGATGATACCATCACTCCCAATGCGAACGGAAGGAGGAAAAACTCATGCAGGAAGAAATTGAAAACAGAACTGTCACTTTAATCATCTCCGCCGTCAAGCTGACCGCACGGGAGCTGAAGGCCGGGATGGATAAATATCTTTCCGAAAAGAAGAGCAAAGCCATGGAAAAGGCGCGTGCCGTGCCTGAAAAGCCCAGCGGCAAGCAGACGGTGAGGCAGCTCATAGGGCAGAATCAGGGTGTATCCAACATTGAGATCACCAACAGCAATATCAAAGGCTTTGAGCGCATAGCCCGGAAATACGGCGTGGATTTTGCCGTTAAGAAAGACCGCAGCGTTTCACCGCCGAAATACTTTGTGTTCTTTAAGGCGAGGGACGCGGATGCACTGACGGCGGCGTTCAAGGAATACACGGCATATGAGCTTAAACGCGCCGCCAAAGCGCAGAACCGTCCCTCCGTGCTGGCGCATCTGCAAGCACTCAAGGCGAAGGTTCAGGCCATTACGCCGGGTAAATCCCGAAACCAGAACAGGGGCATCACGATATGAAGAAACCTCTGAATATCAAGAAGTTCCTGCTGCCCAATATCCCGTATGTCTTTATCGCCCTCTTTGCCACCAAGCTGGGGCAGGCGTGGCGGCTTGCCCCCGGTATGGATTTCTCGGGAAAGGCGCTGCACCTCATGGAGGGCTTTGCCGCCGCGTTCCAATCGGCGCTGCCCAGCTTCCACCCCATCGACCTGTGCGTGGGCGTTGCAGCCGCTCTGCTCATTCGGCTTATCGTGTACGTCAAGGGCAAAAACGCCAAGAAATTCCGCAAGAATCTGGAATACGGCTCTGCCCGTTGGGGCAAGCCCGAGGATATCGCCCCTTACGTCGATCCGAAGTTTGAGAACAACGTCATTCTCACCCAGACCGAGCGGCTCATGATGTCCAACCGCCCCAAAGACCCCAAGACGGCGCGGAACAAAAACGTGCTGGTGGTGGGCGGCTCCGGCAGCGGCAAGACGAGGTTTTTCATTAAACCAAATCTAATGCAATTACACAGTTCATACGTTGTGACCGATCCGAAGGGCAGCATCGCCGTGGAGTGCGGAAAGCTCATGCTCCGTAATGGCTACAAGGTGAAGATATTCAATTCCATCAACTTCAAGAAGTCCCACCACTACAACCCCTTTGCGTATATCCACAGCGAGAAGGATATTTTGAAGCTGGTCACGACCCTCATCGCCAACACCAAGGGGGACGGGAAATCCGGGGACGACTTCTGGCAGAAGGCCGAGACGCTGCTCTACACGGCGCTCATCGGCTATATCCACTACGAAGCCCCCGAGGAGGAACAGAACTTCGCCACGCTCATCGAGTTCATCAACGCCATGGAGGTGCGCGAGGACGATGAGACCTTTGAGAACAACGTGGATCTGGCCTTCAAGGAGCTGGCACAGCGGGAGCCGAATCACTTCGCCGTGCGGCAATATAAAAAATACAAATTAGCGGCGGGCAAAACAGCCAAGTCGATCAATATTTCCTGCGGCGCGCGCCTTGCGCCCTTCGATATCCAGGAGCTGCGGGAGATCACCATGTACGACGAGCTGGAGCTGGACACCCTGGGCGACCGGAAAACGGCGCTGTTTCTCATCATGAGCGATACGGACAGCACCTTCAATTTTCTCATTTCCATGATTTACAGCCAGTTATTCAACCTGCTGTGCGAAAAGGCCGACGACGTATACGGCGGCAGGCTCCCCGTCCATGTGCGCTGCCTCATCGACGAGTGCGCCAACATCGGGCAGATACCGAACCTGGAAAAGCTCATGGCCACCATCCGCAGCCGCGAGATTTCCGCCTGTCTGGTGCTGCAAGCCCAAAGTCAGCTAAAGGCTTTGTACAAGGACAACGCCGACACCATTATTGGCAACTGCGACAGCTCCATCTTTTTAGGCGGCAAGGAGCCCGGTACGCTGAAGGAGCTGAATCAGGCGCTGGGGAAAGAGACCATCGACACCTTCAACACCGGCGAGAGCCGTGGACGGGAGGTGTCCCACAGCCTGAACTATCAGAAGCTGGGCAAAGACCTTGCCACGATAGACGAGCTGGCGGTGCTGGACGGCGGCAAGTGCATCTTGCAGCTTCGGGGCGTGCGCCCCTTCCTCTCGGATAAGTACGACATCACCCGTCACCCCAATTATAAGTATCTGTCGGACGCGAACCCAAGGAACGCCTTTGATATCGAAAAGTATCTCTCCACAAGACTGGTGCCGAAAGCGGATGAGGTATACGAGGTGTTCGACGCGGGCCGCGTCTGAGCGTACAAGCCCGCCGCCCTCATGCGGCGGCTTTTCATATAGATACGGATGAGAAAAGACGCTTCCTCGCTTGCAGGGTCGGAACGAATCCACGAACTAAAAATTGAAAGGAGAAGCCGGAATCGGGGCTGCATCGCAGCTTTCGCTCCGGCTCCTGCTGTATCCGCGAGATTTCAACACAACCAACACCCAATGATTCCGGCAACACAAATATGGAATTTTTCAACTCTGCTGTCGGCGTTCTCCAGACCCTCGTCATCGCCCTCGGTGCCGGTCTCGGCATCTGGGGAGCCATCAACCTGCTGGAGGGCTACGGCAACGACAACCCCGGTGCCAAGTCTCAGGGCATGAAGCAGCTCATGGCTGGCGGCGGCGTGGCACTGATCGGCACGACTCTGGTTCCGCTGCTTTCCGGTCTGTTCGGTTAAGCGAAAGCTGTCGGAGCGAAGATTCCGACCGGGCGGCGAAAGCTGCCTGTTACATAGTCAGGTGCAGGCAATCTCCGCAGCTGGCTATTTTCTGCGCTCTCCGGCAGGTGCACATGTTGGAAGTATGGCGCAGAACCGCAGTTTAGAATCGCACCGGCTGATAGGCCGGACAAGTTACAGGAGGACAAATCTATGGCGTTTCTTACTACAACTGCATCGGCACTGTCTCTTTTCTCACAGCTGTTTA
>OGDF01006059.1_pt1 | contig 12277 bp, 9 predicted proteins | sample 1570141 | NCBI WGS metagenome assembly OGDF01 (sample SAMEA4370581, study PRJEB24528) | human gut metagenome | reverse complement strand
CTAACGGGAGTGAAACGCAGCGTAGCAGCGCTACGCTAAGTGGAACGAGCGGACGACAGAATGGAAAAGGCACGAGCAGACGACGCAGGCGAATGCAGGAAATAGTATCACAGGCGGAAGTAGTCCACGCCGCCCTCAAACAGCGGCTGATACTTGTCGCCGGGTACGTTCTTGTAGAGATTTTCGCCGCTGCGCTCGGTGTGCCCCATCTTGCCCAGCACGCGGCCGTCCGGGCTGGTGATGCCCTCGATGGCGAAATAGCTGGCGTTGGGGTTGAAACGCATATCCATCGACGGCGCGCCGGACAAATCCACATACTGCGTGGCAATCTGCCCGTTCGCTGCAAGCTGACGAATCAGCGCTTCCGGGCCGACAAACCGACCCTCGCCGTGGCTGATGGCGACCGTGTGAATGTCATCCACCTTGCAGCGGGACAGCCACGGGGATTTATTCGACGCAATGCGCGTGCGGACGAGCATCGACTGGTGACGGCCGATTTCGTTGAACGTCAGCGTCGGACACTGATCAGACGTGTCGATGATTTCGCCATACGGCACAAGCCCCAGCTTAATCAGCGCCTGGAAGCCGTTGCAAATGCCGAGCATCAGTCCGTCGCGGCGCTGGAGCAGATCATGCACCGCGTCCTTCATGGCAGGATTGCGGAAGAACGCCGTGATGAATTTCGCCGAGCCGTCGGGTTCGTCGCCGCCGGAGAAACCGCCGGGCAGGACAATCATCTGGCTGCGTGCAATCATGCGGCTGGCCTCGGCAATCGACTGGGTGATAGCTTCAGGCGTCAGGTTGTTGATAACGAGGATTTCCGCCGCGCCGCCTGCGCGCTCGACCGCCCGCGCGGTGTCGTACTCGCAGTTCGTGCCGGGGAAAACCGGGATGAACGCCAGCGGCTTGACCGTCTTGACGGCGGGCACGGGGTAGGTTTCCGCCGAATAGGAGAACTTCTCCGTCGTTTCGCCGGTGTGACCGCGGTAGGAGAACACCTTGTCCAGCTTGCCCTCGTAGATTTCCTGCATGGCGGTCAAATCAATGCGCTCGCCCTCGTACTCCAGCACCCACTCCGGCACGGTGTCGCCCACCTTCACGCCGAGGTCGATATCTTCGGTGCATTCCAGCAGCATCGCGCCGATCTGCTGCGCGAAGAGATTGCCGTCGTAATCATCGTCGATACGCGTGCCAATCTGATTGCCAATTCCCATCTTGAACAGGCCCTCCGCCACACCGCCCAGACCCAGCGCCCACGCGGAAACCACCTTGCCCGCGCGAATGGCGGACAGAACGGCATCATAATTCGCGGTCAGCGCGGCGGTATCGTGCGGGTCGCAGGAGACAAGGCGGATGGAGTGCCCCGCTTCCTTGAATTCGGGCGAAATGACCTCGCTCGCCTTCTCGAACGTGCCGGACATGGAGTCCTTGCCGCCAATCGCCGCGATGTTCAAATCCAGCTGCGCATCCAGCGCGCCCAGCAGCGCCGCGAACGGCTTGCCCCAGCGCGTCGGATCCGTGCCCATGCGCTCGAAATATTCCTGGAAAGTCAAATACGCCTGCTTGTAGTCAAAGCCCGCGCAGACCAGCTTCGTCACGCTTTCGATGACCGCCAGATAGCTGCCCTCATACGGCGACTGCGACAGGATTTCCGGGTGCATCCCGTACGCCATGCCGGACACGGTGTCCGTCGTGCCGTGCAGAACCGGCAGCTTTGCAACCATCGTCTGGTTCGGGGTCAGCTGATATTTGCCGCCGAAAGGCATCAAGACCGTCGCCGCGCCGATGGTAGAATCGAACCGCTCGCTCAAGCCCTGCTTGGAGCAGATATTGAGGTTGCCAAGCATGTCCGCCAGCTTCTCCGTCACCGTATCGCCCGCAAACTCGTAGGGCTTGACATCATCATCCGGGACAGACGCAGTCGTGTGCTTCTCCGCGCCGTTGGAATTGAGGAACTCACGGGACAAATCGACAATCGTCACGCCCTTCCACGTCATGCGCAGACGGGGTTCGGCGGTCACTTCCGCCACGACGGTCGCTTCAAGATTCTCGCGGTTTGCCGCCGCAAGGAACGCGTCAACATCCTCCGGCGCAAGCACAACCGCCATCCGCTCCTGCGATTCGGAAATCGCCAGCTCCGTGCCGTCCAAACCGTCGTACTTCTTCGGCACTTTGTCCAAGTCAATCATCAAGCCATCCGCCAGTTCGCCGATTGCCACGGACACGCCGCCCGCGCCGAAGTCGTTGCAGCGCTTGATGAGCCGGGTGACTTCGCCGTTGCGGAAGAGGCGCTGGAGCTTGCGTTCGGTCGGGGCATTGCCCTTCTGCACCTCCGCGCCGCACGTTTCGATGGATTCCAGCTTATGGGACTTGGACGAACCCGTTGCGCCGCCGCAGCCGTCGCGCCCGGTGCGCCCGCCGAGCAGGACAATCTTGTCGCCGGGGGCAGGCACTTCGCGGCGGACGTTCTTCTCCGGCGCAGCGCCCACCACCGCACCGATTTCCAGGCGCTTGGCGGCATAGCCCGGATGGTACATTTCATCCACAAGCCCCGTTGCCAGTCCAATCTGGTTGCCATAGGAGGAATAGCCCGCCGCCGCCGTGGTGACGAGCTTGCGCTGGGGCAATTTTCCCGGCATGGTCTGGCTGACCGGAACGAGCGGGTCAGCCGCGCCGGTCACGCGCATCGCCTGATAGACATAGGTGCGCCCGGACAGCGGGTCGCGAATCGCGCCGCCGATGCAGGTCGCCGCGCCGCCGAAGGGCTCAATCTCCGTGGGATGGTTGTGCGTCTCGTTCTTGAACATGAGCAGCCACGGCTCTTTCACGCCGTCCACATCCACATCAATCTTGATGGAGCAGGCATTGATTTCCTCGCTCACGTCAATGTTGGGGGTCTGCCCGATTTTCTTCAGGTACTTGCCGCCGATGGTCGCGATGTCCATCAGGTTCATGGGGCGCTCGCGGTCGCCGTAGACGGTTTTGCGCGCCGCCAAATATCGCTGGAACGCCTTTTCGACCGCCGCTTTGCGCACATCCACCGCGTCAAGGGTCGTCAGGAACGTCGTGTGACGGCAGTGATCCGACCAGTAGGTGTCAATCATGCGGATTTCGGTCAGCGTCGGGTCACGGTGCTCGGACGCGAAATAATCCCGGCAGAACGCAAGGTCATCGTCATCCATCGCCAAGCCATACTTCTTGACGAACGCATCCACCTCATCGGCATTCATCGCCGTGAAGCCAGTCAGCGTCTCCACATGGTCAGGCGTGTCGTACTGCTGCTGGAGCGTCGTCTTTTCGCCCAAGTCGGCTTCGCGCGCCTCCACGGGGTTGATGACGTGCTTCTTCACGCGCGCCAGCTCATCCGCCGTGAAATCGCCGTCCAGCAGATACACGCGCGCACTGCGAACCGTCGGGCGGGCGCACTGCCCCACCAGCTGGATGCACTCCTCGCAGGACGCCGCGCGCTGGTCATACTGACCCGGCAGGTACTCCACCGCAAAAACCGCCTTCGCGCCCTGCGGAAGTTCCGTGTACGTCACATCCACCTGCGGCTCGGAAAACACGACCGGCAGGCACTTCTGGTACAGCGCGTCGTCGACACCCTCGACATCATAGCGGTTCAGCAGGCGCAGACCCGTGACCGTCTTGATTTGCAGGATATGGCGAATTTCCCACAGGAGCTGCTTCGCCTCCACCGCGTAGGGGGCTTTCTTTTCCACATAAATGCGTTTGACGCTCATGAATGGCTCTCCTTTCGTGATGCCAAGGCGCGCTGACCAATATCGCGGCGCATGTGCATGTCGGTGAAGGTGATTTTGTCCGCCGCCTGATACGCTTTGTCAATCGCAGCTTCGAGCGTATCCGCCGTCGCGGTGACGCCCAGAACGCGTCCGCCCGCGGTGACAATCTGCCCATCGACCAGCTTCGTACCCGCGTGGAAGACGGTCGCGGTTTTGCCCGCTTCATCCAAGCCGGAAATCGGGTAGCCGCTCTTGTAGCTGACCGGGTAGCCGCCGGATGCCAGTACGACGCAGCACGCCGCGCCAGACGCGAATTCAACGGGTGTATCCGCCAGCGTGCCGTCCACCGTCGCGCGCATGATGGTCAGCAGGTCGCTCTCCAGCAGGGGCAGCACCACCTGCGTCTCCGGATCGCCGAAACGGCAGTTGTATTCGATAACCTTCGGGCCTTTGGGCGTCATCATCAGACCGAAATACAGGCAGCCCGTGAAAGTGCGCCCCTCGGCGTTCATGGCAGCAATCGTCGGCAGGAAGATTTCGTCCATGCAGCGCCGCGCCAGTTCGGGCGTGTAGCAGGGGTTGGGGGCAATGGTGCCCATGCCGCCGGTGTTGAGGCCCTCATCGTGGTCAAGCGCGCGCTTGTGATCCATGCTGGACACCATCGGCTTGACCGTCTTGCCGTCCGTGAACGCCAGCACGCTGACTTCCGGGCCGGTCAGGAACTCCTCGATGACGACCCGCGCGCCGGACGCGCCGAACTTCGCTTCCTTCATCATGGACGCAACGGCTGCCACGGCGCTTTCGCGGTCGGGGCAGATGAGCACGCCCTTGCCGAGCGCCAGACCATCCGCCTTGACGACGATGGGCATATCCGCCGTCTGCAAATACTTGACCGCCGCGTCATAATCGTCAAACGTCTCATACGCCGCCGTCGGAATGCCGTACTTCTTCATCAGGTTCTTCGAGAACACTTTGCTGCCCTCGATAATCGCGGCATTCTTGCGCGGGCCGAACGCGGGAATCCCCTGCTCCGCCAGCGCATCCACCATGCCGAGGCACAGCGGGTCGTCCGGCGCGACGATGACGAAATCCACCTTGTTCTCCGCCGCCCAGCGGACGATACCATCCACGTCCGTCGCCTTGAAGGGCAGGCAGGTCGCAATCTGCGCGATGCCGCCGTTGCCGGGCGCGGCGTACAGCGCCGTCACTTCCGGGTTTTCCTTGATTTTCAGCGCGATGGCGTGTTCGCGTCCGCCGCCGCCGACGATGAGTACCTTCATCTTGCTTCCCTGACCTTTCTGAATGCAATCAATGGTGGAACAGGCGCATATGCGTGAAGCACATGACCATATTGTACAGGTTGCAAGCGTCAATCACGTTATCATCGCGAATCGAACCGCCGGGCTGGGCGACGTAGGTCACGCCGGAGCGGTGCGCGCGCTCGATGTTGTCGCCAAACGGGAAGAACGCGTCGCTGCCCAGCGCAACGCCCGTCTGCTGATTCAGCCACGCGCGCTTTTCTTCCTTCGTCAGCGGTTCAGGGCGCTCGGTGAAGAAGCGCTGCCAGCGGCCGTCCGCCAGCACCTCGTCCGGCTCGTCGGAGATGAACACGTCAATCGTGTTGTCGCGGTCGGCACGGGCGATTTTCTCCACGAACGGCAATGCCAGCACACGCGGATGCTGCCGCAGCAGCCAGTTATCCGCCTTCTGCCCTGCCAGACGCGTGCAGTGGATGCGGCTCTGCTGACCCGCGCCGATGCCAATCGCCTGACCGTCCTTGGCGTAGCAGACGGAATTCGATTGCGTGTATTTGAGCACAATCAGCGCCACAATCAGGTCGCGCTTGGCGTCCTCCGGCAGGTCGTGATTCGTGGTTACGATGTCGTTCAGCAGATTTTCATCAATCACAAATTCATTGCGCCCCTGCTCGAACGTGATGCCGAACACCTGCTTGTGCTCAATGGGCGCGGGGCGGTAGGAAGGGTCAATCTGAACAATATTGTAATTGCCCTTCTTCTTCATTTTCAGCAGCGCCAGCGCCTCGTCGGTGTAGCCGGGAGCGATGATGCCGTCGGACACTTCGGGCTTAATCAGCCGCGCGGTGCTTTCGTCGCACACGTCGCTCAGGGCAATCCAGTCGCCGAAGGAGGACATACGGTCTGCGCCGCGCGCGCGGGCATAGGCGCACGCCAAGGGGGACAATTCCTGTTCACCCACGAAGTAAATTTTGCGCAGGGTGTCATTCAGCGGCAGACCCACCGCCGCGCCCGCCGGGCTGACATGCTTGAACGACGTCGCCGCGGGCAGACCCGTCGCGCGCTTGAGTTCGCTGACCAGCTGCCAGCCGTTGAGCGCATCGAGAAAATTGATGTAGCCGGGTTTGCCGTTCAGCACGGTCAGGGGCAGTTCGCCCTCTTCCATATAAATCCGCGACGGCTTCTGATTTGGGTTGCAGCCGTACTTCAATTCCAGCTCTTTCATGCCTCTTCCTCCTGATCATGCTTGTTGATGATGATGGTATCGCTGCTGCCGTCCGCCAAGCTGATATAGGAAACGTACAGCGACACCTTGTTGTCCTCATTCAGATTCATCCATGTATCCAGCGCCAGCTGCTCAATGTCGCCGTGCAGCGCCACCTTCTCCGGTTCGCCCGCGAAGGACGGAATCGGATTGCCGTCGCACTGGTAGGTGTGAATGAAATGTCCCTCGCCCGCCTTGGGCTGCGCGTACTCATAGAAATAGCGCAGGACGCTGCTTTCGTCGCCGTCGTCGGACTTGATGATGGACAGCTTGTAGGATGCTTTGCCGTCCGCGACGCGCACCAAGCCGCTGATGCGGGGCGTCCAGTTCGGGCGGTCGTCCTCGAACGTGCGGGTACGCAGCGCGTCCTCGAACGTCTGCCCATTCTGCATGAAGTCGTAGACCGTGTCGGTCTGGTCGCCGTTGGTGACGATGGTATATTCGCCGCCCGGCAGCGCACGGACAGGCGCGTAGATAATCAGATGCGGGTCGGTCATCAGGCTTTCGTCGTGCGCCTTGGTGATGATGCCGTCGTCCGTCTCCTCAAAAATGCGGTTGCGGCTGTTGACGCTGCGGCCCATGATAAAGTAGACAATCACGGCATATTCGCCGCTTTCGTCCACGCCGAGACAGATGCCGCGCCCCGGATAGGTGTTATTGCTCAGCACGTCGTTCAATTCCTGCTTCTTCATTGCTTTTCCTCCCGCTTTTTTGCGATTTCGCCTGCCACCTGCTCCAGCGCCTGCGGCAGCAGAATCCACTCCGCCTGTTCCATCACGCGCCGCTGCAAAGTTTCCGGCGTGTCGCCCGGCAGCACTTCAACGGCTTTCTGCGCGATAATATCGCCGCCGTCGGTAATTTCGTTGACAAAATGCACCGTCGCGCCCGTGACCTTCACGCCGCGTTTAAGTGCCGCTTCGTGCACATGGAGTCCATAGAAGCCGTCGCCGCAGAAGGACGGAATCAGGCTCGGATGGATGTTGAGGATGCGATGGTCATACGCGCGGATGACGTTCTCCGGCAGAATCGTCAGGAAGCCCGCCAGCACAACGACATCAATCGCGTTTTCACGCAGCAGGGTCAGCAGACGCTCGCCGTAATCAGCAGGTGCTTCGCCTTTCTCCTTGCGCAGGACGGCATGGGCAGTTCCGGCGTTTTCCGCGCGAGTCAGCGCATAGGCGGATGCGTTTGACGCCACGACGAGCGCCAGTTCCGCGGACGGGATTTTGCCCGCCCGTTTCGCGTCGATGATGGCTTGCAGGTTCGTGCCGCCGCCGGAAACGAGGACAGCTGCTCTTACCACAGTTCCACGCCCTTTTCCCCTGCCACGATTTCGCCCAGCACATACGCGCCGGGTTCGCCGTTCTGGTGCAGGATAGCAAGCGCCTTGTCGGCATCTTCGCGGGCGACGGTAATCGTCATGCCCACGCCCATGTTGAAGGTGTTGAACATGTCGCGCTCCGGGACGCTGCCTTCGCGGGCAATGAGGTCAAAAATCGGCAGCACGCGCACGTCGCTCTTCTTGATTTTCGCGCAGCAGCCTTCGGGCAGGGAGCGCGGGATGTTCTCATAGAAGCCGCCGCCGGTGATGTGGCTGATTGCCTTGGGCTGCAATTCCTTCAGCAGCGCCAGCACGGGCTTGACGTAGATCTTCGTGGGGGTGAGCAGCGTTTCCCAGAGGGACTTATCCAGCTCCGGATAATTGCGGTTTTCGCCGCCGTTGCCAATCGCGAACACCTTGCGCACGAGCGAGTAGCCGTTGGAATGCACACCCGTGGACGGCAGCGCCAGCATCACGTCGCCCGGACGAACCGTTTCGCGGTTGATGATGCGCTTCTTGTCCACAATGCCGACGGAGAAGCCCGCAAGGTCGTAGTCGTCCTCCGGCATCATGCCGGGATGTTCCGCCGTTTCGCCGCCGATGAGCGCTGATTCCGCCTGCACGCAGCCTTCCGCCACGCCCGCGACGATGGACGCGATTTTCTCCGGCACATTCTTGCCGCAGGCGATATAATCAAGGAAGAACAACGGCTTCGCGCCGCAGCAAATGACGTCGTTGACGCACATCGCCACGCAGTCGATGCCGATGGTATCGTGCTTGTCCAGCAGCATGGCGATTTTCAGCTTCGTGCCGACGCCATCCGTGCCGGAAACGAGCACCGGCTCTTCCATGCCCGCCGCGTCCAGCGCAAACAGGCCGCCGAAGCCGCCGATGCCCTCGACGCAGCCCGCCGTCATTGTCCGCGCGACGTGCTTCTTCATCAGTTCCACCGACGCGTAACCGGCGGTAATGTCAACACCCGCTGCCTTGTAGCTTTCGCTCTCGCTCTTCATCATGGTTGTCTGCTCCTTTATCGCATTCGTCGCGTTAGTCGTCGTCCTGCACCTTGCCGCCGTGAATGGGCTGGTCGAATTTGTTCTTCTCCGTCACCAGCGGCGGGTCAACCGGGTATTTGCCGCAGAAGCAGCCTTTGCAGAATCCGCAGTGGCTGTCCGCCGCCAGCTTGTCGCACGCCTCCAGGGACAAAAAGCCGATGGAGTCCGCGCCGATGATTTTGCCGATTTCCTCCACCGAATGGTGTGCGGCAATCAGGTTCTCCTTGCTGTCCACGTCCGTGCCGAAGAAGCAGGGGTCGGTGAACGGCGGGGCGGACAGGCGTACATGCACTTCCGTCGCGCCCGCTTCGCGCAGAAGGCGGACGATGCGTGCGCAGGTCGTGCCGCGGACAATGGAATCATCCACCATGACGACGCGCTTGCCCTTGACGGTGGCGGAAATGGCGTTCAGCTTGATGCGCACCGCGTCCTGCCGCTGCTTCTGTCCCGGCTGGATGAATGTGCGCCCGATGTACTTGTTCTTGATGAAGCCGATACCGTAGGGAATCCCGCTGGTGCGGCTGTACCCAATGGCGGCATCCAGCCCGGAATCCGGCACGCCGATGACCACATCCGCCTGAACCGGATGGTCAAGCGCGAGGAAGCTGCCCGCCCGGATGCGCGCCTCGTGGACGCTGCTGCCGTCAATGACGGAATCAGGACGCGCGAAATAAATGAACTCGAAGATGCACATGCCGTCATGGCACGCGCCGGGCATCTTATAGGAATGAATCCCCTCTTCGTTGACGACGACGACTTCACCCGCCTCAATATCGCGCACGAACGTCGCACCGATGGCATCCAGCGCGCAGCTCTCCGACGCAAACACCACGTCGTCGCCGATTCTGCCCATGCACAGCGGACGGAAGCCATGCGGGTCGCGGCAGGCAATCAGCTTCGTCGGACTCATGACGACGAGCGAATACGCGCCCTTGATGACCTGCATGGCGTTCAAAACCGCCTGTTCAATCGAACCGCACTTCAGGCGCTCCTGCGTGATAATGTAGGCAATCACCTCGGTATCCGACGTGCAGTGGAAAATCGCGCCGTTCTTCTCCAGCTGTTCGCGAAGCTCCGCCGCGTTGGTCAGATTTCCGTTGTGCGCCAGCGCCATCGCGCCTTTTTGATGGTTAATCAGCAGCGGCTGGGCATTGGAACGGCTGTGCATCCCCGTTGTACCATAGCGGCAGTGGCCGACCGCCATCGTTCCCTCGTGGATTTTGCTCAGCGCGTCGCGCGTGAACACCTCCGTCACCAGTCCGTTGTCCTTGTGTGCCTTCATCACGCCATCATCGTTGACGACAATGCCGCAGCTCTCCTGACCGCGGTGCTGCAAGGCATACAGCGCATGATACGTCTCCGCGACGACGCTCTTGTTGGCGGAATCCGCGCGGTAAATGCCGAACACGCCGCACTCCTCGTGCAGCTTGTCAAACGGCGCTTCGTCCCCCTCCGCAAGATAGCAGGCTGACTCCAGCTTGTTCATCTTCATTGCTCCTTCATGCTGACCAGTGTTTGATTACCACACAAGCGCCCCGGACAGTCGATTGCCATCCGGGGTGCAGATATTCTTATTCGCCCATCAGGCGCTTGCGGATTTCGATGTAAGCGTCTTCCACGTTGCCCAAATCGCGGCGGAAGCGGTCTTTATCCAGCTTTTCGCCCGTGCGGGTATCCCAGAAGCGGCAGGTGTCCGGGCTGATTTCGTCCGCCAGCACCAGCTGACCGTCATTCGTGATGCCGAACTCCAGCTTGAAGTCAATCAGCTCAATGTTGACTTCCTTCAAATACGCCGTCAGCAGCTCGTTGATGCGCAGGGCATAGGCGGCAATCTGGTCAAGCACCGGCTTGGAGACCCAGCCCATCGCCATAATATGGTACTCGTTGACCATCGGGTCACCCAGCTCGTCGTCCTTGTAGCAGTATTCCAGCACAGTCTGCTTGAGCTTCGTGCCTTCGGGCAGACCGAGGCGCTTGGACAGCGAACCGGCGGCGATATTGCGCACAATGACTTCCAGCGGCACGATGTGAACCTTCTTCACCAACGTCTCGCGGTCGGAAATCTCTTCAATGTAATGCGTCGGGATGCCGTTCTTCTCCAGCATCTTCATCAGGAAATTCGTCACGCGGTTGTTGATGACGCCCTTGCCCATAATCGTGCCCTTCTTGAGGCCGTTGAACGCGGTTGCGTCGTCCTTGTAGTCCACCAGCACAACGTTCGGATCGTCCGTCGCAAAAACCTTCTTCGCCTTGCCTTCATAGAGCTGTTCGAGCTTCTTCATTGCTGTTTCCTCCTATTATATCACGGTTGTCTGCCGCAACAGTTGATGCTTGCAGATTTAGAATGTTCGTGTTTTGTGTTATTCAACAACCAGCGCCGCGTCCTTGGCGATGACCGCGTCATGCTGTGCCTTGCGCATCGCCAGCAGCTTTTCCGCCAGGGCTTCGTCCTCGACCGCAAGAATTTGCGCCGCGAGCAGCGCCGCATTCGCCGCACCGTCGATGGCAACCGTCGCCACAGGCATCCCGCTGGGCATCTGCACGGTGGATAGCAGCGCGTCCAGGCCGTCGAGCGTCGAGGACTTAACCGGAATACCAATCACCGGCAGCGTTGTCTGCGCCGCGAGCGCCCCCGCGAGGTGCGCCGCCTTGCCCGCCGCCGCAATCAGCACGCCGAAACCGCTTTCCCGCGCGGATGCGGCAAACGCCGCCGCCTCCGCAGGTGTCCGATGCGCCGAATAAACATGCGCCTCAAAGGGAATGCCCAGCTTTTTCAGCTGCTCAAATGCCCCTTTCAGCACCGGCAGGTCACTGTCGCTGCCCATGATGACTGCAACTTTCTTCATGAAAGTCGAAACCTCCTTCGCCGTCAGGCAAACAAAAGAGCGCCACCTGTTCAGTCCCCCGAACGGTGCGCTCCTGCAACTGCTTGTCCCCGGAAAGAAAGAGAACCCATCATAACAGCACCCTTGCACTTCGTCATGACGCTTCCTCCTCCTTCGCCGATTTCCCAGACTGCACATCCCGCGCCGTTTGGGTACACTTTATTGTACCGTATTCTTCCGCCGCTGTCAAGCGTTTTTCCGAACATTTTATGCAAAGTTTTGTTTTCCGTTTGGAATTTGTGTTTTTTCCGCACGCTGATGGCCGATTTTTCCCGCTGCCGCAAAATAAAAAGGAGGAAGTGCTTGTTTGCCATAGCTTCCTCCCACGATAATATTCGTCTTAAAACTTAAAGGTATCTTTCAGCCCCAGCCACTGCTGATCTTTCTCGCTCAAATTCAGCGGCGTGCCGTCCGCCAGCGTGATGTCAAACATATGCAATTTGCTGTATGTCGCCAGAATCTTCCCCTCCGGCGAAATCAGCACACTCGTATTTGCCGATCGTCTTTCCCCCGGAAGTGCCTGCGTGATACTGCCCCCGTGAATATAGACGCCGTGTTCCTTCGCTTTCGCGCAGAGGCGCTCGGTCGTGTACCCCGGAATTTCCTCGCGTCCGCCGCCTTCACCGATATTTTTGCCGATCAGATTCATCACCTCCGGGAAACAGATAAGCTTCGCCCCTTTTGCCGCCGCCTCGTCAATCCAGGCGCATGCCGTCTCCAGATTCTTTCCTTTATCATTCTGTGTATCCATCT
>OGDF01006041.1_pt1 | contig 12308 bp, 8 predicted proteins | sample 1570141 | NCBI WGS metagenome assembly OGDF01 (sample SAMEA4370581, study PRJEB24528) | human gut metagenome | reverse complement strand
GTCTGAACTCCTTCTTCTTCGTATCCTTCATTCTGCCGGAAATCATCTCCGGCGGCGACATCATCAAGGGTTACCATGCAGGCCTCGTCATCATTCTGGTTTCCGGTATTGTCTTCCTGCTGTTCTCTGTCACGGGTCTCCGCGTCAAGGTCGCAAAGGCTCTTCCGGACTGCCTCAAGAAAGCAATCCCGGCCGGTATCGGTCTGTTCATCGCTTTCCTCGGCTTCCAGAATGTCGGCATCATCCAGACTAACCAGTACACGCTCGTTCAGTTCGTCGATATCCACGGCGCACTGAAGGCAGGCGCATTCTTTGCGGATGTTGAAGGTGTAAAGGCATTTATGCCGGCTATCCTCGCATTCCTCGGTCTGCTCGTCATTGCAATTCTTGAAAAGCACAACGTCAAGGGCGGCGTGCTCATCAGCATCGCAGGCATTTCCGTTCTGTACTATCTCCTTTCCGGCACGACCCCGACCTTCGACATGAGCCAGATCGGCCAGACCTTTAAGGATTTCGGCTCCATCGGCATCACCGGTGTGTTCCAGGCTGACGCTTGGAAGCGTGCGTTCACAGGCTCTGAGCTCGGCGGCATCTTCTCCGCAATCATGCTCATCGTTACGTTCTGCCTCGTCGATATGTTCGACACCATCGGCACCCTGTACGGCACCGCTTCTCAGGCAAACATGCTGGACAAGAACGGCGATCCGATCAACGTTAACCAGTGCATGACCAGCGACTCCGTTGCAACGGTTGCGGGCGCTGTTTGCGGTACTTCCACCTGCACCACGTTCGTTGAGTCCGCTGCTGGCGTTGGCGCCGGCGGCAGAACCGGCCTTACGAGCCTTGTTGTTGCAATTTGCTTCGCGGTTTGCCTGTTCCTCAGCCCGGTCGCTTCTCTTGTTCCGACCTGCGCTACGGCTCCGGCACTCATCTATGTCGGCGTTCTGATGATGAAGGGCTTCGCAAAGGTCGATATGTCCGACCTGCGCAGCGCGGTTCCGGCGTTCCTCGCTCTCATCATGATGCCGCTGACCTACTCTATCTCCAACGGTATCGGTATCGGCGCGATCGCTTATGTGCTCATCACGCTCTTCACCGGTAAGTACAAGAAGAACGACATCGGTATCACCATTATCGCTGCGCTCTTCGTCATTAAGTTTGTCTTTGTTACGATGTAATTCGTACATAAAACGAACTTTAGCTTGAGATAACATAAGAGGCGCTCGCTTGTGATTTTTCACGGCGGGTGCCTTTTTTCGTTTTATTGCGCGGTTTTGTCCTGCTATACTTTGGGCATATCGAAAGAGTAAAAGGAGCAGGCGATGAAACAGGCGGATAGTTTGCTTTTAAACGCGTTGAAAGCAGCGATACATAACGAAAAAGCGGTGCTCGGTGTGCTGCCACAGGAAACACAGACGGAGCTTTTGCGCCAGGCGGTGCGCCACGGCGTGCTGCCGCTTGTTCTTGATGCGTGCGGCAAGGCACTGAAAGCTGCGCGGCAAATGGCGTTTTGCCAAACGGCAGAGCAGATTTTGAAAACGCAGGTATTTTTACAGCTTTACAGCAAGCTGCGCGAAATGAAATTGCATCCGCTCGTGCTGAAAGGCCCGGTGTGCGCTGCGCTGTACCCGAAGCCGGAGCTGCGGCTGTTTTCGGATGTCGATTTACTGGCGGTTTCGGGTGAATTTGACCGCACACGCAATGCCTTATTGCGGCTCGGCTGCCGCACAGCAGGGGAGAGTGTCGATCCGCTTGAACAGACATTTTACCTGCCCGGCAGTCCGCTCGTTTTAGAACTGCACGGCGCGGCGTTCCCGGAAAACGATGCGTACGGGCACATGAACGCCTTTTTTGCGCATGAAAAGCTGCGCACGGAAACCGTTTCCGTGCAGGGCGAAGAAATTTATACGTTTGGCGCGAACGAGACGTTTTTGTACCTTTTGTGCCACAGCTTAAAGCACTTTCTGCACGGCGGGTGCGGCATCCGCGCGGTGTGTGATTTGCTGTTGTTTGCCGAAAAGCATGAAAAGGAGCTTGACAAACTGTATGTGCGCCGCTGCTGCGAAAAGCTTTCGGCACTCGAATTTTTGACGGCGCTCTTTGAAATCGGCGAGAAATATCTCGGCTTTGAGAAAACGGAAAGCTTAGCGCTGCTTCGTGTGCACCCTGCGCCGGATGAGACTGCGCTTTTAGAGGATATTTTGGCAGGCGGCGTGCACGGTGCGGCAGAAAAAAGCCGCTTGCACAGTGCGAACATGACGCTGCACGCGGCGGCTGTGCAGAATACAGGAAAACGCGAGCGCTTTTCCGTACTGCGTGCGGCGTTCCCCTCTGCAAAAGCGCTGCATTGCGCGCCGCATAGCTTGCCTGCCGCATGGGGAAGGCGTCTTATACGCTACGGTAAGGAAAACATTCAAAACCGTACGAGTCTTAGAAAAAGTGTCGAGATCGGTAAGCGGCGCGTGGCGCTTCTCAAAACATATCACCTCATAAAATAAGCCGGCGGCTGCGCCCAACTCGGGTACAGCCGCCGGTGCTTTGTTTTTGATTAACGGATGCGGAACGTCTTGATCTCATACGGCTTGATGGTGAATTTGAATGTACCGCCTTCGACCGGGACATCCGTGAGCGCATTCTCCTGCAAGTCACACTCCGTAACGGAAGCGAAGGGGCGGTTCCAATGCAGTTTTGTCGTTGTGCGGGCGTTTTCACATTCGTACAGACGCACGATCACGCCGTCGCCGTCTTCCGCCTGCTTGACGGTTTCCAAAATGACGTTTTTGGCGTCCACACTCGCGAGAGAGTACGCTTCGCCTGCTAGGCCGCCTGCGGTGGCGCGCACAGGCTGATTCAGGAAGTACGCCTGCGCTACGGTCTCCGCGCTGCGCCATGTTTCGGCGTGCGGATAGAGCGCGTAGGTGAATACGTGCATCTCCTGATCGGCGACAGGGTTCGGCTCTGTGCCGGATTTGATGAGCGTCAGCGCCATTTCGCCGTTGTGCACGGAGTGACCGTATTTGCAGTCGTTTAACAGGCTGATGCCGTAGTGACCCTCGGAAACATCGATCCACTTTTGGCCGCAGCTCTCAAAGCGTGCCTGATCCCAGCTCGTGTTCTGATGTGTTTTGCGCGTCACGTTGCCGAACTGAATCTCAAATGTTGCTTCGTCCGTGTGTACGTCCATCGGGAAGTGGGCTTTCAGGAGGTGCTGGTGCTCTTTCCAGTCGATCGTCGTCTCAAAGTCGATGCGCGGGCACGCGGCGTAGAAGTGAATTTTCTGGCAGATGACCGAACGGCTGACCTTGCGCTCAATCTCGAGAGTTGCGCGCACGGGGCCGCGTTCCGTCCATTCCATGCGCTGCACGATGCGCAGACGGTAAAGCTCATCACAAATGCGCTCCACACGTTTATCGAGATACCTCATAGTTGCAACTCCTTTTCTATAGCGGTTTGGGGTTTCGTAAAGACTGGCGCTTTTGACTTGATTTTAGCATGATAAGGTACAGAAAACAAGATAAAAAGCACAAATTCTTCCGGCTTTTTACACATTAGAATTGTCTTTACGCACACGTCGCGTCGAAAATGCAGAAAAACAAGTTATTTATGCACAGAACACAAAAAATAATTGAAAATCAGCGGAAAGTACGCTATACTAAATCTATAAAGCAGAGCGTATTTTGAGAAAAGCAACGGTGGCTCAGCCCCGAAAAACAGCGGTTTTGGAGTGCCGTATTCAAATCACATCACATAGAAAACAGAGGAAAAAATATGCGAAAAAAGGCTTGGATCCTTTTGCTTTTTGCCGCGCTTATGGCGCTGCTTTGCGCATGCAGCGATACGGCACAGCAACCGGAGACGGAAAAACCGAAAATACGTATCGGCGGCACAACGTATGCGCCGTATTTTTACCGCAATATCGGCGGCCACTATACCGGCATCGACGTGGAGATTGCCGAGGAAGCCTGTGCGCGTATCGGGTATGAGCCGATCTTTGTGGAGCTCGATATCAACAAGGGCTTTGAGCTTTTGAATGAAGACTATGTGGATTGCCTTTGGTGCTGCCTGACGATGGAAGGCAAAGAAGATAAGTTTATTTGGGCAGGGCCGTATATGTACACGCAGCGCGTGGTCGTGGTGCCGGCGGACAGCGAGATTGAAACACTTGAAGACCTTGCCGGAAAGTGCGTGGCGGTGCAGGCCGGCTCTATAAGCGAGGAGATCATTTTAAAAGGGCTGAACCCGAATTTGCCGGAGATTACGGACCTTTCCACATTCAGCACGGTGGGCGAGGTGTTTACTTCGCTGCGCAAGGGCTATGCGGATGCGGCCATCGGGCATGAAAGCTCGCTGAGATTATATACGGACGAATACCCGGACGGCTACCGCTACCTCAACATGAACATGTACAGCGACGCCGTGGGCGTGGCATTTAAACCGGACGGCGATGCAGTACTGGCGGAAAAGCTGACGCAGACGCTGCTTGAAATGCGCGAAGACGGCACAATGGCCGCTATTGTGAAAAAATATGGGTTAGATGCCGAAAAAAATGTGAACGGAGGTACCGAATGATGCCGAAGTTCAAGGGAAAAACAAAACCGAAGCTCCATAAGCCGAGCATGGAAACGGTCATGCGGTGGATGATCACGCTTCTTCTCGGCTTTGTTGTGCTGCTGCCGGTATTTGCAGGCGTAACACAGTATGAACAGAACAAGGCGAAAGCGGATGTTGAGGACGTACTCGCTTTTATGCAGACGAACTGCCGTAAGTACGACAACTACCGCTTGGCCAATACCACCGAAGCGCTGCAGGATATTTTGACCAAAGTCAAAACACTGACGGCGTACCGTTACGAAGAGGAAGATGCGCTTTTAAACGAAAACCGCTTACAGAGCTATGCGAAATTTCAGTATTTGACCGGCATTTTTGTTTTGGATGAAAATTTCTCCGTGCTGGCTCATTACGACAAAGCGGGCAAGGATGAAAGTCTGCTGCTCAGCCAGATAATAGGGGACAAAAATGCGGCGGATATTTTGCACTATCCGCAGAAAACCTATGCCGACCAGATCTGTATAAACGACAATACGTATAACTACGCCATTTCCGCACGGCAGGATAAACCGGGTCTCGTTATTTGCTATACGGATGTCACGCGCTTTCAAAACGATAAAAATGAGCTTTCTCTCTCCAATATGCTGGATGCTGAAATGTTCCGGCAGGATGTGACCGTCGTCATCACGGACGGCATGCGCGTTATCAGCACGAATTGCGAGCAGCTGGAGAACACGCTTGTGCAGTATTATCCTATTGCTGACGTGCTCGTTGGAGGGGAGCAACTTACACCGGACACATTGCTGCAATTAAAAAACGACAGCGGCACATGGTACGGTATGTTCACCCAGTACAGAGATTATTATTTGTATGCCTTTTTCCCGAGTCGCGTAGTCTACGCAAGTCGCCGCGGTTGGATGCTGCTGTTTACGGCAATCTACCTGTTTTGCGGCATGGGGTACCTTATTTGGCGGCAGTACAGTAAAAAGCGCCGCTTACTGCGTATGGAAAAGGAATATCACCTTGTCAGCGCCATTTCGAGCATCTACCTGTCAAACCTGCTCATTCACCCGCAGGATGATACATGGGAGCCCATTGTGCAGAGTGAGCGCATGAAAGCAATCACAAACGGTGTTTTAAGCGCAAAAGCCATGCTGGAAAAGTTTAACACCGAGTGCGTAGCCGAGGCGTACCGGGAGGAATTCCGTGCGTTTACGGACCTCGATACCGCTCAGCAGCGCTTAGAGGGCAAGGCTTTTGACGGCTTCACAATGGAAAATGTGGAGGGCAAGTGGTACCAGCTGCTTCTTGTGCCGCAGCGCCGCTTTACGCACCGGGAAAAGCCGAGCTCACTCATGCTTTTGTTCCGCGATGTTTCGAAGCAAAAGGAGCGCGATATGGAATATCAGGAAAACCTGCGCCGCGCAGCAGAGGAAGCTACCCTTGCAAACGCCGCCAAAACGGATTTCCTGCGCCGCATGAGCCATGACATCCGCACGCCGATCAACGGCATCCGCGGCATGGTACAGATTGCCGACCGTTTCCCGAATGACGCGAAAAAGCAGGCGGAATGCCGCGCAAAGATTATGCGGTCTTCGGATTTTCTTTTAGAGCTTGTAAACGATGTGCTCGATATGAGCAAGCTGGAATCCGGCGAAATGCAGCTTGAGGAAGTGCCGTTCAATTTGAACGAGCTGCTGCACGATGTGGGCACGCTGCTCTCCACGCAAGCGCAGGCGCGCGGTATTACGTGTACCCTCACAATGGAAGATAAGCGCGAAAAGCATGTCATCGGCAGCCCGCTGCATTTAAGACGGATCTTTCAAAACATCGGCGGCAACGCCATCAAGTATGGCAGAGCCGGCGGCTATGTACATGCTACGTGCAGCATCGTTTCACAAACAGAGAACACCGTTCGCTACCGCTTTATCTGTGAAGATAACGGCTGCGGCATGAGCGAAGAATTTCAAAAGCATATGTTTGAGCCATTCTCGCAGGAAAATTCCGGTGCACGCACTACGTATCAGGGTACGGGGCTCGGCCTTTCCATCGTGAAAAAACTTGTGGATGCCATGGGCGGCACCGTCACCGTGGTCAGCGAAAAGGGCGTGGGCACCACATTCATCACGGAGATTCCGCTGAAGCTCGACCCCGCGGCGTCTGATGCCGAAAAGCCGGAGGAAGAAATCGATACCACCGTGTTCCGCGGGCTGCATGTGCTGCTTGTGGAGGATAACGAAGTGAACATGGAGATTGCGGCGTTCCTGCTTGAGGACAGCGGCGCCGAGGTCACAAAAGCATGGAACGGCGCAGAGGGCCTGGAGAAATTCAACGCCTCGGCCCCGGGTACGTATGATCTCATCTTAATGGACATCATGATGCCCGTGATGAATGGTTTGGAGGCGGCAGAGAAAATCCGCGCGCTCGACCGCCCGGATTCAGAGACCGTACCGATCTTCGCCATGACGGCAAACGCGTTTTCCGACGACGCCGCCCGCAGCCGCAAAGCCGGTATGAACGAGCACCTCACAAAGCCGCTCGACCTTGAAAAGATCACAAAAGCGGTGCGCAAATATTGTAAGAAAAACAACCGGTAAAAGCCATAAAACGGCGGTGTGCCTGTAAAAGCGGTTGCGCCGCCGTCTTTTTATGAGCTGCGGTGTGCCTGCTCCAATCAAAAGCACCACTGTGCAGAAACTTCACAAAATGATTCTGGAAATAGAATATATTCCTGTGGGAATTTTCTCCACGAGAAGGTTGAAATCATAGTGTTGATATGATAAAATAATAGCGCAAATTTTGCAATTTTGCCGTTTTATGCAGAAAAAGAGAATTTCAGACGCGGCTTTCGCATTTTAAGCATATAAAATCGCTCGATTATGCGAAAAGCAGCATAAATATACGAAATACGAAGCTCGGTTTAGAAAGGGAGGACGTTCCATGGCTTATATGCGACTTGGCGATCTGCTGATCGCGGCTGGTGCCATTACGCAGGAGCAGCTTGAAGAAGCGCTGACCATTCAAAAGCAGACAAAAGAGCGTCTCGGCGATGTTCTGATCGAAAATAATATCATCACGGAGCGGCAGCTCATTGAAGCACTGCAAATGCAGCTCGGTGTCGATTTCATCGATTTAACGGCGATCTCCATTCCGTTGGAGCTCGCCAAATTTGTGCCGCGCGCCATCGCGAAAAAATACAACGTGGTGCCGGTAAAGCTTGTAAAAGACGAGCTCTTTGTCGCCATGAGCGATCCGCTGAACTTCGTTGCGCAGGAAGAGATTAAGGCCGCTTCGCATAAGCGCGTTGTGCCGATGATCTCCACGCGCCGCGCGACCGAGCAGGCCATCGGCACATTGTACGGCAGCGAAGGCACGGCCCGCGCCATTGAAGAAATGAAGCGCGAGGTCGGCACATCCACACCGGATATCGTACCGGTGCAGATGAACCAGACGGATGCCGGCAACGCGTCTGCCGCGCCAACGATCCGCTTTGTAAACTCCGTCATTGAGCGCGCCTTTTTGGAGCGCGCGAGCGACATTCACCTTGAGCCGCAGGAGGGCGAAATGGTGGTGCGCATGCGTATCGACGGCATTTTGAGAAAGATTTTGACCGTGCCCGCAAATTTGCAGAGCAACGTTATTTCCCGCCTGAAGATCATGGGCGGCATGAATATTTCCGAGCGTAAGATCCCGCAGGACGGCCGTGCCATGGTGCAGGTGCGTCACCACGAGATCGACCTGCGTATCTCGTCCATGCCGACGATCTACGGCGAAAAGATTGTTTTGCGTTTGCTCGATAAATCCGGGCATACGATCACGAAGCAGTCCATCGGCCTTGAGGGCACAGACCTGCAAAAGTATGATGCGCTGCTCAAAAACAGCAGCGGCGTGATTTTGATTGTGGGCCCGACCGGTTCCGGTAAATCCACGACGATGTGCGCCATGCTGCAGGAGCTTGCAAATGAGGAAACGAACCTCATGACGCTGGAGGATCCGGTGGAATACAACATTCCGGGCGTTAACCAGTGCCAGATCAACGAAAAGACCGGCATGACGTTTGCGACAGGACTGCGCGCCATCTTGCGTCAGGACCCGGATGTCATTTCCGTCGGTGAGATTCGCGACGGAGAGACGGGCGCCATTGCCATTCGTGCTGCTATTACGGGCCATTTGGTGCTTTCTACTTTGCATACGAACGACGCTGTTTCCGCCATCGACCGCCTGGTCGATATCGGCGTGGAGCCGTACCTCATTTCCAGCGCGCTGCGCGGCGTCATCTCCCAACGCCTTGTGCGCAAGGTCTGTCCGCACTGCAAGAAGGCGTATAGGCCGGAGGCGGAGGAGCTTGCCATGCTCGGCCTGCCGGAGGACGCCAACGTGCAGTTCTACCGCGGCGAGGGCTGTCAGGAGTGCTACCACACCGGCTACAAGGGCCGCCGTGCCGTCTTTGAAATCTTCATGCTCAACGGGCGCATTCGCCGCATGGTTACAGAAGGCGCAAAGTACGATGCGCTTTTAAGGGCAGCAACGGAGACGAACTTTGTCACGATGCGCGAAAATTGCCGTAACCTTGTTTTGCGCGGCGAGATCAGCGCAGCGGAAGCCGCGCGCGCCATCAATTCCACAGCGGATTGACATGCTGCTGAAAATCTGTTGAAAACTTGCTCATAACTTTCGGAAAGGACGCAGTCGCCGCGTTTCGGCGATGGTTTTAATATGCTTGAAATCAGCGAAATCATCGCGCAGGCGCAGCAAAAAGGCGCTTCCGATATTCATATTGTCACCGGCCTGCCGGTGAAATGCCGCATAGACGGCAAGGTGCAGAACCTCACGGAGAAAGTCCTCACGTGGGAAGACTGCGAATACTACGCAAAATGCCTTGCGGGCGACCTTTTCCACGAGATCGAATGCATCGGCGAGCTTGATTTGGCGCGGACGTTTCCGTGCGGAGCGCGAACCAGAATCAATCTGTTCCGCCAGCAGGGGGCGGTTTCGGCGGCGATCCGTATTTTGGCGGATACCATCCCGGAGATCGAGGCGCTGAATTTGCCGCCGGTCGTTTCCGAATTCCCGGAGTACCGCAGCGGCATCATTTTAGTCACGGGTGAAACGGGTTCCGGCAAATCCACGACGTTGGCGGCGATTTTAAATCGCATCAACCATACGCGGCGCAGCCACATCATCACGCTGGAAGACCCGATTGAGTACATTTACGAGCCGGATCAGTGCATCATTAACCAGCGCGAGATCGGCAAAGACACCAGAAGCTACGCAGACGGCCTGCGGTCTATCCTGCGTGAGGACCCGGACGTTATCCTCATCGGCGAGATGCGCGACCTCAATACCATTGAGACCGCATTGACGGCGGCGGAAACGGGCCACTTGGTCTTCGCCACCCTGCACACAAACTCCGCAGCGGATTCCGTTGACCGCATGGTGAACGTGTTCCCGGAGGGGCAGCAGCGTCAGATTCGATTGCAGCTTTCCACTACGTTGCGTGCGGTGCTTTCGCAGCAGCTGTTGCCGAAGCGCGCAGGCGGCCGGGCGGCGGCGTGCGAAGTCATGATGGTGAACAGCGCCATCAAAAACCTGATCCGCGAGGGTAAGACCCCGCAGATTGACAGCTTCATTACCATGAACGCGCAGGATGGCAGCATTACGATGGATAATGCCCTGCTGAAAATGGTGCGCGAGGGCACCGTAACGTATGAAACGGCGCTCGGCTACGCCAGAGACCGAGAAGCGTTTTCCAAGGGAAGACGCGGCTAAATTTAGGAAGAAAGCGAGGGAGCGGGCTTGACGACCTATAAATACAAAGGGCTTTCCCCGGACGGCGCAAAGCTTTCCGGCGTCATCAAAGCGTATAACGAGTTTGAAGCGGTCGCGCAGCTGCGCGAGACCTGCTCCGTCATCACCAAAATAGAAGAAGTCAAAGAGACGCAGAGCTGGAACAAACAGATCGGCACGAAGAAAATCAAAGACAAGGAGCTTGCCATCATTTGCTCGCAGTTCGCCATCATTTTGACTTCCGGTCTGCCCATTGTGCGCTGCGTGGAGATGGTTGCGGCACAGGCGCGCACCAAAGAACTGCAAAGAATGCTGAAAAAGGTCGCGGAGGACGTCTCCGGCGGTTACAGCCTTGCGCAAAGCTTTGAAAACAACGCTACGGGCTTTCCGACCACGTTTATAGAGACCGTACGCGCGGGCGAACAGTCCGGCACACTGGAAGAATGCTTTGAAAAACTACATAAATACTACGATAAAACTGCTAAAATGAAAGCGAAGATCATCAGCACGCTCACGTATCCGGCAATTGTCATTTGTGTCGCCGTCATCGTGTTCATCATCATTATGGTGGTAGCCGTGCCGGCGTTTACAAGCGTGTTTCTGGAGCTCGGTACCGAGCTGCCGGGCATCACAAAGGGGCTCATCGCAACGTCGGATTTTCTCACGAACTACTGGTGGTCGCTTATTTTGATTGTGCTCGCGTTCTTCATCGGCAGGCTTCTGCTGAAAAAGAACGAAAAGGGGCGTGCGTTCCTTGCGGAAAACAAGCTAAAGCGCTCACCGCTCAAAAAAATGCACAGTCTGAACGCCGCTTCGCAGTTTGCAAGCACCATGAGCACCATGCTCACGGCGGGCTTGCCGATTACGAAAGCGCTGGAGGTCACGGCAAATGTGGCAGATAACTACATGTTCGCGGTGTCCATCCGCAAAGTGCGGCAGGGCGTGGAGCAGGGCCGCAGCCTGGTGGACTGCATGAACGAGATTCCGTATTTTCCAAAGCTGCTCACCGAAATGGTGGGCGTGGGCGAACGCTCCGGCAACATGGAAGAAACGCTTACCGTCATCGGCGATTATTTCGATAACGAGGTCTCGGTGTTCACGCAGCGGTTGCTCTCTATGTTAGAGCCGGCCATCACCATTGTTTTGGCGGTCGTCACCGTCATTTTGCTGCTGGCCGTTTACCTGCCGATGTTCACCATGTATGGCAGCATCGTTTGATTTATTTCGCTGTACCCCGTCGGCGATCCAACCCGAACCGGCGGAATACATAAATTTCGATGGTGAACCCCCAAAAGCACATCTTTGGGGCGAGCAAAATTTCAATGAATTGGAGAATGGTTCTTATGATGAACAAAATGCGTAAGATGAAGAATAAGAAGGGCTTCACGCTCATGGAAATGCTGATTGTTGTTGCAATCATCGCAATCCTCATTGCTATTGCTATCCCGACCTTTGCTTCTTCTCTGAATAAGGCAAGAGTTGCAACCGACGAAGCTAACATCCGTTCCGGCTATGCTGCTGTTATGACTGAGATTTTGACCGATGAAGCTCATAATGTTGAGGGTAGTACAACTGGTACTACTCCTGCTACCTTCACGCTGAAGAAAGATGGTACTGTTTCCACGACGGCTGGCGATGATGCATATACCACACAGGGTAAACCGTCTGATAATGTTGAAATTGCAGGCAAGTCTGTAAATAAGTGGGAAAAGGGTCAGAATGTTACTTACACATATCACTATGATACCAACACGATTGATATCAAAGTTGGCGCTGGCACTGGTGACTAATCTCGCCTAATCAGCGTTTTTTACAACTCTTAATTGAAACAAATCTATTGAGGGGGCCGGGGGTTGCGGCTCCCCCGCGATTTGTTCATTTGATTTTTCACTTTAGGTTTTCATAAAAAGGGGACGCAGTATGCTTTGGGTTTCACCGGCGATTACAATTTATATTTGTGTGCTTACGGTGGT
>OGDF01006039.1_pt1 | contig 12308 bp, 8 predicted proteins | sample 1570141 | NCBI WGS metagenome assembly OGDF01 (sample SAMEA4370581, study PRJEB24528) | human gut metagenome | reverse complement strand
GTCTGAAGAAATGCCTGATTACTGGTGAGACCATAACCAAAGCGAAGTCCAGGTGCGGCGAAGAACTTGGATACACCGCGGATGACCATGAAGTTGTCGAATTCCGGTACAAGAGAAACTGCAGAGAGGGAAGTGCCTTCCGGTGCGAATTCGATATAAGTCTCATCGATCATAACGAAGATACCAAGTGACCGGCATACGGTTAACAGCTTTTTCATATCAGCGGTACTGATGGCTGAAGAGGTCGGGTTGTTCGGATTACAGATGATCAGAAGATCAATATCACTTTTCAGTGTATCGGTCAGATTGGAAATATCCAGTCTGAAATCCTGTTCTTCTTTCAGATTATAATATTCCAGTGTGCCGCCGACCAGATTCAGCTCTCTTGCATATTCGGAATAGGTCGGTCCCAGAAGCAGTGCTTTTTTTGGTGCGCGCTGGCTGATCAGAAGTGAGATAAGCTCCGTAGAACCATTTCCGACAACAATATGTTCCGGCGAGGTATTGGTATATGCAGCAATTGCTTTTTTCAGATCTGTATAATCTCTGTCTGGATAACTGCTGATGATATCCAGATGTTCTGTGAGATCTTTTTTTACCTGTCCGGATAATCCGAGCGGGTTTACATTGGCGCCGAACAAAACAATCTTTTCCTTATCAAGGTGATAATAATCTGCGATCTTTTCCAGATCGCTTCCGTGAAATTCTGGTTTTTTTTTCATAATTTTCCATCCTATCGACACAATTTTGATATTTTCTCTTTCCGGCATTGCCATTCGTTGACAAACAATGCTATAATTTATTATAGTATGTTTTAAGAAAAAAGCAACGAAAGAAGCAGGTGTAGGACTTGAAAAATAAAATCCAAAAATTTTCAAAAGGCGACTTTCAGTTGATACGACCTGATGTTATATTCGATGAGACGAATCTGGTGCTCATTATAGGTGAAGGGGAAGTATACAGGGGAAGTTTTACAATGAGGGCGAATAATGAAGGCAGAATACGAGGACTCGTTTACTCGTCTTCTTTTCGTGTTCATTTTAAGGACCAGGGATTCGAGGGAAATCCGTCGAGGGTTGAGTTTACATATGACGGACGTGGGCTTCGTCCGGGACATGTAGAAGAAGGTAAATTTACGATCGTATGCAGCGGTGGTGAATATGAACTGTCGTTTACAGCTATTATAGAAAAACCATATGTGATGACAACGTATGGAAAAGTACAAAGCACAGATGATTTCCGAAAACTTGCGATCAAAGATTTTTCGGAAGCAGGAAGATTATTCCGGTCTAAAGAATTCTATGAGATTTTAAAATATGAAAATGAACGTACTTTCTATCTTTATGACAATATGCGTAAATGGTCTCTCGGTGAGCAGGCGATGGAAGAATTCATGGTGGGAATCAAGCAGAAAGAATGCATTTTCCTGACATTGCAGGGAGAAGGAATGCTGTTTGAAGATCTGACTGAGTCAACGAAAGGAACTTTGACTCTGATGAAGAATACCTGGGGATATATGCCGATCAAGATTGAGACAGTAGGAGATTTTATCCGGGTATCAAGACCGGAAATCAGTACAGAAGATTTTGTGGGAAATGCACATGAGATAGAATATGTGGTAAGAGCAGAGAAGCTTCATGGAGGACGTAATTACGGAGCACTGAAATTTGTGACACCGTATGAGACACTGACATATGAAGTGGAAGTACTGCAGAATCAGGAATATGACGAAGATCACAGGATGCCGGAACTTCTGATGGCACAGATCGTAAAAGAATATGTAGGCTATATGGCAGGAAGAGTAAGCAGAGATCATTGGGTGGACAGTGCGATCGAGAAGATGGTTACACTTCGCAAATTAGAACCACTCAATGAGGTATACCAGCTCATGCTGGCTAATATTTATCTGCTTGGAGAGAAGATAGAAGAAGCCAAATGGATTCTGGAGAATTATAATTATAACCGGTTTGCGATCGGGAAAGATCCACTGACAAACTGTTATTATCTTTACCTGACTGCAAAAATCCGTGGAGACGTGAATTATGAAGAACGGGTACTGGATGAGGTTGGAAAGACATATATGCGTCATCAGGATTCCTGGTGGCTGCTTTATATGATCCTGAATCTGGATACACGCTATAAAAATCCGTACAAACGTCTGGAAGTTCTGGAACAACAGTTTGAATATGGAATTCATTCGGTTATGTTCTATCTAGAAGCATATCTGTGTTATCAGGAAAAGCCAACGCTTCTTAAAAAGCTCGGAACATTCGAGATACAGGTGTTGAATTTTGCTACAAAATACCGGATGATGACAAAAGAACTGGCCCTTTATATTTCAAATTTTGCCAGCCAGCAGAAGAAATACAGTGATAATCTTTTCAGAATCCTGGAAAGAATCTATAAGATGTACGATGAACCGATGATCCTTAATACAATCTGTACACTTCTGATCAAAGGAAATAAAACAGAGAAAAAGTATTTCTTCTGGTATCAGAAGGCAGTAGATTCGGATCTTAAGATCGCACAGCTTTATGAATACTATATGATGACAATTGATGAGGACAGTGCACACGGACCGCTTCCAAAATCACTGGTATTGTATTTTATGCATGGAAATGCACTGGATTATAAAAAAGCGGCATATCTCTATGCAAGTCTTGTGATTCATGAGGAACAGGCCGGAGATCTGTATCTGAATTACCGGGAACAGATGGTAGCATTTACATGGGAACAATTGATGAAGCGCCATATTACAGAATCACTGCGCACTTTATATAAACGCTTCTGCAAAGAAGATGAGATGTCTGCGGAGCGTATGGAGGCGATGCGTGACATTTGTTATTCCTATGAAGTAAGAACAAAAGTACGTGGTATGAAGTGCGTTCTGGTTATTGAAAAGGACGGCTCTGTCCGTCAGCGTATTCCTTATGACGAGAAGAATGGGGCAATTATATATCTGTATGACAAGGAATCAAGAATTGTCTGGGAGTCTGTGGAGGGAAGACACTATACGGATTCGATTCCGTATGAGACCAAGCGTCTGTTCTATGAACCACGTTTTGTAGATATGTGCCGAAAGTATGCGGCATCTACGGGATTCTGGAATCAGGAGCCGGAAAAAGAAAAACCAGATTATGATAAGATTCTGGCAAAAGGAATCGATGCATTTGATGATAAAGATGTATTTCTGGTATGCAGCCGGAGGATCAGAGAAGAAAATTATACAGAAGATGATTTTCTAAGTTATCTTGCGTTTGAGATGTTCAGACGCGGCCAGTATGATAAAGTGACACTGACATATCTGGCGGAGTATTATTGCGGCGCAATCGGTGATATGAAACGGCTGTGGAAAGTGCTGAAGCAGTATGGTGTGCCATCATATAAGGTCAGCGAAAGAATTATCACTCAGATGGTATTTGCAGAGACGTTATATAAAGAAGAGCATATATTTGAAGATTATTATCTGTCGGATAATGTATATTTCCGTCTGAAGCAGGCATATCTTGCATATGTATCCAGAGAATATATCGTATACGGACGTAATCTGGAAAAATGTGTATTTGAAATAATTGCAAACGAATGTGAAGAGAAAGAAGATCTGCCGGATGTATGTAAGATTGCACTCTTGAAGTATTATTCAGATAAAGAATATTCTGAGGAAATGGCGGCGGTCCTTCATCAGGTAATAAGAGAAATGTGTGAAAAACAGCTGGTATTCCCATATTACCTGAAATATCCGGAAGAATGGTTAAGAGAAGTACAGCTTTATAATAAGGTTATGGCAGCATATCGTTGTAAGCCGGGAGGAAAGGTAAGGCTGTACTATAAGATGAAGCAAAAAGAAAGAGAAGAACTTGGATACAGAGCAGAAGCCATGATGCCTGTATATGAGAATCTTTATGTAAAGCAGTTTGTACTTTATGATGATGAGTCTGTAAGCTATTATTTCCAGGAGTCCGGAAATGGAGAAATGATCACTACAGATAAGAAGACACTGGAAACTGATAAAGAACGCATTTACGCGGGAAAATATCAGCAGTTGAATGAAATGACAGGTATGGACTCTGAGGCAGAACGCAAAAAAGCTATGCTGGAATTCGAGGAAGAAGAACAGATGGCGAATCAGATATTTAAGATATATTAATGAAGAAAGGAGGAGATGATAATGAAAAAAGGAAGTATTCTGGGAGTTGATCTGAATGAAAAAAGCTGTCAGATCAGCTACTATGATGAGAATAAAGAAGAGCCGGAAACGATGGAGGCAGCAGTAGACAATTATCAGATTCCTCTGATACTGGGATATTATAAAGACCGATGGGTTTACGGACAGGAAGCAAAACGGTTAAAAGAAGCAGGAGAAGGAGACATTGTCACACATCTGTTCCGGAAGGCCGTGAAAAGAAAAAAAGTACGTGTAGGAGAAAAGATACATGATGGAGTATGGCTCCTTGCCAAATTTGTCAGTCTGATGCTGAAAAAGTTTGAAAAGATTGATTATATTACATTTTCTGTTCCATATACGAATGTGGATATGTCAAAGATGTTAAAGGGGATCGGTAAACATATAGGTGTGCCCGGAGAGAGTGTGTTCGTACAGGATTATAAGGAAAGCTTTTGCCAGTATATGTTCTATCAGCCAAAAGAACTGTGGCAGTATGAATCGGCGTTATTCTACTGCGATGCACAGGAGATACGTGCATATATGCTCAGACGTCTGAATACAGTGAGCACAAAAAGCAGAGACATGTTCGTAACAGTAGAAGAAGTTGCCAATGCACATATGAGGGAACTTGAGGCTATTTATCCTGTGCTGAATGTGGACAAGGCGAAGGATGCTGATGAAAGCTTTAAATCATTTATTCAGAATGTGTTTGATAAAAAAGTAGTATCGTCGGTTTATCTGACAGGGGAGGGGTTTGAAAATAACTGGTATCCGAATTCTCTGAAGGTGTTATGTAACGGAAGAAGGGCCTTTCTCGGAAATAATCTTTACAGTAAAGGTGCCTGCTATTCGTCCATGCGTTATGCAGACCCTTATGACGATGGACCGATTTATCTTGATGGGACGAAGATGACAGAACAGATTTGTCTGCGCATGCGTATTGCGGGGCAGGAAGGCTGGTATCCGATCGTTGCATGGGGAACACATTGGTATGAAGCTGATGGACAGTGGGAAGTAATACTGGAAGATACATCTGATATTGAGATTCATATAGAGTCACTGGATGGAGAAGATCTTAAAGTGGAAACTGTTTCTTTGGAAGGACTTCCGGAACGTACGGATTATTCGTTGAGGCTTCAGATAGAAGTGATGTTTCTGGATGAGCGTACGTGCAGACTTCGTTTCAAAGATGTGGGATTTGGCGAGTTCTATCCGGCATCAGACTTCTTTGTAGAAAAGGAATTACATTTAGGAGGTATCAATGGGCAGTTTAATTCTTTGTCATAAAAAACGGGCCAAAAGACCTTTCGAAATATCCAGGGTGCACATGCGGATTTATACAATCGAAGAATTGTGCTATTACATCTGCAATAATCTGTATCTGATTGATTATACAATTGTGAACGAACGATTATGCAGATGGATCGGTGATGAACTGGAACTTCCGGAATTGTCATCCGAACTTCGAAGACTTCTCCGGGAAAATGGTTCCATGGAAGAATTTGTACTTACGATTCTGAAAGAATCTAATATATATGCGGCAGCTGAGATCCACAAAATGCAAAGTGTTCTGGAGCAGCTGCAGTCACAGAGAGATGTAGAAAAAGAAAAATATAAGGCAGACAGCTTACAGAACAGTAAAGAATATGAATCGGCGATTCTTGTATATCAGTCTATTATTAACAGAGATTGGGATGAATCGGTAGATAAGAAGTTTTATGGGCGTGTATATGCGAGTATGGGGGCAGCATACGGGCATCAGTTTTTGTATAAAGAGGCTGCAAAAGCTTATCAGGAAGCGTATAAGATATGTGAACAGCCAGATATGTTAAAAGCATATCTCTATAGCTGCTACAGAGCGCTTCCTCATGAAGAATATATTAAGTTGTTGTCGGGAAATCCGGTGCTTCTAAGTCTCGATACTGTGATACAGAATGAAATAGACCAGACTAAAAAAGGAATTGGTCTGGATATTCCGGGAGAAAAGCTGGAAGAATGGAAAAAGGAATACCGCAGGATTGACAAACACCGCAGAATATGATAATATATCCAAAGATTTTAGTGTGATAAAGTAATCAACTGCTAAACTGGTAAAAGAGTGTAGTGGCTGTTTGGCACACGTAAAAGGAATACAGGAGGATATATGTAATGAAAAAGAGATTAGTACTGCTCCTTGTTACGGCAATGGCAGCTACAACGGTATTGGTAGGATGTGGAAGTAAAGATTCCGGTTCATCTGATAATGGGAAGAAATCGTCAAAAGAAGCAAAGGTAGAGAATGATGATGATACATTGATCGTTGGATTTGATGCTTCTTTCCCGCCATATGGATATAAAGACGACAGCGGAGAATATGTTGGATTCGACCTCGATCTTGCACAGGAGGTATGTGACAGAAACAACTGGAAACTGGTAAAACAGCCAATTGACTGGGATTCCAAGGACGCGGAACTGAATTCCGGGACGATAGACTGTATCTGGAATGGATTTACTATGAACGGTCGTGAAGATGATTACACGTGGTCAGATCCATATATTGATAACAAGCAGGTTGTAGTAGTCAGAAGTGATTCCGGTATTGATGATTTTGCCGGGCTGAAGGGAAAGCATGTGGAAGTACAGACGGATTCTTCCGCACTTGCGGCACTGGAAGGGGATCAGAAAGATCTGGCGGCAACATTTGCAGATCTGAATCAGGTTGCTGAATATAATACAGCATTCATGGATCTGGAATCTGGTGCATGCGATGCAATTGCAATGGATATCGGAGTTGCGAACTATCAGGTGAATTCAAGAAAAAATCCGGATGATTATAAGATCCTGGATAAAGAAATTTCATCTGAACAGTATGCGGTTGGATTCAAAAAAGGAAATACAGAGCTGAAAGATAAAGTCCAGAAGACACTGGATGAAATGGCAGAAGACGGAACAGTGGATAAGATTGCAGAAAAATATGCAGATTACGGAGTTCCGGGAGCTCTTTGTATAGGAAAGAACGGTAAGTAAAATGAAGGGGCCAACCCCGGAGGGGATTGGCTCTTTTTTACTCGCTTAAAAGAACTGGAGGATGTAACAGATGGAGATAGGAACACTGATAAGAGAGCTTGGTGGAGGAATGTGGATTTCGGCAGAGATATTTATCCTGACATTACTCTTTTCGCTGCCTCTTGGACTAGTAGTTGCATTTGGCAGAATGTCGAAGATCGCACCGGTCAGATGGATTTCAAAATTATACATATCAATTATGAGAGGAACACCGCTGATGTTGCAGCTTATGGTGGTGTATTTCGGACCTTATTATCTGTTTGGAATGCGAATTTCCACAGGATATCGTATGACAGCAGTACTGATTGGTTTTGCAATTAATTATGCGGCATATTTTGCAGAAATTTACAGAGGCGGAATTGAAGCAATTCCGGTGGGACAGTATGAAGCGGCAAAGGTGCTTGGGTATTCGAAAGGTCAGACATTTTTCCGTATTGTATTTCCACAGGTGTGTAAACATATTCTGCCTGCCGTGACGAATGAGATCATTACATTGGTAAAAGATACTTCACTTGCATTTGTATTGGCGGTAACTGAGATGTTTACTATGGCAAAGCAAATCGCAGCGGCACAGACCTCTATGGTTCCATATATCGCAGCCGGTATCTTCTATTATGTGTTCAACCTGCTGGTTGCGATGATCATGGAGAAGATTGAAGAAAAATTGAATTATTACCATTAGGAGGAATAGACCATGAGTCTGCTTGAAATGAAAAATATTAAAAAAAGCTTTAATGGAGTAGAAGTTCTGAAAGACATTTCTCTAAAGGTAGAAAAGGGAGAAGTTCTGGGTATTATCGGCCCGTCGGGTTCCGGTAAATCGACACTTCTTCGGTGTGCGACAGGACTTGAGACTGCGGATGCGGGAGAGATTCATTACGAAGGAACATTCGGACTCGTATTTCAGAACTTTAATCTGTTCCCGCATTATTCGGTGATGAAGAATATTACAGATGCGCCGATCAAAGTGCAGAAGCGTAAGAAAGAAGAGGTTTATAAAGAAGCAAGAGAGCTTTTAAAGAAGATGGGACTTTCCGATAAGGAAAATGCATATCCATGTCAGTTATCGGGCGGACAACAGCAGCGTGTATCGATTGCGAGAGCACTTGCGCTGAATCCGGACATTCTGTTCTTTGATGAGCCGACGTCGGCATTAGATCCGGAACTTACTGCAGAGATTCTGAAGGTCATTCGTGAACTTGCAATGGAACATATGACGATGGTAATTGTCACCCATGAGATGAATTTTGCGAGAAATGTATCTGATCATGTGATTTTTATGGACGGGGGAGTGATCGCAGTGGAAGGAACTCCGGAGGAAGTATTTGATTCATCGAATGAAAGAATGAAAGAATTTCTGGGGAAATTCAATGATTAATCGTTATGCGTTCAAAAGAGATTGTATGTTAAAATCCTAATGAATAAAACACAATTATAAGTAGAACTTATTAAAAGGTGCGCTATAAATAATGTATCGGTACGAGTACAAGGCAGGTGGAAATATTGCTTTTCCTTCTGCCTTGTATTATACTAATATAGCAAAATGCTTTTTAAAGACAGTTTTGACAAATGAAAAATTTGAAAAGAATGGAGTCTGCATTTATGAGTGAATTTGAAAAAGTAACAACAGGACTGGGTGAAGAATGCGGTGTGTTTGGAGCCTATGATATGGATGGCGGAGATGTTGCACCATCCGTTTATTATGGACTTTTTGCATTGCAGCACAGAGGACAGGAAAGCTGTGGTATTGCGGTGACGGATACATATGGAGAGAGGAAAGTACATTCCAAGAAAGGCCTTGGACTGGTAAATGAAGTATTCGATGAAGAGTCGCTTCAGGAACTGAAGGGAAATCTTGGTGTCGGACATGTCAGATATTCGACGGCGGGTGGTTCCAGAGCAGAAAATGCGATGCCACTGGTTATTAATTATGTGAAAGGAATTCTTGCGATCGCACATAATGGTAACCTGACCAATGCAATCGAGCTTCGCCATGAACTGGAGTACACAGGCGCAATTTTCCAGACAACGATTGATTCTGAAGTGATTGCATATCATATTGCCAGAGAACGTCTGAATGTAAAGAAGGCAGAAGACGCGGTGAAAAATGCGATGAAGAAGATCAAAGGTGCATATGCGCTGGTTGTTACCTCGCCGAGAAAATTGATCGGAGCAAGAGATCCGTTCGGACTGAAACCGCTCTGTATCGGAAAGAGAGATAATACATATTTCCTTGCTTCCGAAAGCTGTGCGATTGCTGCCGTTGGCGGAGAATTCGTAAGAGATGTAGAGCCTGGAGAAATTGTAAGCTTCACAAAACATGGAATGAAATCGGATAAATCCATGGCGATCGATCCGAAGAAGCAGGCAAGATGTATTTTTGAATATATATATTTCGCAAGAATGGACAGTGTGATTGATAATGTTAATGTCTATCATGCAAGAATTGTTGCGGGAAAGGCACTGGCAGAGTCGTATCCGGTAGACGCTGATCTGGTTGTTGGCGTGCCGGATTCCGGACTGGTTGCGGCAAAAGGATATTCGGAACAGTCTGGTATCCCGTATGGAATGGCATTCCATAAGAACAGTTACGTCGGAAGAACATTTATTAAGCCAAAACAAAGCCAGAGAGAAAGCAGTGTAAAGATTAAGCTGAATGTAATTGAAGAGGTTGTAAAAGGAAAACGTATTGTTATGGTGGATGATTCTATTGTACGTGGAACAACCTGTGCGAATATCATTAAGATGCTCAAGAAGGCCGGAGCAAAGGAAGTGCATGTAAGAATCAGTTCCCCACCGTTCTTACATCCATGTTATTTCGGAACAGATGTGCCTTCAAATGAACAGTTGATCGCACATTCTCATACAACGGAACAGATCCGTGAGATGATCGGGGCAGATTCGCTTGGATATATGGAAGTTGAAAAGCTGAAAGATATGGTTGGAGATCTGGCATTCTGTGATGCATGTTTCACGGGAAATTACCCGATGGAAGTACCGGGAAGAGATATTTCACTGGCGTTTGAATAAAAAACAGGTTAAAATAGTCAGGTAGAAGAATTGATGAAGGAGATTATGAGTATGAGTAACGACAGATATACAAGTCCACTTTCAGAAAGATATGCAAGCAAAGAGATGCAGTACATTTTTTCGCCGGATAAGAAGTTCCGCACATGGAGAAAACTCTGGATCGCTCTTGCAGAGACGGAAAAAGAACTGGGACTTGATATTACAGATGAACAGATTGAGGAATTAAAAGCATATGCAGATGACATCAATTATGATGTGGCAAAAGAAAGAGAAAAAGTAGTCCGCCATGATGTAATGTCTCATGTATACGCATATGGAAAACAGTGTCCGAAGGCAAAAGGAATCATCCATCTTGGAGCAACTTCCTGCTATGTAGGTGATAATACAGATATCATCCTGATGTCAGAAGCACTGGAAATCGTCAGAAAGAAACTGATCAATGTGATCGCCGAACTTGCAAAGTTCGCAGATGAACACAAGAATCTTCCGACACTGGCATTCACACATTTCCAGCCTGCACAGCCTACTACAGTAGGTAAGAGAGCAACGCTTTGGATGCAGGAATTTATGATGGATCTTGAAGATCTGGAATATGTGAAGGGAAGCTTAAAACTTCTTGGATCTAAGGGAACGACAGGAACACAGGCAAGTTTCCTGGAACTCTTTGACGGAGATCAGGAGACGATCGATAAGATTGATCCGATGATCGCCAAGAAGATGGGATTTGAGACCTGCTATCCGGTATCAGGACAGACTTATTCACGTAAGGTAGATACCAGGGTTGTGAATGTACTTGCAGGTATCGCAGCAAGTGCCCATAAGATGTCCAATGATATCCGTCTCCTTCAGCATCTGAAAGAGATTGAAGAACCGTTTGAGAAGACACAGATTGGATCTTCTGCAATGGCATATAAGAGAAACCCGATGAGAAGTGAAAGAATTGCTTCACTTTCCAGATATGTGATGGTGGATGCCATGAACCCGGCAATCACTTCTGCGACACAGTGGTTTGAAAGAACACTGGATGATTCAGCAAACAAACGTCTCAGCGTACCAGAAGGATTCCTTGCAATTGACGGTATTCTGGACTTGTGTCTGAATGTAGTAGACGGACTGGTTGTATATCCGAAAGTTATTGAAAAGAGACTTATGTCAGAACTTCCGTTCATGGCTACAGAGAACATCATGATGGACGCTGTAAAAGCCGGTGGAGACAGACAGGAACTTCATGAGAGAATCCGTGAATTATCTATGGAAGCAGGACGTAATGTAAAAGAAAAAGGACTGGATAATAACCTGCTTGAACTGATCGCAGCAGATCCGGCATTCAACCTTTCACTGGAAGAATTGCAGAAGACAATGGATCCTGCCAAATATGTAGGACGTGCACCGGTACAGGTGGAGGCATATCTGAATAATGTGGTAAATCCGATGCTGAAAGCAAATAAGGAAATCCTTGGCGTAACAGCGGAAATCAACGTATAAAAGATATAAAGAAACTGCTAAAAAAGTGGTATCTCGAGTGTGGCGAGATGCCACTTTCTTTTCTTAAGTACGTGCTTTATAATCATATATATAAACTATAAGTGAAATGTCAGGGAAGAAGGTGGATAGATGGGAATGAATATACAAAAGAGTGCCGGTGTAAAAGCAGATACATTTATATTAAAACGTAATAACATGGACAGACGGATCCGAATGGATGTGGCTATGTTGATTATATTGGCAATTTGTACCCGTCTTGTCGCAGGAATAATGAATGTGGAGAAGATGGATGCTTATACAGGATCCGGTGAAGGATTCTGCAAAGCAGTATCGGAAAGTCATGGCGTGGATATGGTAAAAGATTGTTTTGAATTAGGAACTCAGAAGGTTTTGGATGTAAAGAAAACTGCGAAAAGTGTATGTAAGTCTGTGACGATAAAGAAAACGATGCAGGATGTAATAAGACCGACGGAAACAGAAGAAATAATTTCGGAAGTAAAAGGTGTTCCGGAAGCAAAAGACGGGAAAGCTGCATGGGCAAATATGGACTCCGCGAAAACAGAGACCATAACGCAGGAAACAG
>OGDF01006032.1_pt1 | contig 12322 bp, 9 predicted proteins | sample 1570141 | NCBI WGS metagenome assembly OGDF01 (sample SAMEA4370581, study PRJEB24528) | human gut metagenome | reverse complement strand
GTCGGTACGCACGGTGGTGTGAGAGGTCGGCTCTTTAGTTAAGAGAGCCTCCTACGCGATTCTTTTAGGTAAAAAAGCAAACAAACAGAACACTTCATCCAAATGCATATAGCGGCTATTTATTTCATACAGAGACAAATAGCGGCACAGAACAGATATAATAAAAGAAGCTATAAAAAGCAGGTATTCACGTGGAGGACGATATCGTTTCTACATGAACACCTGCTTCTTTATTTATTATTTACTGGTGGAATAAATAGTGGTAGCCAAGTATTCATCACTGACCCAACCATAAATCCCATTGTAATATACAACAACCCAGTCAGGCACATTGCTGCTATAGCCGCATTCCCATACGATGATACCGTAGGGGATATTATCCATTTTTTCATAATTTGTACCGGGACCTTTACGCATAACCAGCCCATGATCAGCAGTGGTGTAGGTACAAAGGCTATCAATTCGGCTAAGCGTTACATCTGGTGCAACGCATCCATCCGGCAGAATAACGTTGGCATTGTTTTCGGTATAATCCTGTACTTGCAGCAAGCCCCAAAGGCCATTCTGTTTTGCCCATACGCAGCCATCGCGCGCGGGGGCTAAATCTTCATATTGCCCAGCGGAAATTATCTCATTGCCGTAAACATCCAGAACCAGCTTTTGTCCAGATTGATTTTTCACAACTACCATGCCGGATAAGTCTGCGTAAGGATATTCAACAGTTTCGTTCATGATGGACAAACTCATCTGCGGCTGATAAATGCAGGGGATTACTAAAGCACCGCTTTGGTCGCAATATCCCCAGTTACCGGCTGCATCCTTTACCGCGATTAAAGATTCACCGGCCATGCAGGCATCCTGGTAGTCGAAATCGGTTAAAATTGTACCGTTTTTATCCGCAACGGCAAAAGGTGCAGAATTGTCAACAAGATAACCGGCATATTCATCATCCCAAATGCCTTGCTGGATGCCAACCAAATCAGGAGCATACACCTGTTCGATGGGCGTGCCACTAAATGTATAGACACCAATAGCAGAACGGTAAATCTGGCTGTCACCTAAAATCCACTGGATGCCATACCCGCCGTGCCCGCCCAGCATGGTTGTAAAAGGCATTTGTTGGGCAACCAGCTCCTGGTTAATCTGTTCTTCCAGGGCATTCAGCTTCTGGTAATCGTATGTATCATCTACCCCAATGGAGAGCTCCTGCTCACCATACAGGTACGGGATGCTTTCTGACAAATCTTCCAGAAAAGCATTACAGTTGGCAGCATTAAACAGGCTCCAGCGTTCGCCCTTGCGCACAGCGTACAGATTTCGGGCAGCGGCGTAACCGGCAGTGTGGGTTTCGCGGGAGAAGAGAGGAATCATCTCGTCAAAATCATATTGTGGCGGTAACTTCCAGTTGGCATTGCTAGTGGATGGTATAGCTGTGGCAACAGCTTCACTGGTCGGGGAAAGAGCAGCGGAGGAAGCAGGTTTATTTTCTGGCGCTGCAGCACAAGCGGTAAGCATTATTGCGGTGATAACACTGGCTGAAAATGAGAATAACTTCCTTTTCATGGCTTTTCACTCCTTGCGTAAATGATTTTTCGGTAAGATGAAGAAGTAATATAAGAAAGTGAATTCATAAACCCTATAATATCTTATTTTATCAAAAATATCTGCTAATGGGAATAGCTAACAATTCTACATGGATAAATTTGGATAGTATGACAAAGATTGCAGAACTGGAGTGAAAGTTCGAATCATGCGATGAGTGATCTGCTATAATAAAAGAAACAAAGAAGCCGCCACAGTCGGGCTGTGACGGCTAGGAATAAGAAGAAATGTGGAACTATTATAAAATCCATTTCTATCCACAGAAAGCCTTAAGGTCGCTTTCTGACATAAAGTAGTGTACATGATTTTATCATGAAAAGCAAATTTTTTAGTAAAGAGGATTGACAGAGTCCTATTTATGATGTTATATTGATTACAAATGAAACTTTTATATAATCCAAAATAAAAATATAAGGAGATGATTACCATGCTACTCGGTCATACCAAACAAATCAATGGCGTCTGGAAAATACAATCCCTAAAACAACACAGTGAAAACGTGGCCGAGTACTGCGCACGGGCGTGCCAGCCGCTGGGACTTGAAAACTTGGGCCGTCTTACAGGCTGGCTCCATGACGCTGGGAAATCTCATAGCAACGTGCAAAAACATCTGAGAGGTCAGACAAACGAAAAAATCAATCATTCCAGCGCCGGAATGCGGTGGCTATGGGAAAATTATGGCGGAGAAACAGCTTCACCACCTTCTCGCTTGACTGCGCAAATGGCAGCATTGGCAATCGGATCCCATCACTCTGAACGTATGGATGTTTTCGACCTGGGTGGAGTAGAACCCTGGATAAAACATATGTATTCAGAGCAGGCTCAAGAGCTATATGAAGAAAGCTGCCGGGCCTTTTTTGCGGATTGCATAAGTGAAACAGAGATACGGCAAATGTTTGCCAAAGCTGCGCAGGAGGTAGAATGTCTTGTGCGGAAAATCCGAACGCAGGAAGGAAAGAAGCCGCGGCTTTGTATCTATCAGGTCATGTTGGGGTTGGCACACAGATTTTTGTTTGCAGCCCTAATCGATGCAGACTGGTTGGATTCAGGCAACTATTATAATCAAGAAGGATGCCTTCCCCCAGAGCAGCTTCCGCCATGGGATCTGATAGAAAGCAATGTTGAAACATTCCTGAACAATTTGCAGCCCCGACATAAAATAGATACCTTGCGTGCAGAAATTTCGGAGCAATGCAAGACAGCAGGCGAATGTGCAAAGCAGGGTATTTACCGCTTGTATGTGCCAACAGGCGGAGGAAAAACATTTTCCGGGCTGCGATATTGTGTGCATGCGGCCAAAAAACTTTCGGCCCGGCATATTTTCTATGTTGCACCGTTCCGGTCGATTATCGGACAGAATGTACAGGAGTTCAAAAAGGCATTAGGCGGCAGTGAATATCTGTTGGAGCACCATACGGATGCGGTGCTGGATACAGAGGACCCCGAAATTCTCCGCCAGCTGGAACGCTGGCAGGAAGCGCCGGTGATATGTACAACTATGGTACAGATGCTGCAAACCCTGTTTTGCAGCAGGCGGCAGAATGTGCGCCGCATGGCAGCACTGGCAAATTCTATCTTGGTGTTTGACGAAATACAGTCCCTGCCCATTTGCCATACATACTTGTTCAACCAGGCGGCAAATTTCTTGGCGTACTATTTGGGGTGCGTTGTTGTTTTGTGTACGGCAACACAGCCAGCGCTAAGCGAAGTAGCAAACCCTTTGCGGTTTGCATCGCCGGTGGACCTGGTCCCGGATTACCAGCTGCGCTTTGCGCAGTTCCGAAGGACAAAGATTGAAGTGCCCGAAACAGGAAATGGATTTCAGGCAGGAGAACTTGCAGAATTTGTACGGAGCAAGCAAGACGAGAATGGCAGCATTTTGATCATCTTGAATACCCGTTCGGCGGTCGAAAAGGTGTTTGAGGCTTTGAAACAATGCCAGCCGGAACATACACAACTTTACTGCCTGACCACGCACCTGTGTGCAAAGCACCGTGCAGATGTTATCGCAGAAGTTAAGCAAAAATTAAACACCTTACACGGTCAGGAACGTTTGATCTGTGTAAGCAGTCAGCTGATAGAGGCAGGCGTGGATGTAAGCTTTGATTGCGTCATTCGAAGTATGGCTGCGCTGCCCAGTGTGGCCCAGGCTTCCGGCCGATGCAACCGCAATGCGGAAAGGAAATGCCGCACGGTGTATCTTGTTAAAACCTACAATCTGGAAAATCTGGATCGACTTCCGGAACTGCGCAACGGCAGGGAAGCCACACGGCACCTGCTGCAGCAATTACAAAGGGATGCGGACCTGTTAGAGCCGGAAAGTATTTTGAGGTACTACCAGCTTTATTATGCAGAGTCCCAACAACAGGAACGGATGGGCGATCCGGTTGAATTAAAGGGGTACATTCCCCCAAAAACAGTGAATTTGTTTGACCTTTTGTCAGATAATCAGGAAAGTGTGCTAGCCTGGAAAGAGACAACAGGAAAACAAAAGTTCCCCAATTACTTGCTCCGGCAGGCGTTTGCCACGGCAGAAAGGAATTTCCATGCTTTGGAAGACATTACAACGCCGGTGGTGGTTCCCTATGGGGAAGATGGCGCGGATATGGCAACAAGACTTTCGTCCAGTAAACCGCTTACCCCCAAAATGCTGCGTGACGCACAACGCTTTACCGTTGGTATTACAACAAATGAAAAAATACGCCTGGCAGATCAAGGCGCACTGTACACAGTAAAAGAAGGGGCGGTGACAATTCTTAACAAGGAATATTACGATGACGAAAAGGGAATTCAGACAAGCCCCGGATTTATGCCGATACAATTTGCTTAACAAGGAGGGTTAGACTTTGCAATACGAAAATTCAATATCCATGCAGGTATATGGGCGTTATGCACTGTTCAGCGACCCAATTACCCGCGTAGGCGGCGAAAAATTCAGCTACCCGGTGCCCACCTACCAGGCATTGAAGGGCATTTATGAAAGCTGCTATTGGAAACCAACGTTCACCTGGGTAATTGATGAACTGCGCGTGATGAACCCGATTGAAAGACAATCCAAAGGCATCCGTCCCATTATGTATAACAATGGAAAAAACGATCTTTCCATCTATACGTACCTTTCCGATGTTTGCTACCAGGTGCGGGCACATTTTGAATGGAACGAACATCGCCCAGACCTGGAAAAAGACCGCAATGAAAACAAACATTACGCTATTGCAAAGCGTATGTTGGAACGCGGCGGCAGAAGAGATATCTTTTTGGGAACACGCGAATGCCAGGGGTATATTGAACCCTGCATTTTTGGCCTGGGAAAAGGGCATTATGATGATGTTTCATCCCTGGACCTAGGCCTAATGGAGCACGGCATTACCTATGCGGACGAAAACGGGAAAGGCGTGATGCAGGAACGCTTTTGGCACCCGGTAATGCAGAACGGAAAAATCTGTTTTTGCCGCCCGGAAGAATGCGAAATTGTGCGCGATATCCACCCGCAAAAGATGAAGACCTTTACGCTGGGTGAAACAGTCAGCGACTGCGATGATTTGTACAGGGAGGTGATACAGGAATGAGCTGGCTTAGCTATTGCTATAAAACCTACCAGAATAGCGTGTCAGAAATTGGAAAGCAGCAGCCTGGGAAAGTTCCACTACTGCCGGTGGCTCACACGACGCAGCAGGTCAACATTGAAGTGGAGCTGGACAAGGACGGAAACTTTCAGTATGCAGGCTTGCTGGCACAAGATCAAAGGACAACGATCATTCCTTGCACAGAGGAATCTTCGGCGCGGACATCCGGCATGGTGCCGCACCCGCTAGTGGATAAACTGCAATATATTGCGGCAGATTATCCCACTTTTGGTGGTAGTAAAGAATCCGGATGGCCGCTTTACCACAAGCAGCTACAAGCGTGGTGTACATCTCCTTATGCCCACCCGGCTGTGTGTACAGTCCTGCACTACCTGGAAAAAGAATGCCTGATCGCAGACCTGGTCAAGGCAAATATTTTGTTTATAGATGAAAATGGAACTCTGCCAACAAAATGGCAGGGAAACAAAGAAGACAAGCCCCCTATTTTGGATACGCTGGCCGGTAGTGACCAGACGGAATCTTTTGTCCGGTTCCGCGTTGACAATGTTGATTTGTCGCGTGATACAACAGTCCGAGAAAGCTTTATCCGCTTTTATGAAACACAGTTAAAAGATATTGACTATTGCACAGTTCAGGGAATCAAAATGCCGGTTTCTACATTAAGCCCGTATAAGATCCGCAACCCAGGTGACCGTGCAAAGCTGATATCCAGCAATGACAATACGAATTATACTTACCGCGGGCGCTTTGCGGATGCAGCGCAGGCACTTTCGATTGGTTATGAAACAACCCAAAAGGCACACAGCGCCTTGCGATGGTTGGTCAGCAAGCAAGGGGTAAATACAGGGGACCAGACTGTACTTGTTTGGGGAACACAGAACGAAGCAGTACCCAATGTGCTGGGGGATACTCTCGATATTGCCCAGGAATATAATCCACTAGCAGGCGATGATTGGGACGATTTTGAGGAAGATACAGAAAGGTTGCCTGCGGATACCCAAGAAGAAATTGCACGGCAGTTTAACCGGGCCATTCTGGGGTATCAGCACCAGTTGAAGGACAATTCCCAAACGGCGGTCATGATTTTGGATTCTGCTACACCTGGCCGGTTGTCCATCCGGTACTATCAGGAACTGCAGGGCTCTAAGTTGCTTGCCAATATAAAGGATTGGCACGATACGTTCCAATGGCAGCTGGAATACCGCAGTGTAGAGGAGCCGACGGAACTGGGCAAAAAGCCCAAGATCAAGAAAGTTGTCTTTGTTGGTGCGCCTGCCCCGGCGGACATTGCAAAAGCAGCCTATGGCGAAAAAGTGGATGCAAAGCTGAAACAAGCGACAATCGAACGACTGATTCCCTGTATTACCAATGGGGAGCGCTTCCCGCGGGATTTGATGATCAGTGCGGTAGATCGGGCAACAAACAGCATTGGCCTGGATTATTGGGAACAACAAAAAGCACAAAACATTGCCTGCGCCCTTGTGCGTGGGTACTATCATAGAAATAAGAAGGTGGATTATCCGATGAATGTTGATGAAACCATTAAAGACCGAAACTATTTGTTTGGGAGAATTTTAGCCTGTGCAGAACAGATTGAAAGACGGGCGTTGATTCAGCTAGGAAATGAGAACGAAAAACGTTTGACAAATGCAGAGCGTTTAAGAACCGCGTTTGCTCTGCACCCGGCAACAACAACACTTCTTTTGGATAAAAAATTAAATCCGTACCTGAACAGAATGAAAAACCGTAACGGAATGGATAGCCAAAGGTATGCGATGATGCAAGAATTATTACATAAGATTGGCACAGAAAACTTTACGAACAAAAGACTTGGTGAGCTGTATCTGATTGGCTATGCTGACCAGATGATGGACTTTAAGGCCGAAAATGCAGAATATAAAGCGAAAGCAAAAAAGCAGGAGGAATAAAAGATGGCTGTGTTGCAGAATAAAATCGACTTTGCACTTGTGATTGCTGTAAACCATGCGAACCCGAACGGTGACCCGCTGAACGGAAACCGCCCGCGCGAAACGTATGAGGGACTGGGTGAAATTTCGGATGTGTGCCTGAAACGCAAGATCCGCAACCGCATGATGGACCTTGGCCAGAATGTGTTTGTCCAGTCGGACGACCGCTGCAATGATGGCTTCAAAAGCCTGAAAGACCGTGCAGACGGCTGCCCAGCAGTGAAAAAGGCTGAAAAAGATAAAGATGCTTATGCAAAGGCTGCCTGTGAAACCTGGCTGGATGTGCGCAGCTTTGGCCAGGTGTTTGCCTTTAAGGGGAAAGAATCCAAGGGCGATGGTGTTTCCGTTGGCGTGCGCGGCCCGGTATCTATTCATCCGGCTTTCAGCGTGGACCCGATTGATGTCGATGATATCCAGATCACAAAGAGCGTGAACGGTACGACTGGCGAAAAGAAGTCAAGCGATACCATGGGTATGAAGCACCGTGTGGCTTTTGGCGTGTACACAACCTTTGGCAGCATTAACTGCCAGCTGGCAGAAAAGACCGGCTTTACAGATGAAGATGCAGAAATCATCAAAGAAGCGCTGCGCACACTGTTTGAAAACGATAGTTCCTCTGCCCGCCCGGATGGCAGTATGGAGGTGGTTCGCCTGTATTGGTGGCGTCATAACTGCAAAAGCGGACAGTATTCCTCGGCAAAGGTCCATCGCTGTCTGCATGTGGAGCTAAAAGAAAGTGTGGCACAAGCACACCGGGTGGAAGATTATAATATTACTTGCGATACCCTGAACGGATTGACACCGGAAGTGTATGATGAATACTGATGACTATCTGCAAATGTCTGGCATCCAGCACTTTGCATTCTGCCGCCGCCAATGGGCACTTGCGTACCTGGAACAACAATGGTCCGAAAACCAACGCACCGCCGAAGGCCGCCTGCAGCATACCCGCTGCCATGATGTTACCCTGACGGAAAAACGCGGCGATTTGCTGATCGCCCGCGGTATGAGGGTCGTCAGCCACCGCTTAAAACTGACCGGCGACTGCGATGTGGTAGAGTTTCACAAGGATCCAAACGGCGTGTCATTGCAGGGCCGCCGCGGCCTGTGGCAGCCCATGCCCGTGGAATATAAGCATGGCCGCAGCAAGGTAAACGATGCCGACCGTTTGCAGCTCTGCGCACAGGCCATGGCGCTGGAAGAAATGCTGGTGTGCGAGGTGCCGGAAGGGGAAATCTTTTATGAAGAAACCCGGCAGCGGGAACATGTTTCCCTGACACCGGAACTGCGCAGCACCGCGCAGACCATGGCGGATGAGATGAACCGCCTGTTTGCGCGCGGCTATACCCCAAAAAGCAAACCCGGCAAGCATTGCAATGCCTGCTCACTGAAAGAGCTTTGCCTGCCGGCGCTGTATCAGCAGGCAGACCCGGCGGCGTATCTGCGGGAGCATATTGAGGAGGGCGCGCCATGAGAAAGCTGCTCAACACCCTGTTTGTCATCAATGAGGACGCTTACCTGACATTGGATGGCGAAAACCTTGTTGTTACCCGCAATAAGCAGGAAACCCACCGCTATGCCCTGCATACGCTGGAAGGCATCGTCTGCTTTACTTACGCAGGTGCCAGCCCCGCTTTGATGGGAGCTTGTGCCCGGCGGGGCATTGACCTTTGCTTTTTTGACCCGTATGGCAGATTTCAGGCCCGCACCGTGGGGGAAGAACGCGGCAATGTGCTGCTGCGTCAGACGCAGTACCGCGTGTCGGATGACCCGGCCCAGAGCTGTCGCTATGCCCGGAGCTTTATCCTTGGTAAAGTGTATAACGCACGCGGGGTGCTGGAACGCGCAACCCGCGATCATCCCCAGCGTGTCCCGGTCGAAAAACTGAAACGCACCTCCACCCAGCTGGCCGCCGCGCTGCCGCTGATACAGACCAGCGATGATCCAGAACAGCTGCGCGGCCTGGAAGGCGAGGCAGCCCAGCGCTACTTTGACTGCCTGAATGACCTGATTCTGCAGCAAAAGCAGGATTTTGTGTTTGAGGGCCGCAGCCGCCGTCCACCGCTGGACAATGTGAATGCGCTGCTTTCATTTGCCTACAGCATGCTGGCGCGGGAGTGTGCATCCGCCTTGACCGCTGTGGGCCTGGACCCTTATGTTGGCTTTATGCACCGCCCGCGCCCCGGCCGCAAAAGTCTGGCACTTGACCTGATGGAAGAACTGCGGGCGGTTTATGCAGACCGGCTGGTCATCAGCTGCATCAATCAAAAGATCATCACGGCAAAACATCTGCAAAAACAGGAAAATGGTGCCGTACTGCTGACGGATGATGGCCGCAAAGCTTTCCTGACCGCATGGCAGAACAAAAAGAAGGAAGAGATCACCCATCCGTTTTTGAAAGAAAAACTGCCCTGGGGGCTGGTGCCCTATGTTCAGGCGCTTTTGCTGGCCCGTGCTCTGCGCGGCGACCTGGAAGTGTACCCACCGTTTTTCTGGAAGTGAGGTGCCGTTATGTTGGTGCTTGTAACCTATGATGTCAACACCGAAACAGCCGCCGGTCGTCGCAGGCTGCGCAAAGTAGCAAAAGTCTGTGTAGACTACGGCCAGCGGGTGCAAAACTCCGTATTTGAGTGCCTGCTGGATGCCGCGCAATACACGATGTTCAAAGCAAAATTGACCGAACTGATCGATTCGGAATCGGACAGCCTGCGCTTTTATCAACTGGGAAACCATTACAAAAGCAAAGTCGAGCATGTGGGTCTGCACCCGGATTTTGATCAGGATGGAATCTTGTTTGCTTAGTGCGAGGGGAAGGCAATCATAAAATTCCTGGTTCCTTCGCACCAGAAAATATGGAAAAAACAGGGGCAGAAAGGGTAAAATACAGCCTTGCCTGTCAGCATGAAGATGCAATCTCCATAAAATTTGTTTCATATGCGCAAAAGTGCCCCACTGTTTTGTGCACTTTTGCTGTCGCTCTCCGCAAGGAGAGCGTGGATAGAAATTCCACGTACGTCGCACGACTTCCCCGCGCCCAAGTGTCGCTCTCCGCAAGGAGAGCGTGGATAGAAATAACTGATATGTCCGATGCCTGGCATCGCTTCACCAGTCGCTCTCCGCAAGGAGAGCGTGGATAGAAATTTTTGTGTGTTGTATTATTAAATTATAAGGAGGTGGTCGCTCTCCGCAAGGAGAGCGTGGATAGAAATGCGTATGTGTCATACAATTGATAGAGTGACGGCTGTCGCTCTCCGCAAGGAGAGCGTGGATAGAAATCCCGGCTTCGGGATGGAAGTTGACGGCGTTGTCGTCGCTCTCCGCAAGGAGAGCGTGGATAGAAATATTATGATAACTACAACCTGCATTGTGTTGAAGAAGTCGCTCTCCGCAAGGAGAGCGTGGATAGAAATACTTCTATCGACAACTTGACGCAAGGGGTTTTCAGTCGCTCTCCGCAAGGAGAGCGTGGATAGAAATATTATGATAACTACAACCTGCATTGTGTTGAAGAAGTCGCTCTCCGCAAGGAGAGCGTGGATAGAAATGCATAAGTATCATACAGCCGATAGAGAGCGGGCGTCGCTCTCCGCAAGGAGAGCGTGGATAGAAATATAAGGAGGTGCTCTATATGGGTGTTACAGTCTTAGGGTCGCTCTCCGCAAGGAGAGCGTGGATAGAAATCAGACATTCCCCCCAATTTGGACGCTGACCACGCAGTCGCTCTCCGCAAGGAGAGCGTGGATAGAAATATGCGATACATAAGCAAACACCTCTTTCAATATTTGGTCGCTCTCCGCAAGGAGAGCGTGGATAGAAATAATATTTGTGTATATCATACTACAAAAAAACACACAGTCGCTCTCCGCAAGGAGAGCGTGGATAGAAATATTGGCGGCAGGCCGTAAGGCTGTAGAAAAAGGGTCGCTCTCCGCAAGGAGAGCGTGGATAGAAATTTTGCACATTGAGTATTGCGTAATATGTATTAGGTCGCTCTCAGCAAGGAGAGCGTGGATAGAAATAGAATTCAAGGCGAGTAGTCTATGTTCCGCAGCCGTCGCTCTCCGCAAGGAGAGCGTGGATAGAAATGCTTCGGTTCTGGAATGTCTAACGGGTAACCAGTAGTCGCTCTCCGCAAGGAGAGCGTGGATAGAAATGGCATCGCATCCGTTGCCTGCATCACCGTTATCTGCGTCGCTCTCCGCAAGGAGAGCGTGGATAGAAATATTTCTCAACCGATGCGCGGCAAGACCGACGAAGGTCGCTCTCCGCAAGGAGAGCATGGAATGTTTCTCTTTCTGACTGTTCAGGGCGGTTTTGTTCATGCGGATATCCGCTTTAATTTTAAAAATTGCTATAGTAAAAAACTCTCGCATAAAATAATATAAAAATATTATATTATCTACTTGACAAGGTACCCCGGCGGGGTATATAGTGAATATACCCCGCCGGGGTACCTAGCATGTGATGGGAGGGTAACATAATGCAGGAAAACGAAAAGAAGGAACCGTGTTGCTGCTGTGCACACAAAACAAAGCATCGCAGTGAAGAAGAGTATAAAAGCCTGGTCCACAGACTGAACCGGATCGAAGGGCAGATTCGGGGCATCCGTGGGATGGTGGAAAACGAAGTGTATTGTCCGGATATTCTGGTGCAGTCGGCGGCGGTAACGGCGGCGATGAACGCGTTCAACCGTGAGCTGCTGGCAAACCATATCCGCACCTGTGTGGCGGATGATATCCGTGCCGGGAATGACGAAGTTGTGGATGAGCTGCTGAAAACGCTGCAGAAACTGATGAAATAAGCATTGCCTGCACAAAATAGCAGAAGCAGAACATGAAATAAATGCACGAGTGTTTGAGCCAGCAAAAATGCCATGCCAGTGCCCAGTACGATTGTTTTTCTGTTCACAAACATCGGTAAAAGTTTGTGTAACATTACCAGAGCCATGAATAAATGCCAGTCATTCCCTGTGAGAGGGTGTGGATAGAAATGCCGCATCGGCCTTGGTTGCCCCCAAAGTATCGCTCTCCGCAAGGAGAGTGTGGATAGAAATGGTAACCTCAATAATACGTCGAATTGCAGGCTAGCCGCTCACCAAAAGGGGAGTGAGGATAGGGCAACACCGCACAATTCCCGCCTTGCGGCTTAAGCACCGCTCCGGCAGCT
>OGDF01006026.1_pt1 | contig 12329 bp, 7 predicted proteins | sample 1570141 | NCBI WGS metagenome assembly OGDF01 (sample SAMEA4370581, study PRJEB24528) | human gut metagenome | reverse complement strand
ACGTAAAATTTATGCTCGAAAATCTGCATATTATCTTAGTGTCAACACTCCCTAGGAAAATATATCCTGCTGCCGTGGAGCCAAGTTTATCTTACAAGTTCATCATAAACGATTTTGTCAATTTCCTGAGCCTGCCATGTAGTTCCTGCGCCTGCAATTTGTGTAAAACAGAGGCAGACGATTCCGTTCTCAGGATTTGCACAGAAGTAAGTGCCTGTCCAGCCGTCCCAACCGAATTCACCGTTCGAGGTCTTGATTTCGGCAGAGGATTCGTCCGTCATGATCCTCATAAGGCAGGCGTAATTGTATCCGCTGAGGCGTTCCCACAGGTCGGACTGCTGAACAGCGCCGAGCTTCTGAGCAGTCATGTAGTTGAATGTTTCTGAACTTATAAGCTGAACATCGCCGAATTTTCCGCGATTGCAGAGCATATTTGCAAATTTCGCATAGTCTGCGATAGTTGAAACCAGTCCAGCACCGCCTGACTCGAACGATGGGGGAGCGGTATAGTCCGTTAGTCCGAGGTAATTTTCATGGTCGCGGACAAGCTTATCGTTCTCATATTTATAAAGAGCCGTGAATCGGCTGAGTTTCTCGGCGGGAACAAAGAATCCCGTATCTTTCATTCCGAGCGGCTCAAAGATATTCTCTTTCAGGAAACGGCTGTATTTCACGCCCGATGCTTTCTCTATAACACCACCGAGAACATCAGCGGAAATTCCATAGTCCCAATGTTCTCCGGGGCGGAACATCAGCGGGATCTCGGCGGCACGTCTTGTAAATTCCTCGGTGGTGACTTCAGCGCCTTGACCGTCATTTCCTCTTATTACTGCGTCAAACAGACGGGCGGAAGCGCATACGGATTCGCAGAAATTATTCGCGTATGGCAGTCCGGAAGTCATGGTGAGCAGGTGAGAAATTTTCAACTCTTCAGGACAAGGCAGAATGATTTCGCTGCCGCTTTCGTCCCTGTCTGCCGAGTAGCGGAGATCTGCATATTCGGGGAAAAATTTTGACACAGGGTCATCGGGTGAGAGGATACCTTTGTCAATGAGTATCATTGTCGCTGCGGAAGTTACAGGCTTTGAGAGGGAGAAAAGCCTGAAAATTGAATCGCGGCTCATGGGGATTTTGTTTTCTCTGTCAGCGAATCCGAAAGAGCCGCTGTACAGCTCTTTGCCGTCCTTAAATACGAGGCAGTTTCGCCTATTAAGCTGCCTTCACTGGTAGATTTGCTGAGCAGTTCTGAAATAGCTTTATTCATGTTAAACTCCTTAAAAAGCAATTTATAGGTAAATTATACTCCTAAGAGGGAGTAATGTCAATAAAGAAAATAATTGAAATATATGCAACAGCTCTTGACTTTTTCTATTTAAAGCGTTATACTTTAAATGATGAAAATCTGAAAGGAAGTAATTTCTATGAATATTCTTGTTGTCGGACTTGGTCTTATCGGAGGTTCACTCTGCAAGGCAATGAAAAAATACACTCATTATACTGTTTTTGGTGAAAACAGAAACAAGGAGATCGAAGAATACGCAATGCGCGATATCGCGATAGATCACAAGTTTTCGGGCGATTACAGCAACATCGACCTCATTATAATCTCGCTCTATCCCGAGGCAAGCGAAAAATACCTTGCTGACCATGCTCATGAAATGGCAAAGGGTACGCTTATTACCGACGTGTGCGGAATCAAGGGCGATTTTGCTGAGAGGATGAAGAAACTCGCTGACGACAATGGGCTTCGTTATGTTGGTATGCACCCTATGGCAGGCAAGGAGTTCGGCGGTTATCAGAACAGTACGGCTGACCTTTTCATCAAGGCGAATTTCGTAATTACAGCCGATAACGACAGTGATGAGGCAGGGGTCAGAACTCTCGAATCATTTGCAAATGAACTTGGAGCAGGAAAAATAGTAATTACAACTCCCGAGAATCATGACAAAATGATTGCCTACACCTCACAGCTTGCGCATATAGTTTCGAGCGCCTATGTAAAGAGTCCCGAACTTGAACTTGAGTGTGGGTTCAGCGGCGGAAGCTTTCAGGACATGACGAGAGTTGCGACCATGAATGAGACAATGTGGACTGAGCTTTTCATGCAGAACAGCCGTCACCTCCAGTATGAGCTTGACACGCTCATCGAAAACCTCAATAAGTACAGCGAGGCTCTCAGAAACAAGGATGCAGACAAGATGAAAACTCTCATAGCGGAGGGCAGGGAACTCAAGGAAAAGAATCTCAGAAATCGCGTTGGTCAGCTTAATTAGGTCGTGTTGACACTAAGCCTAACAACGCATCTTTTCGGCAAAATTTCACGCATCCAAGGGCAAATTTTAAGATAGACCCATGAGCTTTCTTTCAAATTCGGGAGCAGGAGCATGGATCGTTGTCTTATTCAGGTAGCTGAGTGGTGAAGTTTCGGGCAGTTCAAATGCGAGCGAGTACGCGCAAAGAGCCTGCCTGAAAACTCCGTATCGCTTATTGGCGGCAATAATGCCGTATTTTCCGTCGCCGAGCACAGGAGCGCCGAGGTGTGCAAGATGTGCTCTTATCTGATGAGTTCTGCCCGTATAGAGGGTGATCTCGTAAAGCGCAAGGCTACCCTTTCCTGCAAGTAGTCTGTAGCCCGTTTTTATCGGTTTAAAGCCTTCTGTCGGAGTATCAGCAATTCGGACGATGTTTCTTGCATCGTCCTTTTTGTGGTAGGCGCTGACTATATCTGAGTCTTTCGGCAGTCTGCCGACCGTAATGCAATGATAGATCTTATGAAGCTGTCCCTCGCGGATAGCTTCATTTATTTCTCTGAGAGCAGAAGCGTTTTTTGCCGCAGTTACAAGACCGCTTGTGTTTCGGTCAAGTCTGCTGCAAAGTGCTGGCGCAAATGAACTTTCGTTCTCGGGGAGATACTCGCCCTTGTCGTAGAGATATCGCTTTATGCGGTTAATAAGAGTGTCGGTTTGATGCGAACCGTTGGAGTGAGAGTCAACTCCGACAGGTTTGTTTACAATAATCACGTTGTCGTCCTCAAAAACTACGTCTATCTCAACCGCAGCTTTCAGAAAACTCATGTCGTGAGATTTTTTCTGTGAAAGTTCGCTCTTAATATATACTGTCAGTACATCTCCGCACTCAAGTCTGTCGGAAATCTCACATCGTCTGCCGTTTCGCTTGATGTCTTTTTTCCTTATTAATCGGTACATCATGCTCTTTGGCAGATTTGGAAGAGCCTTTGAAATGAACTTGTCAACACGCTGACCGCTGTCATTTTCATTTATTACAAATTGTTCCATGTATAATCCTACTTTCAAAATGAATTGGGTAAATTTTACAAAAATGAAGTCCTGAATATAGCTTGGTTCACAAACTTTTATAAATAATATTCTTTTTTTGGCGTGAGTGGTTGAAATAGTACCTGAAATATGATACAATCTGTATAAGTGAGTTATTGCAGCTTATCATTTCAGTTAGGCTCATTCACACCATGAAAGGAGTTTGAAATGCCATGAAGCTTTCAAAACGGATACTTTCGGCGATACTGTCCGCAGTATGTGCCGGTTCAGCAGCATTTTCGGGAATTGCCGCGACGACATTTGCCGAAAATACAGCCGAGAGTGTTTCTCTTACAGATATATATGATAACATAAATACAGCAGAAAGTAAAGAGGCTGACGCAAATGCAGCCGTGACAACGACCGCGCAGACTACAGTCGCGGTTTCAACAACAGAAACCACAGTCAGCTCTACCACTACAGTTTCGGCGACTGATACCACTACTGCCAAAGCTGTTACAACAACCACAGCTCCGTCAAAGCCGCTCAACGTATTTGATATCTATGACGCATATCAGAATCGCAGCAACGACGATACTCAGCCGGAGATACCGATATATGTCAAAACCAACGGAATTGACGTATCACAGTGGCAGGGAGATATAAACTGGAGCGAGGTAAGCCGCAGCGGTATCGATTTTGCAATTATCCGCGCAGGCTACGGCAAGGAGCTTGACCAGAAAGACACGAGATTCGACCAGAATGTGACAAGTGCTCAGGCGGCAGGGATAAACTGCGGCGTTTACTGGTACAGCTATGCTCTTACAGTTGAAGCTGCTTATCAGGAGGCAGAGACCTGCTATCAGATCATAAAAAATTATGATTTTACATACCCTGTGTACTTTGATATGGAGGAACGCGCACAGGAATCTCTTTCAACTGCTGAGGTTTCGGCAATTATTGAGGCGTTCTGCTCTACGCTTCAGGCTAAAGGATATTACGCGGGTATCTATAGCTACGCAAATTTCCTCTCGACAAAGGTTTACTCAAATGTACTGAATAAGTATGCTGTCTGGGTAGCACATTACGGAGTTGACGCCCCCGGATTCAGCGGCAGCTATGGTATGTGGCAGTACGGCAGTACAGGTCGTGTAAACGGCATAGAGGGTGATGTTGATACCGATTACGGCTACATAAATTATCCGTATCTGATAACAGGAAATGTCGATTCGTCCGTTACGGAAAATCCGAATTACAGTGTCGATACAGGTCTTGCGCAGGGAATTGATGTGTCGCTTTTACAGGGCGGGATCAACTGGAATCAGGTTGCGACTACCGGCGTTGATTTCGCGATAATCCGCGCAGGCTATGGAAAGCTTGCAAGTCAGAAGGACAAGTATTTTGATAATAACATCAAATACGCGTCTGAGGCAGGAATAAAGTGCGGAGTTTACTGGTACAGCTACGCTGCAAATGCAGACGATGCAAGGAGAGAGGCAGAGGCTTGTTATGAAGTGATCAAGAACTACAAGCTTGATTATCCCGTTTACATTGACCTTGAAGACCCTTCGCTCAGTCAGAGTGACCTTACAGCCATAGCTAATGCTTTTTGCTCTACGCTTGAGGCTAAGGGATATTATGTCGGAGTTATGGGAAGTTCAACTCTCCTCAACTCAAAGCTTGACTCATCTGTTCTTGCAAATTATGATGTGTGGGTAAAACAATACGGCGTTAAAAGACCTGTTTATAAGGGCACATTCGGGATCTGGAGATACTCGAACAGTTCTTCTGTTTTCGGTGTGAACGGCAAAGTAAACAGAAATTACGCGTATTATGATTATCCGGGCATTATGAGAGAGGCTCATCTAAACGGATATTGATAGCATGAAAAAGCTGCTGCATTAATGCAGTGGCTTTTTTGATAGTGAAAAGGTGTTTTGATATGGTGGAATTTATTACAGGACAAGCAGGAAGCGGCAAGACAACGCTTATGTTTGGAAGAATATTGAAGGACATTAAAGCTGAAAAACGTGTGTGCGTACTGGTTCCCGAGCAGTATTCGCACGATTTTGACAAAAAGCTGTATATTTATCTTGGCGCGCACAGTTTCAATGAGATAATCTCGCAGAGTTTTACGGGTCTTGCGCGTCAGCTTTTTCAGCTTTACGGCGAGCCGGGAAAGCGCAGCGGATATGCAGACGACATGGCGCGAATGATAATGATATATCAGGCTATTTCAGAAGTTAAGAGCCGTCCGGGCGGACTTACCTATTTTCTTAGGAGAAGCGGTCAGAACGGCTTTGCGGAGGAAACGCTTTCACTCATAAACGAAATGAAGCGTTCGGGAGTAACTCCCGATGAACTTACGTCAAAGATGCTATTGTTCGATGACAGACTACGCGATAAAACTCATGATATTGCGCAGATATACGATGAGTATCAGCGGCTTATGAGCGAATACGGATACCGCGACAATTTGCAGAATGTTCGCGAGGCGGCTGCCGCAGCAAACAAAAACGATTATTTCAAAGGCATGACGGTCTATATTGACGAGTTTGAAAGCTTTACTGCCGATCAGCTTGAAATGATAGAGGTAATTGTTTCAAGTGCGGATAATGTCTGCATAGCCCTGAGAACGGACGACGAAAACGCAGGCGAGTTCACGCTGTTTGAGACTGTAAACAGCACTTGCCGCAGGATAAAGGACATTTGCCGCGAACTCCACAAGGACTATAAGTCAACATTCTGCAAGCGCAGCCACAGGTTTGCGAGCGATGACCTCGCTTATCTGAGCGGCAGGATAATGCGGAATCTCCCATACGAGCCGAAGAATGCTCCTGAACCCGAAAATATACATATTTTTGAGGCAAAGGATATGTATAGCGAGGCTGAATACATTTGCGCCACGATAAAAAGGCTGATTTATAATGACAGTTCGCTGCATTACAGGAACATTGCAGTAATATCAAACGACATCTCCGAGTATTCGGGAGTCCTTTCGGCGGCGTTTGAGAGATATGATATCCCGTACTTTTTAAGCGTTGAGAAGTCAGTTACTCACGCTGCGGTCATGGTTTATTTTACGTCATTGCTGAGTATTCTTACCTCGGGCAAGTTCCGCACGGAAAGTATTATGCGTTTTCTCAAATGCGGGATCCCCGATATTACCCTCGCGGATATTTCGCTCCTTGAAAATTACTGCTGCAAGTGGAGCGTTGACGGTGATGTGTGGCTGAGCCGATTCACAGCAGACGACAAGCAGCTTGGCCGTATAGAGGAGCTTCGTGCAGAGATAATTGATCCGCTTGTAAAGCTGAAAAAGGATCTTCGCAAGGCAAAAAAGGCCTCAGAGATATGCACTCTCCTTTATGACTATATGGAGAGCAGTCACGCCGAGCTGCGTATAAACTGCCTTATGGGCGAGCTTATCAAAGATGATCGCGACTACGAGGCTGCGGAACTTAAACGTCTGTGGGGCTGTCTCATAGATATACTTGACAGCATTTATGAGACTCTCGGCGAGCGTGAGATACAATTTGGCGAAGCAGCACGTCTCATTAAGTCGATGATAGGAAAGATAACTTACTCGCTCCCTCCGCAGACTCTTGATGAAGTAACGGCTGCTTCCGCAAGGACGGCAAGGCTCAATGCTCCTAAAGTTGTTTTCGTTCTCGGAGCTAATGACGGAGCTTTCCCGAACCATATCAGTCTCTACGGACTTTTCTCGGAGGCGGATAAGCAAAAGCTTGCCGATAGCGGACTGAAAATCTCAACACCTTTTGCTGAAATGATAGCTGCGGAAAGGCTTGTGGTGTATAAGTCGCTTTCGGCAGCCTCGCAGAAACTCTACATAACATATCCGCTTTCCGACCTTTCGGGACAGGCACGCTATCCTGCGCAGATAATTGACCAGATAATTAAAATATTCGGCAGAAATGACATAAGAACTGCCGAGTCGGAAATTGCACCGCATTACTATGCTGTGACCATGCACTCTGCCTTTTATCACTATATGCAGAACCGCCGCGATCTTTCGCCGTCTGTCGCTGCAATAGAGAAAATGCTGATGAGTGATCCTGATTATAAGCGCAGGGTATCGTATGTGCTGAGCCGTTCGGACTTCAGGCATAATTACCGCATAGATAAAGAAGTCATGGAGAAGCTCCAAAGTTTCACACCGCTGAGGCTCTCGTCTACGGGGCTTGAGGAGTACAACCTGTGCAGGTTCAAGTATTTCTGCGACAAGTGCCTGCGCCTGCAAAGTACGGAAACAATGGAACTTGATGCGAGGATAGCAGGTGAACTTACTCATGAGTGCTTTTGCGGAGTTCTTGGCTCACGCAGCAAGAGCAGTTTCATAGACATGACTTACGAGCAGATAAGCGGTGAAGTTTCAAAAAGGGCAAATGATTACCGCAGCAGGGTAATTGCTGACGGTTTCGGAAAAGATGCTAAGTTTGACCTTATTTTCAGCAAGCTTACTGAGCGGTTGACCGAGGTTTTCATGCACACGAAACAGTCGCTTATGGTCTCGGATTTCACACCGCATTCGTTTGAGCTTGATCTTCGCGGAAAACATAGCATTGACCTGAGTTTCGGTGACGGATATACGCTTACTTTTGGCGGAGTCGTAGACCGCGCTGACCTTTGCACAGTCGGCGGCGAAAAATACCTGCGCATAGTTGATTACAAGAGCAGCCGCAAGGATATAACAGCGGAAACTCTTGCAAGCGGCGTGAATATGCAGATGCTTCTGTATCTCTTTGCCTGTGTAGGCAGAGGCGGGGCTTATGAGGGTTGTCAGCCGGCAGGAGTTCTCTATTCGCCGATAAAAATATCTGACATAAAGCTTGAACAGCACAGGGTAGATTCCGTGAACAGCAGCGCAGTAAACAGTTCTCTGAAAACGAGCGGACTTGTGCTTGGTGACAGGGAAGTTATCGGTGCAATGGAGCATGATATGGCAGGAGTTTACATTCCCGCGAAACTTGGTAAGGACGGGGAAATAGACGGAAAATCTTCATGTGTTTCACGCAGCGCAATGGAGCTTCTCAGAGAGTTTACCTACAGCAAACTAATTGAAATGGCTGAAAGACTTCTTCGCGGAGAAATCGAAGCCAAACCGCTTAAAACAGCCAAGTCTGACCCGTGTGAATATTGTGATTACAAGAATATCTGCGACAGTGGCTCGATAAAGGAGTTCCGCGAACCTGACGAGGCAAGTATCGAAAGAGCGAAAGAGATACTTTCAAATAAATTTGAGAAAAAGGAGGACGAGTAAACATGAAATGGACAAGCCAGCAGGAAAATGCCATAAATGCAGACGGTTCATCATTGATAGTCTCGGCAGCGGCAGGCAGCGGCAAGACCGCGGTCCTTACCGAGAGACTGGTAAGACTTCTTGCAGACCCTCGATCGGGAGTAAGAGCTGACAGAATAATTGTCGTAACATTTACAAATGATGCGGCGGCTGAATTGAAGAAGCGTCTTGACTCAAAGCTGCGTGAACTCATAAACGATTCTCCGGCGGACGCACACCTTTTGAAACAGCAGGTTCTCTTGCAGAATGCCGTTATCAGTACAATTAACTCGTTCTGCTTTGAGCTTATACGCGATAATATAACAGATCAGGGAATAACTTCGGGATTTGGTATCCTTGATGACTCGGATAATGCTGTCATGAAGTCGCGCGCGCTTGAAGAACTGATAAATTATTACAGCGAAAATGATTATGAGAGCATTTCATACCTTTATGATAAATTCTGCATAAAAAATGAAAAGGGTTTGACTGACGCGATCGCAAGAGCAGACAATTTCCTTGCTTCTGTGGCTTTCAGGGACGAGTGGCTCGATAAGGCTGTAGCAGAGTATGAAAAGCCGTTTATGGAGTCGGTTTACTATTCTGACCTTCTTGGATCTGTGCGCCGCAAGCTGGAGAAGGCTCAGGCGGCAGCGGATAGCTGCTGCGATCTGATAGGGGAGATATTCCCTGATATTAAGTCATCGGCGGCACAGAAATCACTTGCACAGGCTGAGGAAGATCTGTCGGCAGTCGATTCCGTACTTGCTGTGATAAAAAGCGGCAGATTGCCCAGTGCGGAGGAAGCTTCGGCTGTCACATTCAAAGATCTTGTGCGGATAGGAAAGGCTGAGCACAACAAGCCGCTTCGTGAACTGTACAAGAAAAAGCGCGATAAAGTGAAAAAGCTGACATATGCGGCTCTTTCAGATCTTGGCTCTGTTGAGAGCGATTATGCGGAATCGGCAAAGGTAACGCGGATACTTGCACCTATGCTGAAAAAGTATGCAGAGATACTGTGGGCGGCAAAGTGTGAGAAAAACGCTATCAGTTTTGATGACGGAGAGAGACTCGCTCTGGAACTGCTTGCGGACAGAGACGAGAACGGTAATATCGTTCGGTCCGAGACGGCGAGGAGAGTGTCTGCACAGTATGATATAATTATGATCGATGAGTATCAGGACTCAAACAACAAGCAGGATATGATCTTCCGCCTTTTGTCAAGGAACTATTCCGTGTCCGAAAGCGGCGAGCCTATGTACGGCGATAATGTTTTCCTTGTAGGAGACGTTAAGCAGTCGATTTACCGTTTCAGACTGGCGAATCCGGCAAACTTTATAAATACTCTCCAAAGCTCTGCACCGTTTGGAGCGGGTTCGGAACAGGCGGTCAGCCGTTCAATTTTCCTAAACAGAAACTTCCGCAGTTCGCAAGGCGTGATAGATTTTGTTAATTATATGTTCACGCAGATAATGAGCAGAAAGTGCGGAGATGTAGATTATGACGACAATGAAATGCTTTATTTCGGAGCAGGTCAGTATGAAGCTTCCGAACATGATGAGACGGTCACTCACATTTCGTTTATCGGCGATGATGTTGACGAGGATGGAGAACCGAGTGACAGCGAGAGAAATATTGAAGCTGTCTTTACAGCGCGGAAAATCGCGGAAATGCTGCATAACGGCGTAAAAGTAACATTAAATGACGGAAGTCAGAGACCATGCCGTCCGTCAGATTTCTGCGTTCTGGTTCGCGGAAACAAATACATCAATGTGTATGCTGATGAACTTGCCAAACTCGGAGTTCCTGCAAAGCGCAGCGAGGAGTCGGGTTATCTGAAGTCGCGCGAAATAGCAGTTCTCATTGACCTTTTGCGGATAATCAGCGACCCGATGAAAGATATACCGATGATGGCGGTAATGACTTCGCCTATGTATATGTTCGACATTTCGGATATCGCGCTGATGAAATCGCTCGACCGTGAACGTCCGCTTTATGCGATAATACGCGGTCTTGCGTCAGGAGATTACGAAAACTGCGATGATCTTTTCCTGCGACAGAGGTGTATTGATCTGCTCGAATCGCTTGATAAGTTCAGGCTGAATTCCGTGACGATGACTCTCGGTGAGCTGATAACTTCAATTTATGACACGACCGATTTTATTTCCGTAATGCAGCTTTACAGCGATGGCGAGAAGAAACGTGCAAATCTCCGCGCCCTTGTGCAGTATGCGCAGAACTATGATAATGCCTCGGAATTCGAGGGCGCAGGCGGACTGGACGGTTTTCTGCGGCATCTTGACAGGGTGATGGAGAGCGGAGATTACGCTCAGGGAAAGATATCTTCCTCGTCAGAGGAGCGTGTGACGGTTCAGACGCTGCATAAATCCAAAGGACTTGAGTATCCGTTTGTGTTTATTGCGGAGACTTCGTGTAAATTCCAGTATGATTCAAAAACTGTTATGTGTTCTTCGGACGGAAAAGCAGGCTATATCCTGTATGACCCAAAAATTTTCCGCAAGTACAGGACTTTCCAGCAGATAATGCTCGCCTCATCAGAGGAGAAGCACACGCGCAGCGAGGAAATGCGACTTCTCTATGTCGGACTTACAAGAGCCAAGCAGAAGCTTTTTATAAATCTGAAAACAGGCGAAAAGGCTGTAAAGCGCATAAAAAATGCTGTTGACAGTATTTCCGTGAACGGCGGTGATATCACTGAGTACGTTCAGGAAGCAGGCTGTTTTGCGGACTGGTTCTGGGCGTGTATCATAAAACACTCCGACTTTGCTGAAATAGCACAGAGGTTGGAAATCGACACAGGCACGTTCGGGCTGCCGAGATCTGATTGCAGTGAGCCGCTTTTTGAATACGAATTCGCCGATGTGGCAGAAGTTGATCCGTTTGAAGAAATTGAGAATACTGCTGAAATTACCGCCGATGAGAAAGCTTATGAGGAGATCTCTGCCATAGTCGGCTGCGAGTATGACAGGGAACTTTCCGAAACTCCTGCTAAGCTGAGTGTTACTCAGATGCTGATGAAAAACAGCGATGAGGGAGCTTTTGATTTCAGCCTTAAACGTCCCAAATTCAAGTCAGAAACTTCTGAGCTGACAGGAACAGAGCGTGGAACAGCGATTCACACATTTTTCCAGTACTGCAATTTTGCGAAAGCTGCCCACACTCCCGAATCTGAGATAGAGCGAATGACAGAAATGGGCTATATAAGCGAATCTCAGGCTGATTCGATAAGCGTTGCGAATACAAAAGCGTTCTTTGAAAGCGAACTGTACGGGCGCATTGTTTCGGCTAAAAACGTATGGCGAGAGAGAAAGTTTATTGCGGCTGTCTCTGAACTTGACACGGGCGACCGCTTGTCGGACGTCATGAAGAATTCGGGCGGAATGATAAAGGGTATTATTGACCTGATTTTTGAGGAGGACGATGGATTTGTGATAGTGGACTATAAGTCAGACAGGGGTGCTTCTGCCCAGAAGCTTGCCGAACGTTATGCACTCCAGTTGAGGCTTTACCGCAGCGCAGTAGAGCTTACAATGTGTAAGAAGGTAAAGGCAGCATATCTTTACTCATTTGAACTTCAAAAGGCTATCCTGCTTGATATATGAGAAAAACTACCTGTTAGCAGGACTTTGCCCCACACCTTCAAATAAAAGTGATGTAGTATAATAAAAGTTGACACCCGAACCTCAAAGGAATAAAATAGGAAAAGAAAAAATGGAGGAAAAAGGGATGTCAGA
>OGDF01006023.1_pt1 | contig 12336 bp, 13 predicted proteins | sample 1570141 | NCBI WGS metagenome assembly OGDF01 (sample SAMEA4370581, study PRJEB24528) | human gut metagenome | reverse complement strand
ATCCAGTGGGGTAATTGTTTACGGACGTTACCGTGTGATATTGTATCAAAGAAGTCTGATTCCTGTAACAAATTGTTATAAACACATAAAATTTAGTTTTGTTTTAGTAGCAAAATGGTGAAAATCCAAAACTAAAAAAGATACACCGTATTAAGAATATGATGTATCTTTTTTTATTATTTGTTATTTTCAATTTGTTTGTGTAGATCATTATCAAGTGACTCGTATGTACTATCAGTTAGCAAAAAATAGCATTTATTTAGCACTTTTTTTGTCAAATTATATGAATTACAATGTCCGACATGTCCAAGCCAAGAATTAATTTTAGGAATAATTCTTTGAATATTTAAATCATTATTTAGGTATTTTTTATTCCATCTTCTAATGCGCCTTTTTATCCTGCTTTTAGAAGAATTTCTAAGTAGGCGATGAGTTTCAAATATTCTATAACCACAAAAATTAATTCCCATTTTATTTGGAAAGTATTTTGACTTTCTGTTTAGTTCTAATTTTAATTCTTTTTTTAAAAAATTTTCTATTAAAATTTTATATTTTATACAAGTTTCTCTGTCTTTTAGTAGTAAGATAAAATATAGCAATAGGTAATCCTTTGATGCTGTCTTTAGATTTTCCCCTGCTTTGCACCGTACGTGAGAGTTTCCAACTCATACGGCGCGCCATCATAATTTTTTATGACTAGTGCCTATCGCTCCAAATTATTTCTAATTTTTCATAGCTACTGTGACACCACTCAAGTTAGATAAATATAGATTATGTATTTTCTATAACTACGTCATAGCCTGTAATAGCTCAAGTATCCTAACTGTTCCACGTTCCAATATTCCTATCTATTATATGGTTTCCTTAGGTTTTTTCTATGAGTTAAAAGCCTTGATAGTGCCTGTAACACTATATGGTATTTCATATGGACGATTTTTACTTTACCACAGCTTCAAACTCGTACATTCGAAAATTTGTCAGTAGTAAGCTACATTCTAACCATAGAAACTTTTTAGACCTCCGGCACAAAAAATGCCGACTTTAGCGAGCTTCATACAAATTAGTAATTACATACAAATTTGCATGTCGCAGATTAAGGAAGATGTTTCAATGCGTTACCATATCATTCCATCTTTTGAAATATTAGTTCTCTAAAAAATAGGCATAAGCTTTTCACTTATGAACGTGTCGCACCATCCATATATCTTACATACATTTTTACTTTTAGTACTCTTTTTACATATTGGTCAAGTTCATTTAAATAAATGTTAGCAAAATATTGACTTGTATAATTTCCAATAGGGATTCCTGCACTTGTTGGAAATGGACGATTTTCATATAGTATTTTTTTAGTAAATTCTAAAAGTTTTTTATCTGAAATATATTTACTTAAAATTGAAAATAGAATATTTACATCAATACTATTGAAAAATTTTTTTATATCACATTTTAAAACATAATAATCTGGGTTAATTTTTTTATATTCTATCATCATTTTTTGAATTGCACAAGCTGCAGCATGTGTACCTTTACCAGGTAAACAAGCATAAGTATGATGTATAAATCTAGGAAGAATATATGGTTTTATAAATTCTTCCACGTACCATTGATGAACAACTCTATCTTTATAGGGGAGAGATTGAATTATTCGCTCTTTTGGTTCATATACCTTAAATGAATTATATTTTCCAACTAAGTAGGTATAATTTTTGAGAGAATTTAGCAAGTTAATTATATTTACTTCTAAATTTAAGTCAAAGTTTAATACTTCATTTTTAAACATTTTGCTTTGCTTAGCACGTTTATGAGCTGCCATGAACTTTTCAAAAGTTAGAGAAGATAGAAATTTATTTTTTATCGTTTTTGGCAAGAGTTAATCCAACCTCCTAACATATTACAAATATCAGATATCATATTACTCCAGTTTTCATAGTTCTTTAAAGAAATATATTGATACTTATATGAAAGTCTAACATGAATTTTTAGTAGACTAAGATATACATCTAGCTCTTTTAAGTATTTTAATTTTTCTGGAATTGAGTATGACTTGATTGCATGAATTAGCATTCTAAGTCCTAAATAGGATGTGGTTTTAATTTCTTCAACTAAACAAAATCTCTCAGATTTTGGATACTTCCTAACGATATCATTTGAGTAGTATATAAGGTTCATATATTTTTGATAAATTAGTAAATTTTTATTTGTCTTATGTGGATTATCTATTTCATCATTTACATTACTCATGATAAATTTTCCTCCTTTAAAAGCTTTGATGCTTTTAATTTTATAGTTTCTATGAAAATATAAGCATCCTTTACTGATAGTTCATCTTCATTTATACTAGTTATAGTGTTTAAAAAATCAAGTAGTTCTTTATTTAATATAAAATCTTTTATATTATAAGAAGTTTCTTTTGAACTATCTATGATTTTTATATCATAAGATGTACAGTTTAGTAGATTTAAGTATTTTTCAAGTGAATTTTGTGGAAAACCACATTTTTGATAATTATCGTTTAGATTAGTAAGTTTTAAACACAATAATTTGCTTACTATTTTTGCATCATTACCGATGAAAATGTAAAATATACCTGATTTAAAAAGATAAAGTGTATCTTCATTTTCTTGTTTTAATTTTTCGTATACGTTTATTAATTTGCTCATTAATTACCTCCGTTTTTTATAAATTATATTTAGAGTAGGAAATATTTAAATAATTATATATCAAATTAGAAAGGTTGATATTTTAACTATTGAAATGTGAGGTAATTTATGATCCTAATTTAAAATATTCCCAAATATTAATTTTATAATATTATTCAAAAAAAATCAACTATATATAAATATCGAAAAAAGCCAAGCTATTTGCTTGACTTTAAATACTATTAGTTATTTTATATGAACTATATTTATTGCACCTTTTAGCACATCAATTGATAATTTCTTCGTATAAAAAACCTCACCATCATTACTTACAGGAAATTCGTTATTTGATACGATATGAACTTTTTGCGCTTTATAAAAGTGAGCCTTTGAAAGATTTATATGGTTTCCTTTTGTGTATTTAGGCAAAAATATGATTTTTTGTCTTATTCTTGTTGAATCAACTGCACAAATATCTATAATTCCATCTAAAACGTTTGCTTTAGGGCATGGCGGTATACCTCCTCCATAATATTTGCCATTACAAATAGCAATAAGTGTAAAATTTTGTTTTAATGAATTTACAGGGGTCATTTTGTCGTTAATATTGCAATATGTTCTTAGCTTAAACTTATAATTTTTGTTCATAAGTAGTGTATAAAAAATTGCTAGATTATATTTGAGTTTTCCAGAAATAAAAGGCACATTTCTGAAGTGATCAACATTTTTTGCAACCATAGCATCAAAACCAGCATTTAATATATTTATGCAATATTTATTGTCGTTTAGTCTTAAAATATCTGTAGGAGTAGAACTTGCATTTATACTAAATGCTATTATTTTACGCATACTCATATATTTTGAGATACTTTTTATAAAATCATTACCAGTTCCACATGGAATTACAACTATATCAGAATCTGATCCGTACATTCCACTAATTATTTCATTTAGAGTACCATCACCTCCAACGCTATAAAATCTACAAGTATGCTTAGAAGACAAATCCTTAGCAACTTCTGTTAAATGACCGCTATATTTTGAGACTACCATCGTAGCATCTATTCCATATTTTTTTAATAATTTTTTTATTGAAATACCATGTTTTATACCTTTTTTATTACCAGATACTGGATTTACCAAGATATAATGTTTCATTAATACATCACCACAATAATTTTAGCATTAAATCATTAATAATTCAACATTATTTATATTACAATTAGTTCTATTTGTAAAAAAAAGGAATATACATATTACAAAGAAGGTGAATTTATTGTTAAGAAAAAATAAAATGATGAAAATGAATAAGTTTTATAAAAATCCAAATTGTAACAATTATTCAAATGTAAAAAATGTACTAAATGATAAAAATTCAGTAATGATTTCAGAAGGCATGACTGGAAAAAAAGTAGAAGAAATTCAAAAAATGTTAGTTGAAATTGTAAATCTATATCCAAGTTTACCAATAATAACAATAGATGGTATATATGGTCAAAATACTGTAATTGCAGTAAAAGAATTTCAAAAATTAAATTCATTACCACAAACTGGCATAATTGATGAAATTACAATGAGAAAGTTATCATATTTGCATGAAAAAAATAGAGAAAAATTTAGGGAAGAGTTACTAAAAAATAAAATAAGTGAAGTAAAAAAAAATAAAAAAAGAGAAGATGATTATTTAGATCAATCAGATAATATTTTAAGTGAAGGAAGTATTGGCGAGTATGTAAAATCTTTGCAAAGTTATTTAAATGTAGTATCAAACAAATACCCAACTATTTCACTTTTAAGAGTAGATGGAATATTTGGTCCAAAAACAAAGGCTGCTGTTATGGAATTTCAAAGAATATTTGAACTAAAACAAGATGGAGTAGTAGGGTATGAAACATGGAATAAATTAAGCAGTGCAACTGGTGGAAATCCAATTTCTGTTGATATTGACTGAGGTTTGTTAAAGTGATATAATTTACCAGAAAGGATGGTAAATATGTCACTTAATATTGTATTGGTAGAACCAGAGATACCAGAAAATGCTGGAAACATAGCAAGAACATGCGCAGCTATTGGAGCAAAGCTTCATTTAGTAAAGCCATATGGTTTTGATATATCACAAAGCGCAGTGAAAAAACATATGAAAAGAGCTGGACTTGATTACTGGGATAAAGTTCAAATTATAGAATATGAAAATTTAGATGATTTTAAACAAAAAGTAGGAAGCAACGATATATTTTTACTTTCTACAAAGTCGCAAAAATCATATACTAATGTAAAATACACTGAAAATTCATATTTAATATTTGGAGCAGAAACAAGAGGCTTACCAGAAAATTATATACTCGAAAATTTTGATAAAGCAGTAAGAATTCCAATGCTACCAGGACTTAGATCATTAAACTTATCAAATAGTGTAGCAATAGTTGCATATGAAGCATCAAGACAACTAAATTTTACAAACTTACAAACAGTAAGTGATTATTTCAAGAGTTAGTTTTATAAAAAAATATTGCTAAGAAAAAAATTGCATAAATGCTTTTATTTCTTAGCGTTATTTTTAGTAAAATTTTTAAACAAAAAAAACATGCTATAAAGCATGTTACAATTGGTAGCGGTAATAAGATTCGAACTTATGACCTTTCGGGTATGAACCGAACGCTCTAGCCAACTAAGCTATACCGCCATCAACACTACATTGATTATACAATATCTAGTTTTATATGTCAATATTTTTTTATAAATTTATGAAATTAAATTTTTTAGAAAAAAATTAAAAAACAAAATTTATTTTTTATATAAACTTTTAGCATTAAATGTTAACTATTTTTTGATTTTGTATAAATAAAAGAATAAGCGTAAATTTATAATTAATTACGCTTAAGTTAACTACATATTTTTTTGACATTTTTTACAAATTCCAGTAAGTTCTAAATTGTGATTTAATATTTTATAACCAGTGTCTTTTTCAATTTTTTTTGAAAATTCATTAATAATTGGACAAATATCAATAGGAATTTCATTATGACATTTTGCACATACTAAATGGTGTTGGTGTTTTTTTGTAATAAACTCATAATATGCTATTTTGTCTTGTCTTATACTTTTTTGAATAAGTTTATCATTTTCTAATTTCTTTAAAATTCTATACACGGTAGACAAATTTATATTTTTTGAAACTATTAACTTTTCAAAAATTTCATTTGCTGTTAATGGCTTAGTAGATTTAGACAGTATATTTTTTATATCTCTTATATTATTGGTTATATTACACGACATATAAGCTCTACTATTAATCCACTAATCACGCCAAGCAAATATAGCATTCCTAGAATCTTAAAGTTATCCTTTTGAGGCTTATTCATTTTAAATAAAACAGCCATTCCAATACCAGCTCCAGTAGAAAGTCCAGCAATTATAGCTCCAAAAGTAATGCTTCCAGAAAGATATAGCTCTGTTAATAGTACTGATGAGGCACAGTTTGGAATAAGTCCAATAATTCCTGCAATGAAAACCTGAAAAATAGAACCACTCATAAGTACTTTAGACAAGTTTTCTTCACCAATTAGAAATATAGCACTGTTTAGTAAAAATGAAACTATTACTATAAAAATAAATGTACTAAATGTATGTTTTAAAGTTGAATGTAAAATGCCATGGCCACAATCACAATCTTTACAGATTTCACTAATATGTTCATGTTCAATGTTTTTAGAATTTAGTTTTTTTACCTTAGTAGTTCTATTTATAAAATAGTCTACTAAAAAACCAATTATAAAAGCAATAACAAATTTTGTAAGTAGTATTTGTACAAGTTTTATCATACTTGAAGCATCTGGGTGTGAAATAAGTACCGGAATCGCTTCATCTGAGGTAGATAGAAAGACTGCAAGTAAAGTTCCAAGTGATATTATTCTACCAGAATATAGATTTGAAGCTGTAACTGAAAAGCCACATTGTGGTATAAGACCAAGCAAAGAGCCAATTAGCGGACCACATTTACCAGATTTGCTAAGAACCTTTTCTATTTTTTTTGAAGAAGTATGTTCAATGTATTCAATTAGTAAATATGATAAAAACAAAAACGGCAACATTTTTATTGAATCAATCAACGTATCTTTTATTATATCTAACATAAAAATCTCCTTAATTTAAAATGTAATGCAAACGATTTGCATTAATTATTATACATTATGTTATGTTCCGTGTCAAGAAAAACCACAGATATTGAAAATATTATTTTTAGTTATTTGCTGAATTCTATTTATATTTTTACTTGCAAAATTTAAATATGTGTAGTAAAATAATATTAGTGAGGTGAAAATAATGGAGGAGAAAAAATTAAAAGCAGATGAGTTTGAGGCAGCTTTAAATGAAATATTAAACCAAAATATAAAGTACGATACAGTTGATGTATCAGAGCTTTCTGTGTATGATAGAAGATTTGAAGAAATAAATCAAGAGTTATTAAAATACTATCAAAAAAGAACTGGAAATGATTTTGAAGAAATGTATAAAAGTGAACTTGAACTTGCTATAAAAGAAAAATTAGAAGATGAAATTGATAAGGGGACAAAATCTAAAAGTAAAGACGAAATAGATGAACAAGAGGAAAAGCTAAGAGAAATGTCTAATGAAGCTTTAGATGATGAAGATGGCGTTGGTGAAGAAGAAAAAAAAGAAGCAATAAAGGAAGCAAGCAAAGATGATGATGTAAGCAAAATGACACCTCAACAGCTAAGAGCACTTATAATAAAGGAAGTGTATAAGGAAGCATATGAAAAGTACACACATGATATCTTAGAGTTTAAAAAAGTGCAGTCTGGTAAAGAGAATATTACTACATTTGGACTTAATGAAAAAGCAGCAATTAGGTCAATAATGACAGAAAGGTACTTAGGAAATTTAAATTTGTCATATAAATTACGTGCAAGTGAAGAACTTGAAAAAGATCCTGAAATTTCAAAGTTAAAAGAAAAGTTTAATGAAGAGATTAAAGATTATGACAGATATATAAATAAAAAAGTAGAAGAAAATCTTGGAATGATAAATGAATTAAATGAAAGAAGAAATGAAGTAGCAAAAAAAATGGCATCACTTGATCCTGAAGCAACAGATTTTAAGGAACAAAGTGACGCATTACAACAAGAATATATGAAGTTGACTTTTTCTATGAATGCTATAAAACCGTCATTAGATGATTATCAAAGAGATTTAAATGTAGCTAGTGAATATGAAAGAGTAGCAAAAATAAATGGTGTTAATCCATCAGATAAAGAACCAGTTCTTGGAGAAATGAGTACTAAAAATGATTTGTATGATAATCAAGCAATAAAAGACGTTAATAAAGTTGAACATAGTGTAATGCATGTAAATATGGAAACAATTGAAAGTGGCTTAAGTAGGATAGATGAACTTATGAGAAATTATGATGATAATATTGAGCAAATTTCTGAAATACTTGAGACACTTGAAATGCAACTTGGAATTCAAAATGAAAGTAAACAATACGCAGAGGGCAATACAGAAAAAGATGATTATACAAATGAAAAAATTGCAAATAGAATGGAAAAAGGAAAGACACCGATTAGTAGTGAAAAAACTACTTTTATGGATGACTATAAAGACAAAGTTCAATCAGATGAAGAAGCAGAAGAACATGGAATGAGAAGAGAAAATACAGAAGAAAGAATAGAGGCAGTAAGAAGAGGTTTAGATTCTTTAAGAAAAGATCACAAGGATTTAGACCGTGAAGATAATGTAAAGGTAAGAACACTTTATAATAATAAAAAATAAGGAGGAATATATATGGGACTTACAACAACAACAGAAATGTTTAAAAAAGCATACGAAGGTGGCTATGCAATAGGTGCATTTAATGTGAATAATATGGAAATAATTCAAGGAATAATGGAAGCTGCAAATGAACAAAATGCACCAGTTATTTTACAGGTATCAGCAGGAGCTAGAAAATATGCTAATCCAATTTACTTAAAAAAATTGGTTGAAGCTGCAATAGAATGTAATAAACAGGCAGGAAGGGATATACCAGTGGTACTTCACCTAGATCATGGACCAGATTTTGAAACATGTAAAGCATGTATTGACAGTGGATTTACTTCAGTAATGATCGATGGTTCAAAGTACAGCTTTGAAGAAAATGTTGCTCTTACTAAGAAAGTAGTAGAGTATGCACACCCAAGGGGCGTTGTTGTAGAAGCAGAACTTGGTAAACTTGCTGGAATTGAGGACGATGTAAATGTTGATGCAAAAGATGCAATGTATACAGATCCAGATGAAGCTTATAGATTTGTCAAAGAAACTGGATGCGATTCACTTGCTATTGCAATAGGTACTAGTCATGGAGCATATAAATTTAAGGGAGAAGCAAAACTTCGTTTTGACATACTAGAAGAAGTTTCAAAAAGACTACCTGGTTTTCCTATTGTATTACACGGCGCATCTTCTGTTCCACAAGAATTTGTAAAAATGTGCAATGAGTATGGTGGAAACATCCCAGGTGCTAAAGGAGTTCCAGAAGAAATGCTAAGAAAAGCAGCAACAATGGCTGTTTGTAAGATAAATATAGATAGCGATATTCGTTTAGCAATGACAGCAAATGTACGTGAATGTTTTACAAAATCACCAGAAGTATTTGATCCTAGAGTATATTTAGGTCAAGCAAGAACAGCAGTAAAAAATATGGTAGCACATAAAATTGTTGATGTACTTGGATGTAATGATAAAGCGTAGGTGATAAGATGGAGTATAGATATAGACCAGAAGGAGTTTGTTCACGTGAATTTGTAATTGACATTGACGAGAAAACTAGAAAAATTAACAAATTAAAGATAATTGGTGGATGTCCAGGAAATACTATAGGAGTTAGTACATTAGTAGAAGGTATGGATATTGATCAAGTAATTGAAAAACTAAAAGGAATAAAATGTGGCTTGAAAGGAACATCTTGCCCTGATCAAGTAGCAAAAGCCTTAGAAAGTATAAAAGAAAAATTATAAAAAAATAGCCTAAGTTATTTAAACATTAGTTTAATAACTTAGGCCTTTCTAATTTAAAATTCTAATATATTCCATAAAAAGGAAATGGAAAAATATGTCAGAATAAATGTAAAATATTTCCTGTGATTTTTTGCTATTATTGTTATAAACTAATAGTAGCATTTATGTAAAAGCTAAGAAGTATAAAATATTTAATTTAACTAATAATATTAAAAAAAGACTTTTAGGAGGTAGAGTGATGAGATCAACAGGAATATTAAGAAAAGTAGATGAGTTAGGAAGAATAGTTATTCCAAAAGAAATTAGAAAAAACTTTAGAATAAGAGAAGGCGATCCTTTAGAGATTTACGTTGAAAAAAATGGAGAAATTTTGCTAAAGAAATATGCTCCATTTGGAAGTATGTTAGACACTATAATACAATATGCCGACGCTTTAGCAATCACTTCTGGTATGTATGCATGTGTAACAGATACAGAAACCGTAATTACTATGTCAGGGCTTCCAAAACAAGATCAAGACTATGTAACAAGAGCAATAAGTGATCATGTGATAAATGTAATGGAAGAAAGAGCAATCTGGTCAACAAAAGTTGATTCTGTAATGCCAATAATAGATGGAGAAAATACTGCCAAATATAAATCGCAAATAATATCACCAATTATCTGTGATGCCGATGCCGTAGGTGCAGTAATATTATTTTCATTTGATAACAAAAAGAAAATAACAGACGTAGAATATAAATTAGCACAAACTGCTTCATATTTTCTTGGAAAGCAAATGGAACCATAAAGCTCTCCGAAATACTATTAGTAATTTATATACTTATCTTATCAAGCATATTTACATATAATGTACCAATGAATATATTGATTCAAACGAATTGATATATTCATTTTTTGCATCCCCCCCTGAGTTAGTTTTGTAAAAAAATCTATTATGATACAAATTTGACATTTTATTTTTAGTTTGCTATAATTTAAGAAAAAAATCTTTTTTTAATAAAATTGGAGGTTGCCATATGAATAATTTGTTTGGTATTATTATTTTATTTATTGGTGTAGTAGTTTTTAAGAAATTTTTTTTGTTTTCTTATGTACCCAAAAAAAAGAATAAAAACATTTATCAAGTAAAATGGGCACATCGCGGATTTCATTTCGAATGTCCAGAAAATTCGTTGAAAGCTTATGAAGAAGCAATTCGTATAGGTCTTGGTGTCGAATTAGATATACGTGAAACAAAGGATGGAAAAATTGTATGTTTCCATGACAGGTTTACAAAAAGATTACTTGGTATACCAGGTAGTGTAAAACTTTTTAATTGTAATTATGTAACCAGTAGAAAATTTTTAGAAAGCAATGAGTACGTTTGCACTTTAGCTGAAGCTTTGACATTGATTAACGGCCAAGTGCCAGTGTTGATAGATGTAAAGGGCTATATGTCAAATTCATATCGTAGAGAATTAATGTATACACTTGGACGGTATAATGGTATCGTGTATTTACATACGGATAGTTTAAGAACGTATTTTATTTTAGTAACCGTATTTGGAAAATATAATGTTTTCTGGGTATTTAATGTTTTTAGAAAGAGGTTTCAGTTTATAAAATCTCATCACTATAAGGCAGCATCGAACAAGTACAAAAGGGTAATTAATATGGATGAGATCAATATTCCTACTATTGACGATATATCAGAAGTATTAGTTAGTGCTTTTGAAAATAGTTATAGCATTAAAGAAGCATGTTTATGCTTATCAGAAATGTTGAATAAGTATGAATCCAGAGTAGATGAAAATCATTGGCTTAATAATTACTTGCTTTTACATCGTTCTATTGTCTCAAGTGACTATAAAGAGAATTCTTTAGAAGCATTTGAACATGCAATAAAATTTGCTGATGAAAATAATCTAAATGTTGCACTTGAACTTGATGTAATTATTTATAAGGGTGACGTTATATGTTATCATAGCGACAGAATAAGTAAAAGACTCGGTCAGGCAGCTTCTTGTGCTGAGAAGGTAGCAAGGGCTAAAGCAGCAAAGTTTAAGGATGTGGTATTGCTTGTAAAAGAGCACTCTAATGTAGCCCTTATAATTGACATCAAGGATTATAAATTTAAAAATAGAATTTTAGAGGAGAAAATATCTAAAATAATCTCTGAATGTGGTTATAAAGGAAAGTTTGCTGTTCAATCGTTTAATCCGCTTGTATTGATGTGGTTTGAAAAATTTAAACCAGAGTATATAAGAGGACAGGTTGGACATAGTTTATCAGGCCTTACTAAGTATGTCCCATTTTTCAGATTTCCGTGGGCAGTCAATGTAGTATTGTTTGAAAAATCGTCTGCTGATTACGCTGTATATGATAATTCTAACTTTATATACTTATTTATCAAATACAACAAAGATATAAGAGGAAGAAGTGTACTAATCTATGCCCCTAAAAGCTATAATGAAATAGAAACATTCATAGGAAAGGAAGGAATATCAAACTTTATCGTCGAAAACGTAGCTGACGAAACAGCCTGGCCAAAATGGTGGCTTCAAAAATTCAAGATATAGTCCCTCACCCCAGAGTTAGTTTTGTAAAAAACTAACTCTGAAGCCTATATGTGGCTGTAACGTTTAAAAATGAGCATGAAAACAGAGTTATATGATTTGTCAAAAATCGACAAATTG